>Ga0315339_1000368_pt1 | contig 60318 bp, 60 predicted proteins | sample ASW17metaG_FD_204514 | JGI IMG/M metagenome (GOLD analysis project Ga0315339, IMG submission 204514) | Ammonia-oxidizing marine archaeal communities from Pacific Ocean, United States - ASW #17 | ecosystem: Environmental > Aquatic > Marine > Oceanic | place: USA: California | collected 2016-12-05 | reverse complement strand
TATAATGACTTATTCTTACGGAAGAGCTCTTCAGCAAAGTGCTTTAAAATTTTGGTCAAAAGATATTAAGAATATCGAAGGAACCCAAAATATTTTTAATCATAGAGCAAGAATGAACACTTTAGCTACTCAAGGTAAATGGTCTAGCGAACTTGAGAATAAGTAAAAAAAAATTTATTTATCTTATTTCCCCAAACAAAGTATACCCTCAATTTTATAAAGATTTAAAAGAAGTGCTTAAAACTGGTAAGGTAAGTCTATTTCAATTGAGGCTTAAAAAATATTCGTTCAAACAAAAAATTATAATTGGAAAAAAAATCAATCAAATTTGTAAAAAGAATGGGGTAAAATTTTTAGTAAATGATGACCCTATACTTTCAAAAAAACTTAATGCTGATGGTTGTCATTTAGGGCAAAAAGATATGAGTTTAAGTGAGGCAAGAAAAATAGTTGGAAATAAAATTATAGGAATTACTTGTCATAACTCTATTAAATTAGCTAAAGTAGCTATCAAAGAAAAAGCTAGTTATATTGCATTTGGTGCTTTTTTTTCTACTACAACGAAAAAAGTAAAGTTTAAGGCTTCAACAAAAATTTTAAATAAAGTAAAAAAGTTAACCAAAACACCAATAGTTGCTATTGGAGGAATAAATTTTAATAATTATAAAAAACTGTTATTGAACAATGCTAATTTATTAGCTATCTCAGGCTACGTTTGGAATAATAAGAAATATAAACCTTTAGAAACTATAAAGAAACTTAAATGAAAATTAATGCTGGAGAAATTAGAGTAGGAATGCTTTTGGAATATAAAAATGATTTATGGCAAGTTCTAAAAACCCAACATGTAAAACCAGGCAAAGGTGGGGCGTTTGCTCAAGTAGAAATGAAAAGTATGGGGAAAAATACAAAATTAAATGAAAGATTTAGATCTAGTGAAACTGTTGAAAAAGCTTCTCTAGATGAAACAGATTTTAACTATCTATATGAAGATGAAAATAATTATATTTTTATGAATCCGAAAACATATGACCAAATTGAAATAAAAAAAGATATTGTTGGCGAAAAAGGAAAGTTAATGACTGAAAATCTTGAAGTCTCAGTGAGTTTCTATAACGATAGTCCTATTTCAATTGAACTTCCAAATCAGGTGACATGTAAAATTGAAACAACAGATGTGGCACTTAAAGGTCAAACTGTTTCATCATCATATAAACCTGCCACTCTAGATAATGGTTTAAATATTCAGGTTCCACCTTTTATAGATTCTGGAGATGAAGTAATTGTTGATACAAGAACCTTCGAATATATAAAAAAAATATAATCACAATGATTTCTATATCAGCAAATCTTAATATAATGATCAAAGCTGCAGAAAAAGCATCTAAATCTGTTATTAGAGATTTTGGTGAAGTTGAAAAATTACAAGTATCAAAAAAAGGACCTTATGATTTTGTAACAAAAACAGATAAACATGTAGAAAAAATTTTAATTGAAGAATTATCAAAAATTAAAAAAAACTACTCTTTTATAACTGAAGAAACTGGAATAATTAAAAATAATGATAAAGAAAATATTTGGATTATTGATCCAATTGATGGAACAACAAACTTTTTACATGGAATACCTCACTTTGCAATCTGCATTGCTCTTCAATCCAAAGACGAAATTGTAAGTGGTTTAATTTTTGACCCTATTAAAGATGAAATGTTTTTTGCTGAAAAAGATAAAGGAGCTTACTTGAACAACCAAAGACTAAGGGTTTCAAAAAAGAATTCAATTGATGACTGTCTATTTTCAAGCAATCATGAAGGTGTTAAATTTAGTAGTCTTAACATGAGATATAGCGGATGTGCTGCCTTAGATTTGGCTTATGTTGCATCTGGTAGACTTGATGGTTTTTTTCATAATAAGATTAACCTTTGGGATGTAGCAGCTGGAGAGATATTAGTCAAAGAAGCAGGAGGAATAGTGAACGATATTCATAAATTTGATGTAAATAAAATTGATATTAAGGCTTCAAGTGCTGCAATTAATGACCAAATGTTGCAAAATTTAGTTAACTTTTAATTGTGTTATAAAATTCTTTTGCTATAAGTTTCGATATGAAAAAAGACATACACCCAAACTACCACACAATTAAAGTTGAAATGACAGATGGAACTCAATTTGAAACAAAATCAACTTGGGGTGCTGAAGGTGATTTACTTAAATTAGAAATTGATCCAAAATCTCATTCTGCATGGACAGGCGGAAAACAAAAGTTAATGGATAAAGGTAGAATAAGTAAATTTAATAAAAAATTTCAAAACTTTAAATCAGATAAAAAAAATTAAATGTCAAACGCACCTTTGATGCCAATGGCTACAGCTGTTTGGTTAGTTGAGAATACAACGCTAACTTTTAAACAAATTGCAAATTTTTGTAATCTACACGAAGTTGAGATTCAAGGGATTGCTGATGGCGAGGTTGCAAAAGGAATTAAAGCTTATAATCCAATAATTTCAGGGCAACTTTCTAGAGAAGAAATTGAATTATCATCAAAAGATGAAAATAGGCCTCTACTTATTAAGAGTACTGATATCGAAATATCTAACTCTGAAAAAAAAACTAAAAAATATGTACCCTTATCTAAGAGACAAGATAAGCCTGATTCAGCATTATGGTTGATTAGACAACATAATATGCTTAAAGACTCACAAATAGCAAAACTGGTTGGTATAACAAAAAATTCAGTCACCTCTATAAGAAATAAAAGCTATTGGAACTTTAATAATTTAAATCCAAAAGACCCTGTTGCTTTAAACCTATTTAGTCAGAAAGATCTTATAGAAGCACTAGAAAAAGCTGAGAGAAGAATAAAAAGAGAAAAAAAAGAAAAAGAAAAAGCAAAACAAGCAAAAGAAATTTCAAACATTGAATAAATTTAATAGACATCAAAATTTTATAGTGATAATCACTCGCATTTATAAATATTTATGAAAATAGAAGTTAAAGATAACAACATTGAACAAGCGCTTAGAGTTCTTAAGAGAAAGCTACAACGTGATGGTTTTTTTAAAGTTATAAAACTAAAGAATACTTACGAAAAACCCTCTGAGAAGAAAAAAAGAATTCTACAAGAAAATATCAAGAGAGTTAAAAAGTTAAACAAACTTAAAAATAGAATTTAAGTATACCGCGGGGTGGAGCAGTCTGGTAGCTCGTCAGGCTCATAACCTGAAGGTCGGCGGTTCAAATCCGTCCCCCGCAACCAACTGCATTTAAAGGTTTCAAAAATTTATTTATAAGCTAAAATTTTGGTATAAATTCTCATGGAAAAAGAAAAATTTGGCACTAAATATTACTATACAACTTTAAAGAATAGACTTAGTTTTGAAATAAAAAGTCTCATTGGAAGATTGTTTTCACCATCAGAAATAATTTCTAAAAAAAATTATCTAGAATTAGGATCAGGTAACGAAGTTAGGAAAAGTGATAAAATAGAATCTTTAGATTTTTATAATATAGGTCTAAAAAATTTATTTTCTTTTAAAAATGAAAAAATTATTTGTCATGATTTGAGATATAGATTGCCCTTTAAAGACAAAGCATTTTCAGGTGTTTATTTAGAGCATACTCTTGAACATTTATATCCGTTTGAAGCCATAACACTATTATCAGAAATCTATAGAATTTTAAAACCTAATGGAATTGTCAGAATTACTGTACCAGATTTAGATATATACATTTTAGAATATAATAAAAAAGATAGAAGTCCCCACTTTAAAAAGTTTGAAAATGGATGTGAATTAATGTGGAGCCTCACACAAAATTTTAAACACTACTCGGTTTGGAATTTTGAAATGCTAAAAATGCAACTTGAAAAAAAAAAATTTGAGAATGTTGTAAAATTAAAATTCAAAGAAGGAGAAGACAGAAATATCTTATTAGATAGAGAAGATAGAAAACATGAAACACTATATGTTGAAGCTAAAAAAATTTAATAATAATTAGATTTTAAATTTTGATTTTTTGCTATCAACTAAAAAAGCTTTAACTGTTTCTTTTGTGAGTTGATCAAATGATTTACCAAAGTTTTCTATTTTTTCAATAATAGTTGGTGGTATTGTTATTATGTGGCAACCTAATTGTTTTGCTTGCAAATAATTATAAGGCTCACGAACACTAGCCCATAATATCTCAACATTCTTAAATTTCTTAGCCAATCTAATACTCTTAATAAATTCTGGTACTGGATCTTTGCCAGTGTCACCTGCTCTGCCTGCAAAAATAGAAATAATTACTTTTGTTTTTTTATTAATTAACTTTAAAATCTTTTTGGTTTGTTTGAAGTTATAAACAGCTGTTATGTTAAGTTTTATATTTTGATTATTTAAATCTTTAATAATTCGACCCATAAATTTACCCTTAGAATTTGCCACTGGTACCTTTACATAAACATTTTTTCCCCAAGTATTAATTTTCATTGCTTGAATTTTCATTTCTTTATAATCATCAGCAAATACCTCAAGTGACACTGGCTTATTATTACAAATTTTAAGAATTCTTTTTGAGTATGATTTATAATCTTTTGCTCCAGCTTTTCTCATTAAGCTGGGATTTGTTGTAAATCCTTTAACAATTTTTTTTTTATTAAATTTTTTAATTTGATCTAATTCTGCAATGTCACAAAATATTTTAGTAATCAATGTATACCTATAGATTTTTAGTAATGTCTTCTGTCATTTTTTTTGCATCAGCAAATAACATTAGAGTATTTTCTTTATAAAACAGATCATTATCAATTCCAGCGTAGCCAGGTGATAAACTACGTTTAACAAATAATACTGACTTACATTTTTCAACATCAAGAACTGGCATGCCATAAATTGGACTTTGTGGGTCTGTTTTTGCAGCTGGATTTGTTACATCATTAGCGCCAATAACAAAAGCTACATCTGCATTTGCAAAATCATTATTAATCTCTTCTAGTTCAAATACTTCATCATATGGAACATTTGCCTCTGCAAGTAAAACATTCATATGTCCTGGCATTCGCCCTGCAACAGGATGAATTGCATAAGAAACCTTTATGTCATTTTTTTTTAATGTATCAACCATTTCTCTTAAAGCATGTTGTGCTTGAGCAACAGCCATCCCATAACCTGGAACAATTATTACTGATGAAGCATTTTTCATCAGAAAAGCAGCGTCATCTGCATTTCCACTTTTAACTGGTTTTTGTTCTTTATTTTGTGTTGAAGCTGATTGTTCAGTTGCACCGAACCCTCCTAAAATTACATTAAAGAATGATCTATTCATTCCCTTACACATTATGTAGGATAGAATTGCACCAGATGAACCAACTAATGCTCCTGTTATAATTAGCGCCGTGTTTTCTAAAGTAAATCCGATTCCAGCAGCAGCCCAACCTGAATATGAATTTAGCATTGAAATTACAACTGGCATGTCTGCACCACCAATTGGAATTATTAATAAAAAACCAATCAAAAACGATACGGCTAATAACATCCAAAATAAGTTAGAAGACTGAGTAGAGCAAAGCAAATAAGTTATTACAATTATAGAAATTAAAATTATAGCATTTAATGGATGCTGACCTTTAAAAGTTATTGGGGAACCAGACATAATTCCTTGAAGTTTTAAAAAAGCAATAATTGAACCTGAAAAAGTTATAGCACCAACTGCTGCACCAATTGACATCTCAATTAAACTACCAAGCTTAATGTTGCCTGGTGATCCTAAATTAAATGCTTCTGGATTTAAAAAAGCAGCTATTGCAACAAATACAGCTGCAAGCCCAACTAAACTATGAAAGCCAGCAACTAATTCTGGCATTGCTGTCATTGGAATTTTATAGGCAATAAAAGCACCTATTATTCCTCCTATTAAGAGAAAAATTAAAACAACCACAAATCCAGTTGAAAAGTTTCCAATAGATAAGAATGTAACAGTAATTGCAATGATCATTCCTAAAATTCCAAAGAAATTTCCTTGTCTAGATGTCTCTGGCGAAGAAAGTCCTCTTAAAGCAAGAATAAATAATACCCCTGAAACTAAATAAAATATTGCTGATAAATTTGCTGATAACATTATTTATTTATCTTTTTTCTTTTTTTTATACATCGAGAGCATTCTTTGAGTGACTAGAAAGCCTCCAAATATATTAATTGCTGCTAACGATATTGCTAAAAACCCAAAGATACTTGATGTATTAAAAATACTATCAGAATTCCCTGCTAGACCTGCAATAATTGCACCCACAATAATGACTGATGAGATAGCATTAGTGACAGACATTAATGGTGTGTGTAGCGATGGAGTTACGCTCCAAACTACATAATACCCTATAAAAATTGAAAGGATAAAAATACTTAATCTGAATATAAAAGGATCTATTTCCATAATTTTATTTTATTAGAGTTTTTTCAATTATTTCATCTTCGAGATTTATATTAATTTTTTTATTTTCTTTATCATATAAATTTGACAAAAAATTATATACATTTTTTGCGTATAAGTTTGATGCAGAAGTAGGAAGTTTATTTAAAATATTACTTTCACCCATTATTTTAACACCATTTATATCAATAATTTCATCAACTTTAGTAAATGCTGTATTACCACCTTGAATTGCTGCTAAATCATAAATAACTGAACCAGCATTCATATTGTTGATCATATCTTCTTTTATAATTATTGGTGCTTTTTTTCCTGGAATTAAGGCAGTGCAAATTACTATATCAATTTTTTTTAATGTCTCTGATAATAATTCCTCTTGTTTTTTTTTAAAATCATCTGATGCCTCTTTAGCATAACCTCCTTCTGTCTCTAAATTCTCAGCACCTTCAACTGTTAAAAATTTGCCCCCTAAACTTTCAACTTGTTCCTTTGATGCCATTCTAACGTCTGTTGCAAATACTATTGCTCCCATTCTTTTTGCAGTTGCAATTGCTTGTAATCCCGCAACTCCAGCTCCAACTACTAAAACTTTTGCTGCAGGAATTGTTCCTGCTGCAGTCATCATCATTGGAATTGCTTTTTCAAATTTTGCAATAGACTCTACCACTGCTTTATATCCAGCAAGATTTGCTTGTGAAGATAATATATCCATAGATTGAGCTCTTGTTATTCTTGGAAGTAATTCAAGTGAAAAAGTATTAATATTCATTTCAACTAAATTATTTATTTTATCTTTATTATCATATGGGTTTAATACCCCTATAAATGTTTGATTTTTTTTTAATAAAGAAATTTTATCATTATCTAACAAACCTAATTGAACAATGACATCAGCATTTTTTAAAATTTCATTTTCACTTTTTAAAATAGATACTCCAAATTCTTTATATTCTTCATCTTTAAATCCTAAATGATTTGCATAATTTTCAGGTAAAGAAACCTCAATACCAAGGGATAAGTATTTTTTTGCAATCTCAGGGGTGATTGCTACACGTTTTTCAATTTCTCGATTTTCTGATATAGAACCAATTATCATACACTGATCTTATAATAAGAATATTGCCATTAAAACTAAAACTCCGATAACCGCGACAGTTCCCCACAACACAAACTTTGTAAAATTGTTCCAGGTATTTTTATGGTTTTCGTTATCCATAAAAATTACTTCTGTCTTGCTTTAAATTTTGGATTTGTTTTATTTATTACGTAAACTCTACCTCTTCTTCTAACTAATTTAGAATTAAGGTCCCTTTTTTTGATTGATTTTAGTGAGCTTTTAATTTTCATAATTTATTATTAATGCCGGCAACGTCCTACTCTTCCGTGCCTTAAGACAAAGTACCATTGGCGCTGTAGGGCTTAACTTCCGAGTTCGGAATGGGATCGGGTATAACACCTACGCAATAATCACCGGCGATAGTCTTATACCTATTTAATTTATATTGTAAACAAGGAAATAAATGGAATTTATCTTTTAATAACAATGTCATTTATATAATCTTTTAGTTGAATTGATCCAAATAATTTATAAATTTTATTTGATAAATTCATATTTGTAAGAGCTGAAGCATATCTTTCACCCGGTCTAGCTGGTAATAATTTTACTTTAGATCTAAACATTTTAGCTACCTGTATCATGCTATAACTCTGTCTATTAGATATACTATAATGTCTACATTTATTCTTTTTCCATGCATAATAGCATGCATCGACTGTATCTTTTATGTGCGTAAACCTTCTAGACTGTGTTCCTGGCCTTACAACTGTTAAAGGTTTTTGTTGTTTAAATTGATTTTCAAAAATTCCAATTACAGTTGCCATATTTCCAGTGCTAATTTGTTTTGAACCATAAACATTATAAAAATAAATAACTTCATATTTAAATCTGAACCATTTTTTTAAATTTTCTAACATTTCAAGATTTTTTGCTTTTGTGAAAGCATAAGGTGATAAATTTTTATCTAGACCTTTATTTCCAATACTCGCTGATGTAGCTGAGTAAACTAATTTTATTTTATTAGATAAACAAAAATTAAATACTTCATTAGATCCTATAGAATTTGAGTTTATACAGTCATCCATTTTTAAAAAGCTTTGATAAATTCTTGAAAATTCACCAAAATGAAAAATAGAATTAATTTTACTTTTATATTCGTTAAGAATTTTAAATATTTTTTTTGTATCTGATCTTAAATATTCAACTCTTTTATTTTTAATATGATTTTTCCTAGATCCTGTAGAATAATTATCTAAACTAATTATATCATACTTTGTTTTTTTTAATAAGTACTCGATCAGGTTTGAGCCTATAAATCCAGCTCCACCTGTAACAATAATAAATTTTTTTTTCATAAATAAAGATATATCTAGTTATTGATCATATCGTCTATTAAATTATTAATAGTTCTTTGTGGTTTCCACTTTAATATTTTTTTTGCCTTTTTAAAATCTCCTCTTAAAAAATCAACTTCTGTAGGTCTATAATATTTTTTATTTATTCTTATTAAAACTCTATGAGTTTTTTTTTCATAAGCCTTTTCAAATTGACCTTTGCCTTTCCAGTAAATTTCAATTCTAAATTTTTTTGCAACTTTATTTATGAAACTCTTTACACTTATTGTTTTTGAAGTTGAAATAATAAAATCATCAGGATTCTTATTTTGAAGTATGAGCCACATTGCATTAACATAATCTTCAGCATGTCCCCAGTCTCTTTTTGCATAAATATTTCCTAGTTCTAAAACAAAATTTTTTTCTGATGTTATTTTCTTAAATCCATCTATAATTTTTTTTGTAACAAATGTTTCACCTCTTCTTGGAGATTCATGATTAAATAAAATACCATTAGATAAAAATAAATTATAAGCTTCTCTATAATTTACAACAGCCTGGTGTGCAAAAACTTTTGAAACACCATAAATTGATCTTGGATTAAAATTTGTTTTTTCATTTTGAATTTTTCTTTTCGAGTTTCCAAACATTTCAGACGTAGAGGCTTGATAAAATCTTATTTTTTTATCATTCAGAATCTTAAGAGCTTCCAGAATCTTTAATACACCCATAGCGTTTACTGCTGCTGTATATTCTGGCATTTCAAATGAGACTTTTACATGACTTTGAGCAGCCAAATTATAAATTTCATTTGGTTTAATTGACTTAATTAAACTATAAATATTTGAACCATCAACTAGATCGCCATAATGTAATTTAAAATTTTTGTTTGAAAAAATATGATCTATTCTTTTTGTGTTAAAACTTGAGCTTTTTCTTTTTACACCATGAACAATATAATTTTTTTTAAGCAAAAAGTCCGCAAGATAAGATCCATCTTGACCAGTAACCCCAAAAATTAATGCTCTTTTTTTCATATTTTTTGTTAATCAATAAATTTATTATAACTCTATTTAAGTTTTGCAATTAAATAAAATATTACTTTTACCTTAAAATCTTATGGTTTCTAATATAATCATCTATAGTAATCTTTAAGCCTTCATTTAAAGAAATTTTTGGTTTCCATCCATATTTTTTAGCTAAGTTTATATCTAAAACTTTTCTTGATGTTCCATCTTTTTTTTTTTTATCAAACTGAATCTTTAAATTGCAATTAAATTTTTTCATTATTAATCTTGCGTATTCAACTATCCTCATATCTTTCCCAGAACCTATGTTAATAAGGTAATTTTTAGTTTTTTTTCCTAAAAAAAAAATACAAGCGTCAGCGATGTCATCAACAAAAATCATTTCTCTTTTGGCTTGGCCGCTGCCCCATAAAATAATATGGCCTAGATTTTTTTTTTTTGCCTCATAAACTTTTCTAATTAATGCAGGTATAAAATGTGAATTTAATTTATTATAGTTGTCGTTAGGTCCATAAGTATTTGTAGGCATTAAACATTTAAAATTTGTTTTAAATTGTTTATTAAAATTTTCACATAATTTTATTCCAGATATCTTAGCTATGGCATACGCTTCATTAGTTTCTTCTAACTCCCCTGTTAAAAGATATTCCTCTTTTATTGGTTGCTTAGCAAATTTTGGATAGATACAACTAGAACCAAGAAAGATTAAATCTTCAACTTTAAACTCATAGCAAGAATGTATTATGTTATTTTGAATCTGTAAGTTATCATATATAAATTCTGCGGAATACTTTTCGTTTGCATAAATTCCACCTACTTTTGCAGCTGCATTAATAACATACTTGGGTCTATTATTTTTAAAAAAATTTTTTACTTTTAATTGGTTTCTTAAATCTAATTGTGAACTTGTTCTGGTAATTATATTTTTAAAACCTAAATCGGATAATTTTTTAATAATAGAGCTTCCAACCAGACCATTATGACCTGTAACAAAAATCTTAGATTTTTTGCTTATCATTACTTAATTACTATATAGTAGTTTATATTATATTGTATAAATTAAATTAATAAATTAAACATAAGTTGTTATGAATTCTGAAGACTCAAATACTTTAACTGTAATAAATTATTTCAAAAATAATTATATTAAAATGATTGTTTTTATTTCAGTAACCTTATTTTTAACTAGCGTACTTTCTCATAAATACTATAAGGATAATGATCAATATTCTTCTAGTGTTAAAATAAGAGTAAATGGATCTGCAAAATGGAATCTAGGAGATTTTACTAACCCTCATCTTGATGTTTTGTATTTTTTGGAAAAAACTGATTTTAAAGATGTTAAATTGATACAAAGATCTCATTCCAACAATATAATACAAATTAAAATTCCCCATAAATCTTTAGACAAAAATAATAATGAAGATGTAAAAAAATTAAAAAAAATTATGGAGGAATATAAACAATCAATAATTGAAAGAGTAAACTATCATACCGATAATATTGAAAAAAAACTAAAAGATCGTGTTTTAAAGTCTAAAAGTGAAAGTATGCAACAATCTTATAATTTAAAAATAGATCATTTACTACAGGATAGAGAAACATTTTTTTTTCTCTTAGAAAATAAGATACTTTATAATTTTGAGTACGATGGAAAAATAGACATTATAAAAGCAAAAAGAAAAATGGCTAAAAATTTAGTGATATCTTTAATGTTATCAATTATTTTAATAATTTTATCTTTATGGATTAAGTTATTTATAAGAGAAATAAAGAAAAATTCATAAAGTATTTCGTATAGTGTTTAAAACAAAATCAAAAAGTTATTCTAGAAAAAAGATTGCAATTATTGGTGCTGGATGGTTTGGGTGTTATATTGCATATGATTTGATTAATTGTGGCTATAATGTAGATATTTTCGAAAAACAAAATAAAATATTTAAAGGTGCATCTGGATTTAATCAAAATCGATTACATAAAGGGTTTCATTATCCAAGATCCTATAAAACTATAAAGGAGTCTAAAACTGGTTATAATAAATTTATTAAAACATTTCCAAGTTTAGTTGAGAAAATTAATAAAAATTTTTATGTGATAGCTAAAGACGAAAAAAATTTGATCGACTTTGATATTTACAAACAAATATTAAAATCTAATAGATTAAATTTTAAAATAGAAAAAAAAGAACATGGATTAAAGAACTTTTCTGGAATTATTTCCTGTGATGAAAAATTAATTAATACTAAAAAAGCAATTAAGTTTTTTTCGAGTAAAATAAGTAAAAATATTAAATTTAATTATAATGTAAAAAAAATAATAAAAGAAAATGATAAGTTTATTATAAATAATTCAAAGTATGACTATATTATAAATAGTAGTTGGCAGACAAGTTTTCCTGCCAAGAAAATCAATTATACTTATGAAGCCTGTTTGTTTTTTTTATACATTTGCAAAGAAACTAATCATCCAGCTATTACTATAATGGATGGTCCTTTTATTACTTTATATCCTCAAGATAAAAAAAAATTCACTCTCTACTCGGTTAAATATACGCGTCTTAAAAAATTTAAAAGATTTAATACTTGTTTAAGTTTTTTAAATAAAATTAAACAAAAAAAATTTATTAATAAATACAAATTAAAACACGAAGAACAAATAAAAAAATATTACCCTAATTTTAGTAAAAAATTTAAATTCTTAAAACCAGTTATAACATATAGAACTATTATAGATACTGCTAATGCTGAAAGATCATCAAAAATATTATTAAAAGATAAATTTATAAATTTGCTTTCAGGTAAAATTGATCATATTTTTAAAAGTTCTGAAGAAATAAAAAAATGTCTAAAAAAATATTAATTACAGGTTCTACATCAAAAATAGCCAGACATTTAATAAAATTAATTCCTAAAAGTATTAAAGTAACAAAAATTAATTCTAAAGACTTTAAATTTGATGATTTAAATCAAATAAAAAAAAACATGAATTACTTTAGGCAATTTGATACAATTTTTTTCTTTCATTCTGAAATTGGAACTAAAAGATTAAACTTTGAAAATATTGAAAAGATATCTAGATCAGTGCACACAAACCTTTTGTCTCAAATTTATATTTCTGAAATCTGCTTGAAAAACCATAAAAAAGCAAAAATTTTTTTTACTGGATCTGAGTCTGCTCTAAAAGGATCCTATGACATTATTTATAGTTTAATGAAAGCATCAGTTCATAAATACGTTGAAGAACGTAAAATACTATTTCCTGATCAAAAAATTTTATGCTTAGCACCCTCAACTATAATTGACAGTAATTTTACAAAAAACAGAAAAGATCAAAAAAATGTAAATAGATCAATAAAAATAAATCCAAAAAAAAGAGGGTTATATTCAAAAGAAATTGCAGAAATAATATTTGAAATTATGTTTAGTAAAAAATTTAATTATCTAACAAATACAATTATTCAACTTAATGGTGGAAAATTTGCAAGGATGTAAATAGTGAAATTTTTAAAACAACTCAAATATTCAAAGATAATTAAAAATTTAAAATATAAGTTTGAAAAATTAAATTCAGAATATGTAAATATAAAAGAAATTTATGAAATAATTTTGCCTGAAAAAGAATTAATTTTTAAATATTTTAAAGACTATTTTGATTTTGTTTATGAATTTAAAAGTGGTCAAATTACAGTTGATGAGGATTTTGGAAAATTTTTAAAAGAATTATTGTATAAAGAAAAATTAGATGTTTTAGAATTTGGAACTTGGAATGGTCTAGGATCAACAAAAATTATTTTTGAAAACTCATCGATAGCACATAGTTTAGAGATTAATCCTTTTATATATTCTATCGCAAAGAAAAATCTTTTACCTTTAAATCAAAAAAATAAAATTTTTTTAGGGAGAATTATAAATTTAGACAATACAAAAATAGATCTTAAAGAAAGTTTTTTATCAAAAGAATTTAATAAGGAAAGAAATCAAATTGATATGTGGTTTGGTCATTTGGTGCACTTAATATTTACATGCGAAAATGATTTAATTATAGACTCTTTAAATAAAAATTATGATCTTTTATTAGTTGATGGTGGAGGACTTACTACATTTGATGAATTTCTTAAAATTTATCCAAGAATAAAGAAGTATATATTTTTAGATGATATTAATGGAGCCAAAGGTATAAAAATATTAGAATATCTAAATAAAGATAAAAAATATGATCAAATTTTTAAGTCTAAGACAAGAAATGCATGTGTTTTTAAAATTAATTAAAATAACTTTGCAATTTTGTAGGTAATATTTTTATCACTAAACTTATTTAATAACTTAGACTTAGATATATTCTTTTTTTTCGATTTAAGCATTTTAATAGCTAAATTTGCCACTTTTATTGGATCTTTTGAATTATATGATATTCCATTTGAAGAAAGAACTTCTTTATTTGCTCCCGCTGCAGATGAAGAAAGTATTTTATTATTTAAATATTGAGAATGAACCAATACATTTGAATGCCCCTCATAGATAGAAGATAAAATAAACAACTTACATTGTTTCATAAATGCAAATGGATTTTCTTGAAATCCTAATAATTTTACTTTTTTTCTAAGGTTTAATGTATTTATTTGTTTTTCTAATTTATTTTTATCTTTTCCATCACCTAAAATAAATAGTTTTAAATTTTCAAATCCTTTATTAGACACAATATATTTAAAAGTCTCAATTAAAAAAGGGAAATTTTTCTGTGGATGTAATCTACCAATACTTAATAAATAATCATTCTGTAATAATTTTTTTTCTTTCTTGGTCGGAATTTTGTTAGATAATTTTTCTATTTCATTAAAGTCATATGGATTTGGTATTTTATGTATCAAATTTGAATTTACGTTATAATTTTTTATAAGATCATTCTTAATTATATTGGTTGGTGCAATTATTGCATCTGCATTATTATAAATTTTTTTTGCAATAAAATTTAAAGATTGGGATTTAAATGATCTATCATAACTAAATTTTAAAGAAATTGTATTTGACTCTCTTATTATAACTTTCAAACTTGGTATTAAAAACATTTTTAACATTATTGCTACAATATTTGTGTGCAACATTGATGTAATCAAAATTTTAGTTCTAGTTTTTTTAATAAATTTATATAATTCATATATTGAAAAAATAACTCTTTTTTTATTTAGAAAAATTAATCTTTTTTTATTTTCTATTTTGTTCACATAATGTCCTCTCTTTTGGCAAATCAGTAAGTTGATAGTATACTTTTTAATCTCAGTAAGTTTATTGTAAAGTACAGAAAGCATATACTCAGTTCCTCCACCACTTAAGGAGAAATTGAAAATAGTTATTTCTAAGTTAGTATATTCTTGAATAATTTTCCTAGCTCTTTTATCCCACGTAAAGTTATCTAAGAAATTTTTAAACGCATTACTAGAAATTTTTTTTACTAAATTTTTATCTTTATTTAATTTTTCAATAGCTTGTTTCCATTCATAAAAATTATCAGGATTACATAAGATAGCATCATGATTATTTGTTAAAATTTCATTTATAGCTTTTAAATCACTTGATATTATAGGTTTTTTTGTAGACATATATTCAAATAATTTTAAAGGAGACATCCATTTAGATGTTTCTAGAGTATTATTCTTTTTTGCTTCTTGATTTATAGATCCGTGTACGTAAACTTTTCGTTGATAGGGAGCTATTAAATAGTCAAATTTTTTTCTTAAATGATTACAATATAATTGATTTTTAAATCCTAAAAAAAAAATATTTTTACTCTTAACCTGTTTCTTCCAAGAATTAACATAAGCTTTAGTTCCCCCAACAATATAAAAATTGTTTTTAGGGAGATTTTCAGCAAGTTTAATAATAAGATCTATACCTCTACCTTGATATAAATGTCCCAAATATCCAACTGAGTTTTTTTTAATATTCAATTTGTGTAATCTTTTTTTTAAAATAAATAATTTATCAGATGCATCTGGATTTATTTGAATTTTTAATTTTTCACTAAGATCAAAATTTCTTAAAAAATAATCCTTTAAAGCGGTGTTGATTACAATTAATTTTTTTACTCTGCTTTTTGAAAGTATATTTTTTAGAAAATAAACAGTTTTTTTTGAAGGAGGAGAGTGAAGTTCTAATACTGTTTTTATGCCAAAAATGCCCAAAAACCATGAAATTTGAATACTTCTACTATAAATTAGATCATAATTTTTTTTTAATAAACAATAAATAATATAGAGTAAAGTTTGAACTTCTCTCATAAGCCAAAAATCAAAAACTTTTAAACTTAGTATATTAAAATTTTTTTTTACTAAATAAAATTTATAGACATCTTTTATGTTGTTTTTATTTTGAAAAGGTTTCAAACAAAATAAATCAATTTCTGCATTTTGAATTTTTGATAATGACGAACACATTTTCATTACATGAATACTGTTTGCAGATTTAGATGGTATTTCAGATTGTGATACATAAAGTATTTTCATTAATTTTTAATCATTATATTAAATTTTTTAATAAAATTTTTTTCACCAATTAAATTTGTTATTAAAATTTTATTATTTATGAAATTTTTTTTATATTTTTTTTTATTTTTGATTAATTTAACCATAAATTTATCTAGTGATTTTTGGTTGTTATCTTCAAATATAAATCCATTTAAACCTTTTTTTATATAGTTTTTTGTACCACAAGATGTACTACACAAAACCATACAACCATAGCCCAAAGCTTCAACTACAGTAATTGGAGCTAGATCGCCAGAGGTTGGTAAAACTAAAAAATCATTTCTTTTATAGTAATTTGAAATATTTTTGTGATCTATATTCTTTAATATTTGTATTTTTTTTTTTAAATCATATTTTTCAATTAAATTTTTTATTCTCATATACTCTTTTTCTTGTTCTATAGTGGAAACTTCTCCAACAAGTGTAGCTCTAATCTTAAATCTTTTATCCAAGTTTTTTAAAGATTTTAAAAACATTTCATAATTTTTTTTTTTAACAAATTTTCCTATCATTAAAAAATTATTTGTTTTTGAATTATTTTTTTTTATCTTTAAAGATATTTTTGAAACAAATGGCAGGAAATATATTTTTTTAAAATATAATTTCTTAATTTTTGTAATAATTGGTGAATAAATTTTAATATTGAAAATTTTATTTATTAAAAAAAACTGAATGAATTTTAAAGAAAAATTAAATTTATCTAAATTCTTGTTATTTGTTTGATTATAAAAAATTAATTGAAAATTATAAAATAATCTAAGACAAATAAGATAAAGTGAAAATAGTTTATTATATGGTCTTATAATTACAACATCTGGATTATAATTCTTAATTAATTTTTTAAAAATACTAAAATTTGGTAAGTAAAATTCATTTAATTTAGAATTAAAAAAAACATTTATAAACTTAGTTATAATATTTTCTTTAAGATAAATCGGTTTTATATCTGAGTAATTTTCTGTAAAACCAAAATTATATACCAATAATTTTATATTATAACCTTGATTTTTAAGTGCTTTGATTACACCTACATAATTTGTGTGAAATCTAGGCAATATAATTAGGATGTTCACTTTATTATGAGACCTAAATATTTTTGCTTAAATCTTAAAACGTACGGTTTTTTTCTTTTTATCTTACAAAAATCAAAAAATGCTAGGTTATCAGAAATATCATCTGATAATAAAACTCCTTTTGTATTTAATCTTTCCCATATTTTAGAATAAATGATCATTCTACCTTGATAACTTTTATCGCTGTCATAATGACATAAATCATATTTTTGGAATTTAATTTTGCTTATATAGTTTACTTGTGGTCCTAATAATAATGTCCAATCAGGAAATTTTTTTTTATCTATTAGATTTCCAACAAATTTTTTAGCATTATTAAAATAATAAGGCATATCTATCGATATTAATTTTCCAAACTTATTCCTTTTACAAGCTAATAGGATTGCTAATGATGACCATCCATTTGCAACCCCAAATTCAATTATTTTTTTTGGTTTTAAAATAATTACTAAATTATAAATTAATATAGTATCTGAGCCACCACCCAATTTTTTTTTTATTTTTTTTATCTTAAAAGAAGGTTTTGTAATTTTATAATTTTTTTTTTTTGAAAAAAAAAAATATAAATCTTTATGCTTGGTTAAATATTTTTTACATAATTTTTCTGCTTCTTTAGAGGAAAATCTTTCTTTGAAACTTACTTTCTTATTAAAAGATTTATTTAAAAAAAAAATTATTGAATAAAATAAATGTAAATAATAACCATTTTTAATCATCCAAAAAGTTATTTTTAATTTATTTAACATTAGTGTACTTGTTTTTATTTAATAAAATAATTGAGATCAAATAAATTAATATTTGCATTGCAATGAATAAAAAATATTTTTTTGTAATAATAGCAAAAATTATTGGTAGCAAATACAAAAGAAAAAGTAAAACAATTGCCTGATTATAACTTACCCTTTCTAATATTAAGTGATGAAAATGTTTCTTATCAGATAAAAAAGGACTTTTACCAGACGAAATCCTAGAAACAAACAATCTAAGCAAATCAATAATTGGCATTAAAAGCAGTAAACAGACTTCATCTGCATAAATAATATTATTCATATTATAAAATTTAATTAATGAATAAGAAATCAAAAAAGATAATATTAAAGATCCATTATCCCCCAAAAATAATTTATTTTTAAAGTTAAGTATTGAGAAAAAAATTAAACATACAATAAAAGTTAAACTGAGATAATCAAAAGTTTTTGCTAATGAAAATAAGTAAATCATTATTACAATTGATACAGATGATACTTGTAAATTTGATCCGTCATACATATTAAAGGCGTTCATAAAAACAATTATACATAAAATTGTAAAAAATTTAGAATAATCTGAAATATTATAAACATTATCTGTAAAAGAAAATCTTAAACTATTAATCGCTAAATCTCTGTCAGCCATAATCAAAAATAATATAATTGATACAAATAAAATTAATTTTTTATTTGGTTCTATTCCATATTTATCGTCGTATATACCAATCAAAAAAATTGTTAAAAACGTGATTAAAAAGAAATAGAAATTAGTTATTTCATTTTGAAAATATTCAAACGGAATTAACTTATTTGAAGCAAAAAAATTATAAGAAATTAATAAAACTAGGTTAGCAAATAAATAAAATCCACCTATACATGATATTTTTTTTTTATGTATCTTTCTTTTAAAATCTGGATGATCATATAACTGAAAAAGATTGGATATAGAGTCATTTTTTATTAAAAAAAGACCATTAATTAAAAATAGTAATAAAATATATTTAATATCAATCATTCAAATATTTTTGTCTTAAATAAATATAATTAACTAAATTTAAAGTGAATATTACACTTAACCAATTATTAAAAAAATTTCCAGATGGTATTAAGGGAAAAATATTAATAATTAACCCGACTAACGAAAAAATCAAAAATAGTTTAGGTTTTTCATCATTTTGAAATTTAATTATATTAATGAAATCTCTACCAATTAATAAATGAAAAAATATTAAAAAGACAAAACCTAATGTCCCCAGTTCTGACAAGAACTGTATTGCAATATTATGAGGATGAGTCGAACATGATGAGCTAGATATTTTATATTCACTTTTTTTGCATAGGTACTTAAAACTTTTTGTACCGCCACCTATTAAGAGATTATTTTTAAAGATTTTATAGGCTGACTTATAATGATCCTGATGATGCTTACTAAAAATAACTAAACTTAAATTATTATTGTTGTCAAAAATAGACAATTTATCAATTTTTATATCTTTCGATGATTGATTTATACCAAAACTACTTACAACATTTAAATAATACCTTTCATAATATGTGTTGTTTAAATTAATTATAGCTACAAAAAAAATTAAGGAAAAACATGTTATATAAAATAAGTGTAATCTAAATTTTTTAATTACCACAAAAATAAAAAATATATTTAAAAAAAGCAAAAATAAAGCTGTTCTCTCTCCTGATAAAATAACAACATAAACTAAGCTTATTGCGCAAATTAATCTAAAAAATAAATTTTCATTTAAAACAAAAATGACTATTAAAAAAAAAGGTACTAATCTAGAAATATAACTACCTAAAACTAATTCATCTCCAAAAAAACTACTTATCCTATTTTCAACCATTATTGGCATTCCAAATACATTAAATCCAAATATTAATTGAAATGTTGCATCTAATATTAGAATCATAAAAATAATAAAAAAACTTTTTAAAATTAAGTTATAGATGTTTAATTTTTTTATAAAAAATAAAATAGATAAAAAATAAAAATAAAACCTAAAGTAAAATATAGTATTTCTTAAAAGAAATTCATTTTCTAAAAAAATAGAATTTAGTGACACAAATAAAAAATAAGCACATAAAAAAATGCCTAGAAAGGAGAAGTTTAAAGAAATTAATTTAAATAAATTTTCCTTACGAACTTCATATAAGTAAAAAAATGAAATTAAAATTAAAAATATTTCAGTTATAAATATACTAAATACTAAACTGAAAGGTAATAATATAATAAGATACTTAATAATAGTATCTTTTTTAAATGGGAACATTTGTTAGATAGTTAAAAATTTTTTTTGATTAAACATATTCTTAACATCAAAAATCTTTCCTTTTTCCTTATCTTTCAGTAATGAAAATAAATAATCTTTATCAAATTTTTTGATTCGTTTGTGTGCAACTGTAATTAAAACTCCATCATAAAAGTTTTTTTTAGGTTTATTAATTATGTTCAGTTTATTCTCTTTTTTAAATTCTTTTATTGATACATTATTATCATAAACATCAAGTGCATGACCATGTTTTTTTATTTCATTTGCTAAGACAATAGATCTAGAGTTTCTAAAGTCATTAACATTCTCCTTAAATGTCAATCCAATTAAAAGAAGTTTATATTTTTTCTTTCTAAAATTTTTATCTAAATATTTGTATAATTTTTTTAAAATAAATGTGTGCATATTATCATTAAGTTTTCTGCCTGCTAAAGTAAGAACTGAATTATGTCCAACTTTACTCGCTTTATAAGTCAAGTAATATGGGTCAACACCTATACAGTGTCCTCCAACTAGTCCGGGAGAAAAATCTAAAAAATTCCATTTTGTTTTTGCAGCATGAAGAACATCATAGATATTAATATTCATTTTTGAAAATATTTGTGCAAATTCATTAATTAAAGCAATATTTATATCTCTTTGGGTATTTTCTATAACTTTTGCACTTTCTGCAATTTTTATTGATTGAGCTTTATATGTCCCAGCTAAACATATTTTTTTATATACTGAGTCAATAAACTTTGCAGATGAATTTGTTGCTCCTGAGGTTATTTTGATAATATCTTTTATACCATGTTGTAAATCACCTGGGTTAATCCTTTCTGGTGAATAGCCATAATTAAAACCATTTAATTTTTTATTATTTTTATTATTATTGTTAATACCAACTAGTTTTGTCTTTTGCTCAATAATTTTGACACAAATATCCTCTGTTACACCTGGGTAAAAGGTAGATTCATAAACGACATATTCATTTTTTTTTATATATTTACTTATTATTTTAGTCGCAGAAATTACTGCTGATAAATCTGGAATTTTATTTTTAGTTATTGGTGTTGGAACAGTTACTATAAAAAAATTACAATCTTTTAAAATATTACTTTTATAATTTATATTTTTATTTGATATTATTTGTAAATCTTTTTTTGTAAATTGATTTGTATAGTCAATTTTTTTTTTTAAAAAATTTATTTTCTTCATTGAAAGGTCAAATCCTTTTACTTCAAATTTTTTTGAAAATTCTAAAAATAGTGGAAGACCAACATATCCTAAACCAATTATTCCAATTCTTAAATTATTTATCATCTGAAAATTTTATATATTTTTTAATTATTTTTGTAACATCAAATTTTTTTGCAATGTCATTTGAATTTTTAGACATGTATATTTTTTTATTTTTTTTAAGCAATATAAATTTTATTAATTTTTTAGTTAATTCATCATTTTTTGATCTATTATATACAAAAGCATTAATATTATTTTTAGCAATTCTTAAGCATCCGGGCATATTTGTTGTTATCAACGGTCTACCTATTGAAGCTGATTCCAAAAGAGATCTGGGTAGACCTTCGTTATATTGTGTTGGTAAAACAACACAATTAGATTTATAAATTAATTTTTTAATATTATTTACATTATAATATATTCTGGTTTTAGATTTTTTTGCTTCTTTTTCTAAAATATTTTTTGGTATTTGATCTGTTACTGTATTATCGATTATTCCTGCTACAAAAAACAAACTTTTATTTTTAAACGTTTTTGTAATTTCATTTGCAGATTTTAGATAATTCATTACGCCCTTGGAATATAATAACCTTGATATTAAAAGAAATTTTATTTTTTTTGAAAATTTATTTTTCTTATATTTAAAATATTTGAGATCTATACCTGTTCCCAATATTAACTTGACTTTTTTTTTATCAATAAATTTTTTTTTAATAAATAAATTTAAATCATCTTTATTTACAAAATAAAATAAATTAACTTTTTTTTGTGATATTTTAATCATCAAGTTAATTATTAGTTTCTTTAATGTGCTAACCTCAAATGTAGCTCCTAAACCATCTAATGTATTTAATGTTTTTATTTTTAGAACTCTGGCAACAAAACTTCCATAAATTATAGGTTTTATTGTAAAATTAAATAATATATCTGGATTTATTTTTTTTATTTGTAAATAAATCTTTAATAAGCACTTAATTTCATCTAAAAAATTTACTCCTCTTCTGTCTATGGTGATATTGCAAAAATTACATCCAAGTTTAACTAATTTTTCTGTAGTAATATCTTTATTAGATAAAATAAAGACTTTATAATTTTTACTGATAAGTTTTTTAATTAAATTACTTCTAAAATTGTATAGGCTCCAACTGGTATTTGAAAATAGAATTATTTTTTTCATTTAATTTTTTTAACAACAATATTTACGTTCATTCATATATTTATATGGATTAATTTTATCACTAGGTTTATCAAGCATATGAAAAGGCACATAATACTGCGCTTGATAAGATAAATTCGTCCATAAAAAAAGATGTGTGAATAAGACAAAGACTAAAAAAAATTTTATTTTTTTTGAATATACTTTATTTAGAGTATCAGGAAGATTTCCAAGTACTATAAATACAAAAGGCAAGAAATAACTTGCGATTCTATCTGCCATAGTCGAAAAAATTAGAGAAAGTGGAAGTAGTAAAAGTAAAATATTTGCACTTAAATATAAATACCTATAATCAGACCTTTTTTTAAAATTAGATTTATATGAAAAAAATAATAGGGCACATATAGTAAATGCTAATATACGATAATAAGCTCCTTTAGAAAACTCACTAGTATAAACTTCTAAGTAATACAATAGATCATTTTCAGGAAAAATTTTAAATGAAATCACTGCCAATCCAATTAATAAAACTACATAAAAATAGATATTAAGATAAAACCAGTTCCCCTTAGGTCTTATAAACATCAAAAAACAGTAACAAATTGAAAATTTATGACTCAAAACTGCTAAAATAAAAAATAAAAAAGATAGAATAATTTTTTGATTTCTCCAAGAGTTTATAAAAAATAATATAAAAGCAATACTAAGGCCTTGTCTTATATATCCCATTCCCAAAATAAAATAATGATAAGATAAAAAAATTAAAATTATCAATAAATAATCTTTCTCTTTACATGCAAAAAAAATAATAGATGCAATAAATATTGCTCCAATTAATAGACTTAAGTAATTATATGTTAGCTCTGTAGAAATAACTAAATTAGTTAAAAACTCATAAACAAAATCCAGCGATTGAGATTTAAATTGGAAATTATCTTCATAATATTCTTTAACATAAATAAAATCTAAATAATAACTTCCATAATCAGAACCTATGGTACCTTTTAATCCTATTATCAAAGTTAAAATAAAAAATATTGAAGATGATATACGAAATTTATATCTTTGCGCCAGCTCCTGCTTATTAAAAATAACATCTGTAAAATAAACAACAGTTGTAAGTATAAAAATTATTAAAAATATATTAAAAGGTGCCATTATTTATTCCAAATTTGATTATATGACTCTACCATTTGACTAAGAGAAAAATAATTTATTATTCTTTTTCTAGAAAGATTTTTTCTGGTATTCCATATAGGTTTATTTTGAAAATAATCTTTATAAACAAAATTAATTTTTTTATTTAAATCAAACCAATTTCTTTTTTTATATATCCAGCCACTTTTTCCAATTATTTTTTTAGAATCTCCAACATCAGCTACAATACAAGGTATCTTGGTTAACATTTTTTCCGCAATTACATTGGGAAAGCCTTCATTTCCTTTGCTAGAAAAGATTCCAATATCAATCACATTCAATATTTGATTAATAGTGTTTGTTTCATCAATTAACATCACATGTCTTATTAAGCCATATTTTTTTATTTCTTTTAAAAGTTCTTTATTATTTTTATTTATATTTTTACCAATTAATAACAATTTAATAAGATTAGAATCTTTTGCATTTTTTGCAAAATAACCAAAAGCTTTAAATAGGGTTTCAAAATCTTTTTGATCACTCCATCTTCCGACAAATCCAAATATAGTATTTTGATCGTTAATTTTTAATTTGTATTTCCAATATTTTTTATATTTTTTTGAATAATTAAATTTACGTTTGTCAAAACCATTATTAATTAATAAAATTTTTTTTCTAGAATATCCTGATTTAATATGAGTTATTGTAGATTTGTTTGAGCATGAAATTATTTTTAAGGGAATAACATAAGATAAATAAGAAGATAATTTTGCAAGAAATATAGTAGATTTATTTGACCATTGAATATCTAAATCTGAATTTCTTAAATTCCAATAAATTTTTTTTTTTCCTAAAATTCTTCCAGCAAGTCCGCCTAAAATATCGCCATGATACATCCAGCATTGAATAACATCTGGATTAATTTTTTTAATTAAATAAATTAATTTAAAAAAAAGAAATATAGAATTTAGATTTTTTTTTATATTTAAGTATTTTACTGAAATTTTTTTTTTATTTAACAATTTGCCATAAAAACCTTGATCAGTAAGAGATATTACATAATGATCATTTTTACTATCTTGACAAATTAATCTATAAAGAACGCCCTCGGCACCACCACTCTTAAGTCCGCTTATAATATGTACAATTTTCAATTATCTATTTTAAAACTAAGTTTTTTGCTAAAATTTTAGCTATTTCGGTATTAAAATTTTTTTCCTCTTTCCACCCTAACAATTTAATTTTTTTATCAGAGATATTATAAGTGAAATCATTAAATGGTCTGTCTTTAACAAATTTTGAAAACTTAGTAATTTCTTTATTTGAAATTTTTGATAGTTTTGTAATCAAATCAATTATCTTAATTTTAAACTTTCCTTTTACATTAAATATTTCTCCATTTTTTGATTTGAGTGTTATTAGTTGAACTGCTGAAGCAAAATCATCTACGTGAAGAAAGTTTCTTATATTAAGACCTTTTCCATGTATGGTAAGTTTTTTTCCATTGTTAATAGCATTAACTGTGGCTGGAATAATTTTTTCTATATATTGATAATCTCCATACAAATTATTGGCCCTAACTATACTTATTGGCATTTTATAGCATTTGAAATATGTCTGAGATATTATATCAGCACTAGTCTTGCTAGCTGAGTAAGGGTTAGTTGGTTCTAAGATTGATTTTTCATTTTTTTTTTTGTTTCTGGTCTCGCCATAAACTTCGTCTGTACTAATGATTGTTATTTTTTTATTTTTTTTCAACCTACAAACCTCAAGTAGAGTATGTGTGCCCAATGCATTTGTTTTAGTAAATATTAATGATGTTAAAAAAGAATTATCAACATGAGACTCTGCCGCAAAGTGAATAACATGAGTTTTTGTTGGAATGGATTTAAATAATTTTTTAAAATCACATACGTCTCCTTTTATAAGTTTATCTTTTTTTCTTTTATATTTTTTAAAAAAATTAAGATCAGCTGCATAAGTACACTTGTCGTAAACTATAATTTTATCCCATTTATTTTTATATCTTTTATAATAATGTTTTCCTGCGAATCCAAGGGCACCAGTTAAAAAAAGTATTTTTTGCATTTTTCTAGTTGTGATTTTGTTTCTTTATGAAAATCATATTTCGATAAATCTATCAGTTTCTTTAATTTTTTAACACATAATGTTTGGGATTTTATTTTATTTTTTTCAATTATCTTTTTAGATGAAATTAATTTTTCTCCAAAATAAAACTTAATTATATCTTTTATTTTATAACCTTTTTCAGAACCAATATTATAGATTCCTAATATTTCGTTCTTCTCGATTTTTGTAATTAGAGAAATTAAGCTCTTAATACTAAATAAATCTCTAACGCTATTGGTGTTAATATCAAATTCAATTTTATTTTTTTTAAAAAAATTATTATGCAGCATTCCTAGAAAAGTATCTTTGTTACGATTTTTAATCTCAAAAATATTTGATAATCGTAAAATTAAAATTTTATCTATTTCTTTACCGAATAATTTTTCAGCTTTTAGTTTATTTTCAGCATAAAAACTTTGGGGATTAGGTTTTATATTCTCGGTACAATTTAATTTATTTGGGTATATTTTAGAAGTTGAAAAAAAAATTAATCTTTGGTTTGTAATTTTATTTAATATTTTTTTTTCAAAAATGAAATTCTTTATATTTTCTTTTTTATAATTTTTAGGTGAACTTAATAAAAAAATATTTTTATATTTTTTAAAATTAACATCTTTAATTTCTTTGTGGGATATATATTTCCCTCTTACAGACGGAAATATAGATTTACAAATAAAACTGTTTTTTCCTATAAATAAATTATTTGTCATTTAAATTTTTTAAAAATTTTAAAAACTTTTTGTTTAAAATTGAATGTGAATATTTCTTTTTCCAATCAAGATAAAATTTTGAACCTATTTTTTGTGATTTTTTTTTATTATTAATTAGGTATTCAAAACACTCATACCAATCAACAGTATCATGAGCTAAAAATCCATTGATACGATTATTTATAAAATTTGAAGAGGACAATGTGTAATCTGATATCGTGGGGATTTTTAATTGAGCAAACACAAAGTGACGTCCTAGATTGGTAGTTTCTTTAAAATTTAAAGAAAAAAAATAATTTTTTTTAAATAATTGTTTTGAAAAATAATAACTAAAATTCTTTTTTATTTTTTTAGTTTGAAAGGGAATTAATTGTGGAACTATTCCTATATCTGTATCATATAAATATTTTTCAAAGCATTTATCATGATACTGTTTATGATATATTTTGAATCTGTGTTCTTTTTGATTAAAAAAACTAACTTTACCTTTATTTTTAAAATCATAAATTAACAAAAGCTCAATTAAGTGTTTTGATGCAATTTTCTTTATTGCATTAAAAATACTTGGATACATATTTATAAGATGCTCACGATTTCCATGATAAGAAATAATTGTTTTATTTTTGTTAAATTTTTTTTTTTTTAATTTTATTGATGGATAAACTGGATAAATTAAAGTAGGTAGTTTTGCAAAACTAAAAAAAAATTTTTCCTCAATGCCGTTAGCTATGATAAAATCATATTTATCAAAATTATCATAATTACCAGCTCTTGGATCAATAAGACCATAAAGTACATTCTTTTTTTTTACAAAGTTTGAATTTTTTGTACCACTCATAAACAACACAATATCAAAATCTTCTTTTAGAACTTTTGTTTCATATTTTTTAGCAGTAAACTTTATATTTTTACTTTCATTTTTTAATTTTTTTAACGAATCCTTATAAAAAATAAATGATGGTGAATTGGTATTACTGCAACTTAATAATATTCTCATTTGAAGTTTAAATTATTCAAGTTAAGAATTTTATCACATACTCTTAAATTCATTTTTTTATGTGTTATTAATAAAATTGTCTTATCTTTTATTTTAGAAATTAAATTAATGATATTGGCTTCAGATTTAGCATCCAAAGAACTTGTAATTTCATCTAAAATCAGTAAGTCTGTGTCATGATATAGGGCTCTAGCTATTCCTATTCTTTGTTTTTGACCTCCTGATATTTTTGATCCTCTTTCTCCCATTTTTGATTTTAAACCTTTTGGTAATTTTTTAATTACACTTGTTAAGTCAGCTTGCTTTATTACTTTATTTAAAAGTTTATAATCAATTTGATTATTTCCTGGTATGCAAATATTGTTAATTAGCGTGTCATCAAACATGAAAACTTCTTGGGGAACGTGTGACATTTTTAAATCGTTTATATCAATTTCTTTTCCATATTTATTAGATAGAGTAATAGATCCTTTTTTTGGTTTTAATAAACCTAGAAAAATATTTATTAGTGTAGTTTTTCCCGATCCACTTTCTCCAATAATTCCTAAAGTTTCATTTTTTTTTATTTTAATTGAAAGATTTTTGAATATTTCTTTTTTATCATATTTGAAAAATAATTTATTTATATTAATACTTTTGAAATCAATTTTTTTTCTCAATTTTTGTTTTTTTTCGTTTTTCAGTAAGGTTTTATAAAGGTTATAAAATGAATTTAGCACAGGTAGCATAAAGCTCATTACATTTATAGCTACAATAATTCTTGTGAGAGCTGGCATAACTCTAAATGATGCAATTGTAAAAGCAGCCATAATTTTTAAAATTTCATTTTTAAAATTTGTTTCTTCAACAGGCAGAAACGCACATATCACAATTATTCCTATAATTAAAAATAATTCTAAAGCATTTCTTGGAACGTGAGCAATAAAGGAATTTTTACTATTTGCGTCTGAAGATTTTTTAATATTAAATTCAAACTTATCTGAGAAAATTTTAGATTTATTTACAATAGCAAGCTCTTTAATTCCTGAAAAAATTTGTGTTAAAAGAAAAATTGTATTTCGATCATGTTTTTGTCTTATGATGCTTAATTTTGCTACATATTTTTTTAATTTTTTAAAAACTAAAAAAGCAGGTAATAAAATTATAATTAATATGATTGTTATGAATGGCTGATAAAATACGAAGAATGTTATCAAACCTAATAAAACTGCCATTTCTGTAATAAAAATTAATAAACTATTACATCCTTGAGCAATTATATTTATTTCTTGTGTTAAGTTGTGAATTATTTTTGAAGAATTGTTAGATATGTGGAAACTAAATGGTTGATTTATATAAAGCTGATTTATTTTAATAGCTAGATAACTTCTAACATTGAAGGCAAATTTAGAATTTCTCCAGCCAAAAAATAAAGTTACAAAAACTTTCATTAAATACATGAGTCCAAAAAAAATTAAAAAATAAACAATTAAGGTTTTTAAATCTAAATCTCTAAAGGTTACAAATATTAACTTGGTAATATCAGTTTTCATAAAAGGATTAGATTCTGAGATATCTTCATCGAGTAAAAAACCAATAGCTGGAAAAATTAAAGCTAAAGAAAAAATTTCAAAGAACATTACTGTAAATGATCCAAAAAAATTAATGTAAAAGTCTTTTTTTAATTTTTTATCTATTAAATTAAAAAAAATCTTAAAATTATTTAACATTTACTTAAATTTTTTATAATGATCTAAAAACCAGGTACAAAAATTTTTAACACCAACCTCTATACTTGTTGATGGTTTATACTTTATTTTTTTTATTAATTTTCTAACATTTGCATGCGTATTTTGTATGTCTCCTTTTTGAAAACTAACATATTTTTTTTTAGCTTTTTTACCTAGACCTTTCTCAATCAAATCTATGTAATACATTAATTTAGTGGGACTACTATTACCTATATTGTAAACTTCAAAAGGAGTTGAGCTGCTTGATGGGTTTGATGTATTGATTGTTTTTTGAATTTTATATTTTTTAAATTTATTAGTCTTAATAAGTCTAAATATTGAAAAGACAATATCATCTACATAAGTAAAATCCCTAATATGATTTCCTTTGTTAAAAATTTTTATTGGTTTGTTTTCCATAATATTTTTTGCAAAAGTATACAGTGACATGTCTGGTCTTGACCAAGGCCCATACACTGTAAAAAATCTTAATCCTATTGTATTAATTCCGTATAAATAACTATATGAGTGAGCCATTAATTCATTTGATCTTTTAGTTGCAGCATAAAGTTGTAGAGGGTGAACAGCTGCGTTTTTTTCATCAAATGGCATATTGGTTGAACCACCATAGACACTGCTAGTACTTGCATAAATTAAAGTCATATTTTTTTTTTTTCTAGCTAACTCTAAAATATTTAAAAATCCTAATATATTACTGTCAATGTAAGAATGTGGATTAATTAATGAATAACGAACGCCTGCTTGAGCTGCTAGATTTACAATTATATTAAATTTATTTTTTTCTATTTTCTTAAAATTTTTTTTTTTACTTAAGTCAAATTTATAAAATTTAAAAATAGTTTTATTTTTTTTGCTAATTTTTTCTAAAATTTTAATTCTTTGTTTTTTTATTTTAACATCATAATAATTATTTAAATTATCTATGGCATAAACATCCATTTTTTCTTCAAGCAATTTTTTTGCTAGATGAAAACCAATAAAACCTGCCGCTCCTGTTATTAATATTTTCATTAATGAATACTTACTTTTTAATTGCCAAAAACTCTATTGAAAAAAAACTATTTCTCAAAAATCTAAAAAAAGAATTATTTAAGAGTTTAATTTTAATTGGTTGATCGATAACACAAAATCCAAACTTTTCAAACTTATTAAACAATTTATTAGCATCTAAATAGAAAGTTTTATTAATACTATAGTTGTAGTAATAATTGACTTTATCATTAAATGTTAAATTTAAACATTCTGACCAATGATTAAATTTAAATAAATTAAAAAAGTAAATTAAATATTTTCTAAGATAATTTTTTGGCAACCAATGAATAAACGGCATCTTTAAATGAACTTCATTAATTCTATGTTTGGCTGGTAAAATATTATATGAACAACCACCTTTTTTTAAAATTCTATTTATTTCTGACAAAAAACTTTTTTTATCAGAAATATGTTCTATTACCTGATTTGTTAGAACAATATCAAAATAGTTTGACTCAAAGTTAGTTTTATTATCACTATTTATTAAGAAAATTTTTTCACTAATATTTTTTTTATCTCTAATAACATTTTGCTGCATTTTAAATTGACTTATCTCAACACCATAACAGTTAAAATTATTATTATTCAAATAGTTAATTAATTCACCCTTCCCACATCCCCAATCAAGTATCTTAATACTTTCTTTATTTTCAAAATTTTCAGATACATCGAGAATAACTTTCAAAAATTTATTATAAATTTTTTTTTTATTTTTATTCATTATGTTGGGAATTTTTTAAATAATAATCTATCAATTTAATTCTAAATTCATCTAAAGATATATTTTGAAAACTTAAAAGATCATATTTTTTACCAATATTAATTTTATTTTTCCAATAATTTAAAAATAGTTTATCAAAATTAAATTTTTGATTATGAAAATTTTGAAATTTAGAATTAATAAAGTTTAAATTTAAATCTTCTACTCTATCAATATAAATTATCGGCATATCTTCATGAAATTTTGAAATTTTCTCTATCAACCTTATTGGAATATTTCCTAATATAATAGATTCATAAATTCTTGGGTCGTCAATACCTTTCCCAGAGGGACAAAATATATATTTATACTCTGATTGCTCTTTCCAATTTAAGAATCTATTTAATCTTTTATTTAAAAAAAAATTATCCTCTTTATTGATTAAATTAAATAATTCATTTCTGCTTCCATGTCCTAGTGAAAAATGCCAATTATTAAAAATTTTCTCTTTACGATTTTTGAAAAAATTTGAACTGTTTAATGTAATAATTAATTGTTTTTCTTGGTATGTGGGCGAACATTTAAAATTAGCCCAACCCTTTCTTCTTTCAAAAATTGTATGATAATCTAAACCGTGAGGTAAATTTGAAATTTTTGAATCACTTAGATTTAAATTCTGAGTATACCAATGAATTAAATTTTTATGATTTATTATTTTCATAATTGAGTCATTTAATCTTAAATTTTTTCCATCTGTAATCGAAATTTCTGTATCGCTATCTCCAGAAAATAAGATGAATTTTCTTTTGATTTCATCTAAACCCTTTGTTGCAAATGTTACTATCTCAGAGGATTTAACAAATAAAATTTCTTCATTATCATTATTATAAATTTTTTTTTTTATATTAGGGTATTCTTTTTGATTTATAAAATTTCCAACACTATGAATTAAAGATCTTGTTGTAAAAAATAAACATTTATCTAACTCATAATGAAAATCAATTTTAAAGATTTCTATCCCAATATCTTTTTTAATTTGCAATTTTTCAATTAAATAAGCAAAAATTCTTACAAATACTTGTTTTTTAAAAATGTAAAAAACAATTAAAAATTTAATTTTTTTAAAAAAAGTATTATCACTTGATTTTATATTGCTATAAGAGAACTTTGATTTAAATATTTTTTTTAAGTTAATAATTAATGTATTCAAATTATAATTTTGAATATTTTGATTATCATTTGTTGTAATTATTTTCCAATTTTTTTGTGAACCTAATATTTTTCCACTATTTGGATTATAAAATGGGCCTTCACTAAGATTTTTTCTAAAAGAGTGTAAAAATAAGACCTTATCATGAATGTTTAAACACTCTATTAAATTTCTAATGGAACTTTCCATGACATGAATTTGTTCAGCTCTTTCTAAAAGTAGACCTAAATTAAAAATAGATTCTGATAAATCATTTTTAATAATTAAGATATTTTTATCTTTTATATTTAAATCTTTTTCTTTGATAATTAAATTTCTTGATGGATCATCATGAATGAAAATATATTTTTTATTTTGTGGATTTAGTTTTTTATACACTCTCTCTTCTTCTTTAAGATTTCTTCTCCACTTACCATACTCAAATCTGAATTTGTACGGTATGTCCAGCTGCTTATAAAAAACCATGTCTGTAGTGTATTCATCTTGTTTAAATTTTGATTTAATTACTGCGTGAAAATTACTATGACCTATTTCAATTAATTCTAAATTACTATTTATTCCTTTATAATTTTCAAAATATTTTTTAGCACTCTTTTCATCTCTTGTTTTAATCAAATTTACGTTTTTTAAATCTTCATAAAGAAATTTAATATTTTCGTAATGTTTTTCTGGAACAAACAAATTTAATTCCGAAACTTCAAATTTTTTTTTTTCTATTAGGTATTTAATTAATCCTTTACATGATAAAAAATCTCCTAATCCAAAATGTTGTAAAACATAAACTTTTTTCGTCTTATCTAGATATTTAACCTCCTTTATCTTTTCTTTTTGTTGAATATTAATTCTATTGAAAATTTTAATTATAATTTTAGGAATAATTTTAAAAATTTTTTTCTTTATATTATCTAGTAAAATTTTCCTATTCCAATCCTTTAAAAAAAGCTTTTCATTATTCAATAACAAGCTTTGATCTATATTTAATTTATCTAAATATTCATTCTTAATAAAAATAAGATTTCCCACATGTACTATTGGTGTATAACCTTTGCTTTGCCCAACATTTATTGTCGATGTAAATGAATTTTTTGTATTCTTTTCAGAATTATATCTTTGTAGCTTACCTGGCAATATATATGAACAGATTTCAATTATAACAATTTTAGGTTCATAATTTTTAATAGAATCCCAAATTTCTAAATCATTAGAATCAATATCTATTGAAAGTATGTCAAAATTTTTTTTTAAAAATGTATTTGACACTACTTTATCAAATAAATTTTCATTTAAATTTATTGACGAATTTATTGGTAAAATATTTTTGAATTTTTTTGATGTTTCAATCAAATCATTAAATCTGGCACTATCTTGTTCTATATATACTGCTTTTGCAGAATAGTTTTCTACAAGATTAAACGTATTAGAATAATGCTTACCATCCCAAGCTCCAAACTCACAAACTTCTATTTCTTTTAAATTTATTCTTTTTATTATTTCCTCTAAAATTCCGTCTTCTCCATTCTGTGAGTAAATATTTTTTCTAAATTTTAAAAAATTGTCCATTAATTAATAAATACTGGTTTTGTGTAAATAATATTTTTTATTTTTAAAAACATTTTTTTTGTAAATTCTTTAAAATTATTTATTTGCTTTAATTGTTTTTTTTAAACCTTCATTAAATTTTGTTGAAAAATTGTGTTTTAATTTCAAATATTTTAATATTTTATTATTTGATCCTGATGATTTTATTGGATCATTTTTTGATAATTCATTATATCTTTTCTTTGATTTACTACCTAATATTTTTATAATCATTTTATAAAGGCTATTAATTGAAATACTTTTTCCAGTACATACGTTAAACACGTCTTGAAAATTTTTTTCTCTCATCATTTTTTTTTTTAACAAGAGTATAATTTTTATAACGTCCCCCACAAAAATAAAATCTCTTGTTTGATGACCACCATTAATTTTAATAATTTTATTTTTTTTAGCTCTATTTAAAAAGATGGGAATAACACCTGAATATGGATTGTTTTCTTTTTGATTTGGTCCATAAACATTAAAAAATCTTAGTCCTACACTGCTCACACCAAATACTTCATTAACTGTTTTAGCATATTCTTCCATTGTTAATTTGTCTTGAGCATATGGAGATAATATACTTGTATCAGAAGGCAAGCTATCACTTCCAAAAGAATAATTTCCATAAATCGCAGATGATGAGGCGTAAATTACTGGCACTTTATATTTTCTCGCTATTTCAAAAACATACAGACTTGAATTTAAATTTTTTTTACTACTTTTAAAAAAATTTATTACTGAAAATCTAACAACCGATTGAGCTGCTAAATGAATAATGCACTCTACATCTTTAAATAATTTTAATGATAAGTCTTCAATTGGTTTTTTAATTAACTTTGCTCTAAGGTTTTTATTAAGATTGCTGATTTTTCCTTGTGATAAATCATCAACCAAAATCAATTTGTTAATATCTGGTATTTTATTGGCAAGACTAGATCCTATAAACCCTGCAGCTCCCGTTATAAGTATTTTCTTCATGAGTTAAATTAATAATATATAAGATTTAATATGAACTTATATTCAAAATTAAAAAAATTAATATCAGAAAATTATTTAAATTTGACAAACAAAAATTATTTAACTGATTATAATCCATATAAACTTAAAACTAAAAAAAGAGCATTGGTATATTACAAATATTCTAGAAATTTTACTAAATCTAAAATTGGTACCACGGAATATCAATGCTTAGCATTAACAGAAGCTATAAATAAATTTGGTTATCTGGTTACGGTTGCAGATCGTAAAACAAAATTTAAGGTAAATCATTTTTATGATATTTTTATCGGAGCTTTTAATACTGGTGGATTTGTACACTTTAACCATATCTTAAAACAATTAAGTAAAAAAACAAAAGTTATAGGGTTTTCTACTGGGGCAAATCCCAATTTTATGAAAAAAGAATTTCAAAAAAGAGTAAGAATGTTTGAAAAAAGAAATAAAGTTAATTTGAATAATATCTCAAGATTTTCTTCTAATAATTTTGATCAAATTAAAAAAAAAATGAATTTCTTAATATACTTTGGTTATGTTAATGGTTTTGTTGACAAAAGTTACTCAAAATTTAATAAAAAATTTGATTTACAACCATGTATAAGTAATAAAATAAAATCTTCACCTAAAAAAATTACAAAGAAGCAAGAATTAAAAAATTTTATTTATTATTCTGGTTCAGGTTTTTTACATAAAGGACTGGATATGATATTAGAATTTTTTGTCAAACATCCAGAATATAAACTTCATATTTGCTCTCCTAGTCATGAAAAAAAATTTCTTAATTTTTACAATATCAAAAAATACAAAAATATTATTTACGAAGGAAATGTTAAAGAAGATAGTTCAAAAGCTAGAGAAATATTTTCAAAGTGTTGTTTTATAATTTCCATGAATTGTAGTGGTGGCGGATCTGCTTCACTTGCTGTAGGCAGAAAGTATGGTTTAATACCAGTAGTTTGGAAAAATGAGGATTGCAATCCCAAAGCCTGTGTACTGATAAATAAAGAAAAAATATCAGAAATTAAAAAAAAAATTGAATTAGTTAGTAAAATGTCTATTAAAAGATTTAATATGCTTTCAAAAGAAAACTATTATATAGCTCATGAAAACTCCAGTCTAAACTATAGTAACAGACTAAAAGAAATTTTTAAAAAAATAGCTATTTAAAAAAAAATAAATTATGTTAGAAAACAGAAATCCTAAAAGATCACTTACTTATCTTAAGGAATATAAAGATAATAAAGATATAATTAACAATATCCAAAACGGTGAACTATCAATATCTCACATAGATTTATATCCTAATGATATTTGTAATTTAAGGTGTGAATTTTGTCCTACTCATTTTGGAAAAAATAATATTGCCATAGATTCTATTCCTTTAATTGCAAAATTTAATCCAAAAGTGATGGTTATAACTGGTGGTGGCGAACCATCTTTATGGAGAGAGGGAAAGTTAAGAATTTATGACTTAATAATGGAAATTAGAAAACACATGAATGATATTCCACTGGGGATAATGTCTAATGGAACCTTTCTAATGCCAGAGGCAGCTGTTGAGCAGTTAAAGTGGTTAAGAATTTCTATAAACTCATTTGATAGGGATCAATACAAAATAGTACATAAATTAGATAAATTTGATTTAGTGATAAAAAATATAACAGAATATGCAAAAATGAACCTTAGTGAACTTGGAATTGGCTTTGTATATACCCAAAGAACAGCCAAGGATATTATTAGTACTTTAAAAACTATTAATGAAAAAATTTTTTCTCACCTTTCTGAAAAAGATATTAAAAAAATCAATGTTCAGTTTAGACCAGAGGCTGACCCAAAAACATATTCAAGACACTTTTTAGACTCTAAATTAGTAAATGAGCTAAATTCGCAATTAGAAAATTGCGATCCAGCAATTCAAAAATTTGCAAATGAAAAGACTAATTTATATCAAGTACTTAATAATTCAGTATTTACAAATAAAAAGTTTAATAATTGTCATATGTCACTTTTACAACTCAAAATTGATGGAAAAGGAGATGTTTACCCTTGTGCACAAACTGCAAATAATACTACAGACAGTTATGGAAACTTATTTGAAGAAAATTTTTTTAGCAATTTTAAAAAGGCAGTTAAGGATTCATATAGTAATCACCCAACAAAAATTTGTGAAAATTGTGCTCAATCATCTATTAATTCTCTCTATGAAAATCATAATCCAGACACAAAAACTGAAGAGTTAAACAATCCTTTCTTTTAAATGATAAGGTTTGTAGATTTAAAACAGCAGGATAAAATTCATAAAAAAAAAATTTTAAACTCAATAAAAAAAATTTTAAACAGAACTGATTATATCAATGGTCATGATGTTACAAAATTTGAAGAAACTTTTAATAAAAAATATAATTTTAAGTATAGTTCATTGGTATCATCGGGCACAGATGCTCTATATCTTAGTTTAAAAACTCTAGCAAAAAAATTTAAATCTGGAGAAATAATCACAACTCCATTTACTTTTTTTGCTACTTCAGAAATAATAATCAATGCAGGTTTTACACCTGTATTTGCAGATATTGACAAGGAAACCTATAACATTTCACCAAAATCTATTTCAGAAAAAATAAACAAAAGAACTATTGGAATTATTCCAGTTCATATATTTGGTTATCCTTGTGATATGCAAAATATAATTAAAATTGCAAAATTGAATAAGCTTTTTGTTATTGAGGATTGCGCACAAGCAACAGGTGCGAGTATAAATAATAAATTTGTGGGAAGTTTTGGTGATATAAATGCATTTTCTTTTTATCCAACTAAAAATCTTGGGGCATATGGTGATGCGGGACTGATATCAACAAAATCTAAGAAATATTATGACTATATAAATCTTTTAAAGACACATGGTGCTAAAAAACCGTATATACATGAAATAGTTGGGGAAAACTCAAGGTGTGACTCAATTCAAGCTGCTGTATTAAACGAAAAAATTGTTAATTATAATAGAATATTAAATAAAAGAAAAATTTGCGCAAACTTATATTTTAAAAATTTAAAAAACGTAAAAGAGATAATTTTACCTAGATATAAAAAAAATTTTAAAAGCGTATACCATCAATTTACAATATTGGTTAAAAATCGAAATAGATTAAAAGAATTTTTAGAAAAAAATAAAATTAATTCAATGATTTACTATGATAAACCTCTATATAAACAACCATTTTATAAAAAAAAAATTAAACTCTTAAAAAATACAGAATATGTGTGTAAGCATTGTATTTCTCTGCCAATACATCCCTCACTGAATAAAAATCAAATAATTAAGATTTGTGAAAAAATAAAATTTTTTTATAAAAAATTATAATATTTTATTACTTTTAAACTTATAAATTCTAATAGATCTATCTCCTGTAGCAACAGTATCGATAGAAACTGAGTCTCCATTAAAATTCCACCTAGGATGAAGATCACATCTTTTATGGCCGTTAAATTTATAAATTTTAGAATTTATATACGTTTGCCAAATAATTTTATTTTTACTTAGACTAAAAATAAATAATTTTTGAAATCCTAAAATATTTGGGTAAGTGTCAGATACAACTAGATCTTTATTCTTAGGATTTACCATAGGATGTCCATCCTTATTAAGATTTAATTGAATTTTTTTTTTTTTATTAGCTGTAAGGTTATAAATATAATAATCAAATTTAAATAAATTATCATGACAACTAACTAAAAGCTTATTATTTGAAATCCAACAATAATGTGAAAAATTATATTTTTTTTCAATTAAAAAGAGTTTTTTTTTTTTTAAATCATAGTTAATTGGATATATCTTTCTAATTTTTTCATTAGCTGAAATGAAGTAAAATGTTATAGAATCAGAATTGGGAGAAAAAGTTATATGATTAATATAATAACCATTATGTTTTTTAATTTTAAGAAATGAAATTATTTTTTTAAAATTTAAAATTTTTGTATATTTCTTATCAACGAGATTCAGTAAATATATTCCATCATTAAATGAGTCTTTAGATGAATAAATATTATTAATATTATTATATCCATATCCCAGTCTTAGATTGTAAAGTCTCTTAAAATTAATTGATAAAGCTTTAGACCCCTCTTTATTTAGACAATAAATTGGTAATTTATAATATTGAAACTTTTTATTATTAATATTTACTGATTTTGATACTAATTGTTTTTTTCTTAAGCAGTTAAAAATTATATTATTATTTTCATTTACCCATTGCAGCATTGATCCAAGTTGCCATGACCAGGCTATTGTGTGATCAATTAATTTAAGTTTTTTTTTTTTTATATCAAAGTAACCTACCTTCATTATCTTTTTACTTTTTTTCCCTAGGTGTAATAGTATTTTCTTATTATCTTTTGAAAAAGGTATTTTGTCATGATAACCAAAATAATTGTAGTAATTCTTAGAATATATTTCAGAATAATTTTTTTTTTCAAAAAAAAATATAAATTGGAAAAAAAAGTTGATTATTTTTCTCACTATGTAATTTTTCCAGTTATTTTCTTTATAAGTAAACTCTGAAATTTTTTGCAGTGATGATGGTATAATTTATCATAATTTTTCCATTTCCAATTAACCACGCATGCAAAAGGAGTTATATATTGGAATGCTAAAATAAAACGAGGTTTTTTTGAACTTCTTGATCCAAAATGAAAACATTTACTTGTATCAACTAAAATTAAATCTCCTTTATTTCCTGTTACTGGAATTTCTTTAATATTAATTTTTTGATTTTTTAAATTTTTTATAGTTTCATCATCAATCCTTTTTTTTTTATCAGTCATTCTATAATTAATTTTTTTTTGTATTTTCTCACTTTGTTCTGAATTAATTATAGTTAGTGGACCTGTATCTAAATCAATATCCTTAAGAAAAAGAAATCCCTTGATTTGTTTATAATCTTCGTGATCTAAATGGTATGCTTGACTGCTAGTTAAATTTGTTTTGTTATTTGGAGAGTACCATATTGAGATATGTGTTAAAAGTGGCACGCAACCTAAATACCTTGATATGACCTCTACTAAATAGCTGTTAGTAACAAACTTAAATTCTGGGGAGTCACAGTCATGTTTTTTTGATGAAAAAAGAGTTATTATACCATCATCAGAATTATCTAGTTTAGACAAATTAATACTTAATAATTCTTTTTCAAATTTATCTAATATAATTTTTGGATCAGCATTTTTTGATATTAATTCCATTAAATTTAATTTTTTAAAACCATTAAATTTATCAATTAATTCAGAATTACATATTGTATTTTTATCAAAATTTTTATTAATATTTCTAGAGTAATTTGTTCTTATATGTATCCATTTTGAGAAGTAATAATAAAGTTTTCTTATAAATTGACTTCTATAACGAAATAATTGACCTGGTATTTTAAAAAATGTTTTTAATTTATTTATGGCTAACATTATATAGTTTTTATAACAAATTTTTTTTATAATAATAAGAATATTACTTTATATTCTGTCTATAATTTTTTAAAACTATTAAAGTCATTGTATTTAAAAAATATAGAGTGCATAAAACAATAAAGATGGTTTTTTAAAAAATATCTAATATTATTACTAATATTAATTTAATTTCAAATATGTCTTGTCTCTGCATTATTCCTGCAAAAAAAAACTCTAAAAGACTTAAAAATAAAAACTTTAAACTTTTTAACAATAAGCCATTAATTTATTGGACTATTAAAGTAGCAAAGGAGTCTGGTTTGTTTCAAGATATTATAGTTTCAACAGATTCAAAAATAATCAAAACACATGCCATCAAAATGGAAGTTAAAGCACCTTTTCTTAGACCAAAAATTATTTCTAAAAAGAATACACCTATGAGTGCAGTAATAGAACATGCATTAAACCATCAAAGAAAAATTGATAAGACTTATAAATATGTATGCATACTTCAGCCAACTTCTCCAATAAGAACTACAAGTAAATTAAAAAAAGTTTTTAATTTTTTTAAAAATAATAATTTTGATTCATTAACAACTGTTAAAAGATTAAAACACACTTCCTTTCCAAGTTTTGTATTTAAAGATAAAAATAAAATCTCTAAGAAAATAATTAAGAATATTCAAAATAAAAACCAATTTGAGTATAAAAATAGTTATTATTGTCTTGATGGTGGGTATGCTTTTTTTACAAAAACCAATCAATTATATAAAGATATTTTAGGTGGTAAAATCGGTTTTTTTGAAATTTCAGAAATTGAGTCCCAGGATATTGATAATCTAGATGATTTTAAAATTGCAGAAGCAATTCATAAAAATATTAAATAATATCCTCTAATGTTATTACTTCTTTAAGTTTTAATTCATCATCTAAGATTGGTATTATTGAAATTTGTTTTTTTTTAAATATCATTCTTGCTTCTTTTATATTTTTTTTTTTTTGAAAGTAAAAAGATTTTTTCATAATATTTTTACAGATGCCTCTTATGTCTTTTGATAATATCAATGATCTTAAAATATCACCTTCACTAATTATGCCAATTACTATCTCGTCTCGATTCATAACTAGAACTGCACGATTTAGATTTTGCTGAATTTTTTTTATTACATCTAAAATCGATGCATTTTCATTTATTATAAAATTTTCAATTTTCATTTTAATAAGTTAATTCCTTAAATAACATTTTATCATCCAGTTTTATAGACTTTAAAAGATTTATTATTTTTTCAGATGAATTTCCATCTCCATAAAGACTTTTAATCTTAACTACTTTGTTTTTAAATTTTTTTGAAATGCCCCGATTAATTGCTTTAACAATTTTTTTTTCATCAAATAAATCAACATCAATTACATTTCCTGCTTTAAGTCTTTTGTGCTGTCTTCTCCCAATGTTGATTGCTGGCTTTTTTAAAAAAGTACTTTCAATTATACCTGAGCTTGAATTTCCTATAATGATTTCACAATTTTTCATTATTTGTAAATAAACATCTCTTTCTAAATTATCAAAAATATGTGTATCATTTTTTTTATTATTTAAAATTTCAGTTTTTAAAGTGTATGAACCAGGATCGCTATTTGGTAAAATCCAAATTTTAGGATTATTAAATTTATTTAATGCTTTATTAAAAATTTTAAAATGGGAAATGGTTTTATTCACCTCTTCTGTAACCGGATGTAGCGCAATCAAAAAAAAATCTTTTATTTTATGAATTCCTAAATCAAAAAAAATTTTTTTTTGATTTTTTGCCTTTAAATTTTTTATATCATCTATTTGGGGTGCCCCAACATTTTTAATTCTAAATTCTTGCTCGCCTAATTTTTTTAATCTTTCTGCTGCATCAAGGTTTGATGCAAAATGAATATGTGCAAACTTTCCAATAGCATGTCTTGCTTGTCCATCTATATTACCTGAAAGTTCACCAGCTTGAATGTGCGCTATTGGAATATTACTATAAGCAGCACTTATACATGCAGCTAACGTTTCCGATCTATCCCCTGCTAAAACAATCCAATCTGGTTTTTCTCTATGTAAGATGTCTGAAAATGATTGGATAAAAATGCCTAATGACTTCGATGTGGTAAAATTATTATAACCATCCAAAGTCATATAAATTTCTTCATGAATTTGAAAACCATCATTTTTAATTTCATTTGAAGTCAGTCCAAAAGAATCCAAAACATGCATGTTCGTAACACATAGTGTGTACTTAATATTTTTTTTTTTGCATAAAGTAAGTATTGGCTTTATATACCCCCAATCACTCCTTGATCCTGTTAAAAATAATAATTTCATTAGATATCTTTTCTTGATAATAATTTATCTCTTTTTAAATTTTTTTTTACTTTTTTTCCAAAAAAATTATTTATTTCATAAGAGGGAATTCCAACACCTGGTCTTTTTGACCAGATATTTTCTTTTGTTAATTTTTCACCTTTTTTAATATCTTTAATTGTAACAATGCTTCTTCTAGCCCATCTTAATATTGGCTTTTCTCTTGCATATATTCTTTTATCATCTGAAAATGAATCTTTTAATGTATGAATTACCCTTATTAATTCTTTTAATTGTTTAAAACTTATTGAAACATCTTTGTCAGGTCCATAATTTTTATCTCCAAAATAAACATGTTTTTCTATTATTTTTGCACCCATGGTTACTGCTGCTAAACTGGAATATATATTATTAGTATGATCAGAATGACCAATTAAAAAGCCTTTATATTTTTGAGTCATTTCCTTTATAAAACCTAAATTTAAATCTCTGTAATTTGGTGGATATTCACTTGTACAATTCATAAACGCCACGTCGTTTTTTGCTTTTTTTTTTATAAAATTATACATTTTATCGATATCATTTTTGCTGGACATACCAGTTGAGAAAATTACTGGCTTCTTGAACTTCAATACTCCATTTATAAATGGAGTATCTAGAAATTCACCTGACCCTATTTTAAATAATTTGAGGCCTATTTCATTCAACTCTTCAGCTGCTAATAGACTAAAAGGTGTACAGAGATACTTTATATTTTTTTTTTCACTAAAGTTTTTTAAATATTCGTGGTCTTCAATTTTAAGAGCATTTTTTTTTAAAAAATTATAAAGAGAAATTTTGAAATTTTTTGATCTGGGGACCTTTTTTAACATTTCTTCATCGGGTATATGGTGTTGAAACTTGATATAATCAGCTCCAGCTTTTTTTGCTTCAATAATCATTTTTTTTGCTAATGCCACACTTCCAAAATGATTGTCACAACCCTCAGCTATTGTTATAATTTTTTTATTATTTTTCATCTAACTCCTGAAAATAAATGTTTTATTTCAATTAAATTCATTTTATTGCCAGAAAACCCTCAAAATTAATATATTTAAATACTGTCATTACATCCTTAAATCCAGCTCTTTTAACTAATTGAACATTTGCCACAGATGAAAATGGTTCCATTACACCTTTAAGGCTTCTACTTTTTTGAATTATTTCTTCACTATTAAACCCATTATCAATTTTTATTTCTGTATAGATTTGGTTTGTCATATCTTGAAACCTTGCATCTTGTGCTCTAACTTTTTCAAAAAATAAAAAACCACCACCCCACTTTAAACTCTTAAATATTTTGGTAAATAGTTTTTGTCTATTTGAAGGGTGTATAAATTGCAATGTATAAAATGAAGTAATAAAATTTTGATTTTTAAATTTTTCTTTCAAAATATCTTTTTTTTTAATACTGATTCTTTTGTCATTTTTACAAATTCTTTTTGATAAATTTACCATTTCTAAAATTGAATCATAACCTATGAATTTTATGTTTTTATTTTTGTGTCTTAAGGATAAGGCTTTTATAAATTTTCCAGTAGAACACCCAAGATCAGAATAATTGCTATTTTCAGGCAAAAAAAAATCTGAAATCATAAGACCAATTTTATGACTATCTTCGTAGAAGGGTATTGATTTTTTGATATGATTATCAAAGTTTTTTGGAACATTACCACTAAAGCTCCAATTACTATTTTCAAGTTTGATTTTTTTTTTCATTAAGAATTTTTTAATTAATTGCTTAATATTTTATATCTAGGATAAATTAACATCTACTTTATTATTTATGCTCTTAATTAATATTTTCAACAAATACCTTGATAACATTATGCTCTTAACTTTATTTTATAAATTTAAACTATATTTCTTATGATTTTTTTTATTTCAGATTTATTTGTTTAAAATAAAATACCTTAATTTAAAATTAAATTTGTATAAACTTTTTAGGTTTCGTGTATATATTTGAGATGGTTAAAAAAATTGTCAAGTTTTCTAAGTCATATGATAGTGCATTACTATCAATAAAAAAATCGTTTGTAAAAGAAAATAAAAAAAATCTATCTCACACTATAAAATTTAACAAATTATACAAAAAAAATCCAAAAAGAATTATTTGTAAAAATTGTGAAAAAAGATTACTTAAAAAATTTATTCAAAACTTTGGAGTAAATTATCATATTTGTAGTTACTGCAAACATTTAAATGGAATTTATCAGGATACAGACAAGTTTAACTCGAACCTTTATGCCTCCGAAAGTGGTGGCAACTATTCACATATATATGAAAAAGATTTTGACCAAAGAGTAAAGAGTATTTATTTGCCAAAAGTTAACTTTTTAAAGAAAGTTATAAAAGAAAAAATTAAGTTAATAGATTTGGGAAGTGGTGCTGGTCATTTTTTAAAAGCTTTAGAGGATAAAAAAGTTGAGGCAATTGGATATGAACCAAATGAAATATTAAAAAATATAGGCTCTAAAAAATTAAAAAAAAATAAAATTTTTTTATCAAATTTAAATGATGTTTATAATATTACTAAGAAAAACTTAGATTTTAATACTGTTTCTTTAATTGGAACTTTAGAGCACCTTCAAAAGCCAAATTTATTTTTGAAAAATTTTAATAAAAGTTCTGCTAAATATCTTTATATTTCTGTGCCCCTGTTCTCTCTTAGTGTTTTTTTAGAAAATACTTTTACAAATGTATTTCCAAGACAGCTTGGTTATGGACATACACATTTATACACCAAAGAGTCTCTTGAGTTTATGGCAAAGAAAAATAAATTAGAAATAATTGGTGAATGGTGGTTTGGAACAGACTTTCCTGATTTGCACAGATCATTGATAAATTCAGCTAATTGCTTAGATAAATCACTATATCTTAAAGAATTAAATAAAAAATTATTTAGTGTTATAAATAAATTACAAAATGTTTTAGATAAAAACAAAATATGCTCTGAAGTGCATATGATCTTGAAAAAAAAATAATTATTTTTCACTAAATTAATTATGATTAAAGTTTTAAAAAAATTCAAATCTAATTTTCGTCTTTATAAATATTGTGCTCAATATAGAAAAGATGATTACAAACAAATTGACAAATTTTATCAATATATATCTGTAATTCACTCAAAAGAACTTAAAATGAGAAAAGAGTATGTGGATTCCCAATTTGAAGACGAAACTAATCAACTACAAAAAGATGGTTTTAAAATAATAAATTTTGAGAACATGGACCTTTCTAATGAATTTTATGAAAGTTTAAATTTATTAAAAGAAAAATACAATCAAATAAATTGGGAAATAAATGCACAAGTTGCAGAATCTAGTTTAAAGACAAAGATAGATTTTTTAAGACAACAAGAAGTGGAGTTAAATCATCATATAATTAATGTAGTTTCACCATTTATTCAGATAATTACAAATTATTTAAAATATTTACCAATAATGTTAAATTCTTCTTTTTGGTATTCACCAAATAAATCTAAACAATTAAGAAGTAGTCAGCTATTTCACTTGGATCCAGATGATTATAAAAATGTTAAAATTTTTATACCTATTGATGAAATAGATGAGTCAAGTGGTCCTCTAAATATTATACCTGCTGAAAATAGCATAAAAATTTACAATGAAGCTTTAAAAAAAGGAATCATAAAAAAAAGAGGAAATAAAATTACAGATCAAGAAATTCAAAAATTTATGGGCTATAACTCAAAAAAAATTCTACTAAAAAAAAATCAAATAGCTATGATAGATACATGCAACTGTTATCATTTTGGTAGTAGAGAATCTAATAAACCAAGAAAATTAATTTTTTTCCATTTCACACCTCCTTTCTCAGCTAAAACACCAATTTTTAGGAAATTGATATCTAATGAATTTATAAAGAATTTTAAGGATCAGTTAATTTATAGTTATCTGAAGAATCATACTAATCATTATAGTAAAAAAAGTTATTTAAAATTTTAAGTATATTTTATAAATTTTTATAAGTTAATGAGTAAAAATATAAATTATTCTCTTAATTTTTAAGAAATATTTATTTATAATTTACAAGATTTTTTGCTGAAATATAATCAGACATACTATCTATGTTAATTTTATACTTATCTTTAACAATAATACCTTTTACTTTTTTTCCTAAAATTGAACTATATTTGTTAAGATTTTTTTTTCTAAAAAAATACATTGAGCCAGATCTGATATATATCTTATCTAGTTTTTGTTTATTTTTAAAAGAATAATCTTTATTATAATTAACTAAAAAATTTTTTTTAAATTTCATCATCCTATCAGGATGATCTTGAACTTCTGAAATTGTTATAACACTGTCTGCTTTTTTATCTTTTAAATAATGGTAAGCTTTTACAAAATCATTTAACTTTCTAAATGGACTAGTAGGTTGTAGTAATAAAATATAATCGTATGAAATATGATTCATTTTTTTTTCTTTTTTTAAGACATATTTAATCAAATCAATCATTAAGGAATTATCACTCGAAAGTTTTTTTGGCCTTAATAAACATTCAATTTTAAGATTTTTTACTTTTTTATTATAAAGATAACTATCTGAGGTAAAAATTATTTTATCCAAAAAATTTAACTTTTTAGAAAAGATAATTGTTCTTTCAATTAGTGATTTTCCAGCAATTTTTTTTAAATTTTTATCTTTTATACTTTTTGACCCTGACCTTGCAGGAATTATACATAATATTTTCATGCTATTTTTTATATCTTTTATAAAAATATTTCGCAATTTCTAGATCTGTATTATTTAATGACTCAAAAGTACAGCCACCTAAATGAGGTGTAATTAAAACATTATAATTTTTGGATAATTTAAAAATTTCATTTTTCCTAAAAAGTAACTTATTTCTTTCATTTGGTAGAACATCTGTGCCATATCCAATTAAATGTTTTGATTTAATCAACTTAAATAGTATTTTTTGATCAATCAAAAAATCCCTTGAAGTATTTACTAATATTGCTCCTTTTTTTATTTTTAACAAATCTTGAGTATCTAAAATTTTTTTTAACTTTTCTGATGAAGAATGAATGGAAATAATATTTGATTTTTTTAATAATTTTTCTTTTGAAACCTTTGTTACTGAGTTTTTCTCAAAATAATTCTGACTCTTGTATTTATCATGCCCTATTACCTTCATCCCAAAACATTTAGCATATTTTGCAACTCTTTTTCCAATTCTACCTAATCCAACTATACCAAGAGTTCTACCATTTAAGTCATGACTAATAAATTTGTATCTATCAAAAATTTTATTTTTATCGAGATACTTATTAGAATATGTAATATTTCTTGAAAGATTAATTATTAATCCAAATGTTAAATCTGCAGTAGATTGAACCTTTTGAATTTTATTCATTATATCATTTAGACTTATAATAGTTATATTTTTTTTTTTACAATAGATAAGATCGATATGATCTAATCCAGTAGTATTAGTTATTATATATTTTAAATTTTTGTACTCTTTTAAAAATTTAGAATTTATTAAAAATTTTAGACGAATAATTAAAATTTTTACTTTTATTTTATGGGTATTGGAAGAAAAAATAGCACCTATTTTATTGTATATGGATAATGTTTCTTTTGTGTAGAATTGTTTCTCAGTAATATAAAACATTAAAGATAATTTAATTGTTTTTCTATAGAAATTTTTTTTTTTAAAATTTTATTTAGTATTTTTATCATTTTAATTGATGATTTACCATTTCCATAAATTTTTTTCTTGATAATTTTTTTATTCTTTAATTGATTTAAAATTCCATTAAAAATTTCTGAAGAATTATAATTTACATTTACAACATTATTTCCCTGTTCTCTAAGATTTTGTCTTGATCCAATATTTACTACTGGTATTCCTAAAAATGAACATTCTCTTATTCCAGATGATGAGTTTCCAACTAGACATTTAGAATTATAAATTAATTTTATATAGTCTTCTGGAGAAAAATTTTTGAACAATGATAAATTAACTAGCTGATCTTTTTCTCTTAAAATTCTTAAATGTTTTGAAATAATGTCTGATCCTGCATCAACATTTGGCCATAACCAAACAATTTTCATATTTTTAATCTTTTTTATTGCCTCTATTGTTTGTTGGATTTGATATTTGCTATCAAAAAACTTAGTAGTTACTGGATGTTGAGAAACAACTATATAAGGTTCATCTATTTTAGGAGTATTCCCAACACCAATATTAACTTTAAAAAAATTTTTAGGTAACTTTTTTTGATTTTGAAATGCTATATCCACTGAGGGGCACCCTGTTAAATATACATTCATTTTTTGTTCTCCCATTTTAATCAAAAAATTTTTTGCTCTTTGTGTAGAGACAAAATGTATATCTGAAAGCTTTGTTATGGCATGCCTGACTTTTTCATCAATTGACCCTGTTACCTCTCCACCTTGTATGTGTACTAGAGGAATATTTAAATAACTTGAGGCGATTGCAACTGATAGATTTTCAAATCTATCCGCTATAACTATAACTAAATCAGGCTTATTTTGTTCTAGAAATGTTGAAGTCTCAATAATAGAAAGTCCAGTAGATTTTGCCATAGTTGTAAGATTTTCTCCTTCAACAATTGAATAAATTCGTGAATTGATTTTAAAACCATCTTTCTTTATGATCTTATCCACCCCACCAAATCTACTTAAAATTGCTGAAGCACCTATTAGTAATTGTAATTGAAGGCTAGGATTTTTTTTAATTTCAAACAAAAGGGTTTTAATTCTTGCATAGTTAGCTCTATTGTTTATTACAACGCAAATTTTTTTTTTATTTGTCAAAATCTGAAAACCTTAGTAATCTTAAATTCGATTTATTAATTTTTAATTTTTTTCCAATAATTTTTTTTTGATCTTCAATTTTTAAGCCATACCCAGGTTTTTTCAAAGTTAAATCTGATTCTAAAACAACATAACCTTTTGGCTTACTTGTTTTTAAACAGAGACTTTTACTAAATAAAGTTCTATTTTTTTTAAATATATTTGAAACTCTGTCTTTATCTTCAGCACTATTTCTGTAATTACATCTATAAAAACTATCATTAGTTTTTGATAAGAATTTTAACTCATTAAAATAGATTGAGGAACTAGAATCAGGATTATTAGGATTTTTAACATCAACAACATGACACTCTAAATGAGAAATTTTTTTGGATAAGGCTAAAATTGATGAATAAACACTTCCAGTATGATCCGAATAACCAACTGGACAATTATATTTTTTTTTAAATAAATCAATCAAATGAAGATTGGTATTTTTTAAATCACATGGATATGAAGAAGTGCACTGCATAATTGTAAATTTTGATTTTCTAAATTTTAAATATTTAATAAGAGAATCTATTTCTTTCATTGTAGCCATTCCTGTACTTATGATTATATTACATTTTAAGTTGATAATTTTATCAATTACCTTTTTTGAAAAAAACTCACCAGAACCAATTTTAAACGTTGTTTGACCAAGCTTGTGAAGCATATCCACAGCTTCTTCACTGAAAACAGACGATAAAAATTTAATTTTTTTTTTTTTTGAAAAGTTGATAATTTCTTTCCACTGTTTTTGATTAAAAGATGTTTTTTTCCAATAATCGTATCTATTTTTATATTTTTTTGACATTTTTTTTCTAAACTTTTCATCAAGTGTGGACTCAAATTCTGCGATATGTGTTTGAAATTTAACTATGTCTGCTCCATTTAATTTAGACAATTCTATAAATTTTTTTGCTTTTATTATAGATCCTTCGTGAGACAGCCCACATTCAGAAATTATTTTTGTTTTATAATAAACCATAATTAAATTATTTTTTACTTGTTAAATTTAATATATATATACTTAATAGTAAAAATATCATTAAATTTTTAAAATCATAAAAAAATACATTATCTTTTTATATTATAAATAAACTTCAGAATAACTTTGGTAAAAATAAAAATATCTAGAAATGTTTATAACTTTAAAAAGAATAACCAATATATAATGACATAATTTATTTAATTAATTACATATAATTAAATTATAAGGGTAGTTATATAATTTTTTTTATAATGTTATTCAAATTTTGTGAATAGTTTTTATTCTTATTAAAATAAAAATAATCTATTTTTTTATCTATACTGGTCTGGTTTAATTTTCTTATAACATTTTTGTTATGCAATAACTTCTGAAAATGCTTAAAGAAAAGATCGTAATTATTAAATTTATGAAACAAATTTATTTTTTCGATACCATGATAATAATTTGAAAAATTATTAATCATATTGCTTACATCACTTTGAGAGGTATTAATTAAATAATAATCTTTACCAAAAATAAAACCTTCCAATGTGACGGTAGTAACAGTCAATCCAATTAAAAACTCGGCATTTTTAATTAAAGGAAAATATTCCTTATGTTGAAATTTTTTTCTGTAATCACTTTTATTAGTATTTTTAATCCTTTGATTTATTGGATTATCAACTAAAATCTTTTTAAATTTAAGTGTTTTAGCTTCATTAATAAATTGAGATGACAGCTGAGGGTGAATTCGATAAACACCCGATAATTCAGTTCCATTATCTGCAAGGTAACTATCAAGTTTCTTTAAAAAATTAATTTCCTCTCTAAATAATACGTTTGTTCCTAAAAATAAAAAATATGGTTTTTTTGTAAATTTTAAATTTTTATAATTTTTTTTTCTAAATTTAAAATATTCATGAATTCTACAGTTGCCTAATGGGAAAACATTTTTTGAATTATAATTAAAATTATCTAATGCATGATTCTTTGATTGACGACCCCAAACACCAAGATTTTTAGGTTTAATAGATATTGCTGCTTTAGTTGTTAAATTATCCCAATTTTCTATTATAAAAAAATTATTTATTTTATCTTTTTCACATTTTTTTAATATTATCAATAAATCAGCTTCTATAAAATGTGTTGGATAAATTATGAGATTTGGTTTTTCTAATTCAATAATCTTATTAATTTCATTATTTTTATTCAATAAAAATTCTGTAAATTTTTTATATAATATAAAAAAAAAACTTCTAGATAGAATCTTATAAAAAATAGATCTGAAATAAAATTTTTTTAAATAGACCATAAATGGAAATAAATTCTTTTTATCGTTATAAATTATTAAAAAAAATTTATAACTTGGGAATCTAAAATATAAGGGAACCTTAAATGAAGGAATTATTTTTTTTGTCCTAATTCTAATTAAATCAAGATATCTAATTATAAAATTTTTTAAAAATTTATCTATTGAATAAAAATAATCAATTTTTTTTAAATATTTATTTTCAAAAGTTTTTTTCCTTTTGTGATTTAAGGCAAGCACTATTCTAAAATCTTTTTTTAAATCCCTGAAAGCATCAGTGTGTAAATATTTTAAGTAAGTTGTTCCAGGTAAGAAAATTAAGATTTTTTTCTTTTTCATAAATTGTATTTTAAATTAAAATATATTATTTTAACCTAGAAAAAATTTGTTTCAATTCTTGGCAAATCATAAATATGACTAATATTTTTTTTATTTATTGATCCTAACTTAGCATTAAATCCATATGATATATTTGCATTTTTTAAGACATTAATTGTATTTCTATTGTATGAACCAAATGGGTAAGCTATTGGGATGTCATAATTAAATTTTGTGCCAATTGTATTATTAAAAAACTTGATAACCTTCATAAGATCTTTTTTCTGATTATCTTTGCTCATTTCACCAAGTCTTTCATGAGAGTAGCCATGTATACCAAAAATCATTTTATTATCTAGCATTTCCTTAATTTCAGATTTATTTAGATAAAGTTTTTTTGATGTTTCTTTTTCATTATAATTCTTAAAAAGATTATTTATTAAAAATTCCCTTATCGGTATTTCCAATAAATTTTGCAGCAAAAGTTTTATAAATGCTGTTGTTTTACTGTCAAATTTATATTCATTAACTAAAATAAATTTTTTATAAAATTTTTCTAAATCTATATCAAATTTTTTTTTTAAAGTTTTTTTAATTTCACTTAGTAAATTTTTATGGTTATTATTTTTGCTTAAAATTAAATGTATCTTATTTGTTAATGAAACATTATTTTTAACAATAGGCTCAATCATTGGGAAAAAGATTCCATTTATCTTTTTTTTACATAAGTATGGAAAAACATAATCATAATGATCTTTATAACCATCATCAAATGTTAATAGAAAACAAGGTTTTTTTGTTATTTTTTTTTCAATCATAATAGAACAAAAATCTTCATAATTTATTAAATTATAATTTTTTTGAAAATAAGAAATTTGATCTTTGAAATCTTTTAATTCTAATGACTTCAAATTCTGGAAAATAGATTTTTTTTTTGGATGCACATAATGGTATGCTACAACATATATATTATGATCTTTAATTTTCATTAATAATTTTATTTATAATGTTAAAAACCTAATATATTCTAAAACTAATGACATATGTGGATTATTTATAGAATTTATCTATTCTATTATTTAAGTTTACTATTTTTTTTGGATTGGAGTTATCTTCAACTTTTTTTTCATAAATCGGCTTATATGCTTCGTTAGTATTATGTAGACAGTTTTTGCAAATTGTGCCATCTAATTTATTATTTAAATGTTTCTTTCTTAAATTTTTAATTGTTTCGTTGTTAAATTCTTTTTTTAAATCTGTTTCCTTATCAAAATTAGCATAAGCTAAATCATGTTCATAATCCATACAGCATGCAGTTAATTTTTTATCTGAACTTAAATGCATTCTGCTCCAGATCATATCGCATGGTTCTATTTTTTTTTTTATATTCACATTTTCATCACTATGGTTAAAACATAAATCTAGAGCTGATTTATTTGTTAAGTCTTTAGTTAAAGTTGAAGCCCTATCAATATTTCTACCACCATGATTACTTGCTTTGCAAAATATAATTTCATCAAATGTTTTCTTAAAATTTTCTTGAAATTCTAAAGTTTCGTTTTGATTAAGTGATGTAACTACAAAAGAAGCTATTAATTCTAAATTAAGTTTATTTTTTTTTTTATAATCTAAAATATCATTTACATTTTTGAGAACTTTATCAAAATCATCCTTGCCATGAATTATCTTATAATTTTTTCTACTAGATGAATTTATTGAAAATTTAATGCTATCCAATCCTGCATTGATACACTTAATAACTTTTGAAATATTGGCCAAAGATCCATTGGTTGTTATATAAACTCTTGGTATATTTTTTTTTTTTGCATATTCAATATATTTATCTAAATCTTTAATCATAAATGGCTCACCTGTTGTGTATAAACCAAGTTCTTTAACTTCGTGGGAAGCAAGCTTATCAACAAAAATCTTGTAATCTTCAAAATCTAATCTTGTAATTTTTCTTTGCATTGTAGGATTGTGGCAAAATATACATTCATGATTACAAGCATTGGTCAATTCAATTAGACAATTTTTTGGAATTTCAGCGTGTTCCTTTTTATTTTCAACAAAAAACCTATCTCTTCTTTCTAAAAATATTTTTTTTTTTTTCATATTTTAGTAAAATTATTGATATTACAAATTACAAGTTAAGATTTTTTAAATTCTTATTATTTAAACATAACTTATTATTATAAATTTTTATAGAATTATATTTTATTTTACTGTTAATATATATAGTGTCATTTCTAAAATTACTTGAAGTAATTTTAAAAACTTTTCCTTTAATTTTTAAAAAAAATGAATAATTTAATATTTTTATTTTATCATTTTTATTATAAGCGTTGACATTTTTTTTATAATCTTTTTTTTTATTAACTTCTTTTAAATCATCAACTAAAAGAACTCCTTTATTTGTTAAAATTTTAGGTACAAAAATCAAATTTTTTTTTGCAGAAGAAACTTTACAGGATTTAAAAATTAAAATGTTTTTTTTTAAACTTTTTGAAAAATCTAAAAAACCTAAGTTAGGGAATTTCAAAAAATCTTTTTTTCCAAAATAGCTTTTTAATTTAAGTCTTTTATGAAATTCAAATTTTTTATACTTTGAATAATTCCTTACAATAAAATTATCAAACATCTTGTAACCATATAACAAAGCTTTCAAATCTAAAGAATGAGCTGTGTCATCAATATTAATCTTAAAATTTTTTTTACAAATTATTTGACCAGAATCTATTGCAGGCACTATGTGGTGCCAACAGCATCCATGTTTTTTTTCACCTTTAACAATTGCCCATGAGGTACTGTATAATCCTCCATAACTGGGCAATGGCGCATCATGAAAATTTATAGCAAGCTGGGTTTTATCAAGAATTTTTTTACTCAAAATTTTTCCATTCATAATACTAAAAATTGTATCAATCTGTTTTATTTTATTTAGGTCAGAAAATTTTTTTAGATATTTCTTATTTATTGACAAATTTTTTTCATTCTCAATTTTTGTTATAACAAAAAAAGTACCTAAAATATTTTTAGCCTTTTCAATACAATGATTGAACAATGGCCCATCGCCAATAAAAAAAATTGGATTTTTCATAAAATATTTGGTCTTTCAGAATCTCCATCACCTTTAAAAAAGTAATACCTATTAAAATTTTTTCTTGAGAGAATTCCATATCTAATTTTGTGATTTTTTTGAACAAAAGGCTCAAAGTAATTTGGTAAAATAATATCTTTATTAAAATTATTTATTTTAAATAAACTATTTTTGTAAACTTTTAGTTTTTTACTGGTACAAAAATCTATATATTCAACATTCCACTTTTTTATATTTTCATCTAATAAATCAATAACTTTGTAAAAATTTTCAAAACTACCTAGAAAATCAATAACACGTGCAACTTTGAATTTTGAATAACTACATATTCGTACAGCCAATATATTAATTACCTCATTACTATTCATAATAGCAAACACCTTATATTTATAGTACTTATTTTTAATATACTTATTCAGTATATATTTTTCGTTCTTATCATTACATTTAAAATTATTTAAATAATAAAAATTTTTTTTATTAATCTCAATTAACTTTACTTTATTATTAAAATTAATTTTTTTTGAATTTTTTTTTTTTAATAGATTGAAATTATTTTTATTTATTTTTAAAATATTAAATTTTTTTATAGCTGAATTAATAATATAATATTGATTTAGAAAGCCTGTTTTAAAGCCACACAATTTAAATAATTTTTCACTTTGAATATTATTGCCCATGCAACCAACGTCATATTTACTAAATTTATCCATTAATTTTTTTACTAAAAAAAAACCCAACATGGGATATTCATCAAGAGCTTTTAAAACTGATGTCCATACGACGCCTTTTCTTTGTAGATTAAATTTAGAATTTTTTATAAAACCTAAAATTCCGACAATTTTATTTTTATTATTTAGTGCTATTAAAAAATTTAAATTATTTTTATCTTTATAAAAGGTATCAAATAATTTTTTATTTGTTGATAGAATATGTTTTTCTCTCCAGTAAGAGTTAAAAAATATCATTATAGCTTTTTTGTGAAAATATTTAGCACCAATGATTTTAATATTTTTCATTTAATTTTAAAAAATCATTTAATTTTTTTAAGTCTTTCAGTTATTTTTTTAATACTATTTAGTTCAGAAATCTCCTTCATTGAAAATTTTATTTTAAATTTTTTTTCAATTTCTAATAATAAATTAATGTGGCCAAGAGAGTCCCATTCTTTAAGATCTCCAATTTTTAATTTTTCAAAGTTTTTAATTTTTTTTTTGAAAATCTTTTCAGCACATAATTTAATCTTATTTATCATTAAACCTTGAAAATTCCTTTTTGTGAATATAGTGCATACAAAAATCTCTCATAACCAATTCCAATACATCCAGAATTTATTTTTAAATTATTTGTTGATTTAATATCATAGTTTTTAACTATTGAGTCTAGATGATTATTAAAAGATGCAACAGCAATCCATTTTTTTTCATAAGGTAAAAAAAATTCCAGCTCATATTTTAACTTAAAAGATAATTGAAAAATTTTTTTTTTAATTTTTTCATTTAAAAAAAATGGATCACTTGCAGATACAATTCTAAATTGAATTTTCCAATTATTTAATATTTTTTTTAATTTATCTAAAATTCTTTTAATCTCTAATTCTACAATCTTTGGTTTTCCAAATATAATCCATTCTCTCATTTCATATATTTTTAATCTCTCAAAGTTTTTATAATTTAAACCTTCGTATCTGTAACAATTACCTATTGAAGTGTAATACTGAGATTTTTTCATTTTTTGTTTTTTTAACGTTTCAAAACAATTATAACAAATAGTAGGTGACATCATGTAATCTGGATTTTGAATATTTTTTTTGATATCTTTGGAATTATCATTTTTTAAATTTGTCAAATTTTTCAAAGATTTTAATTCTCTTTTAGTAAATGATACAAAAACACATTGATGAGGAAATGAAGATATATATGAATTTTTAACAAGACTTTTAACAGGTAGCATCCCAGAGTAAGCAGTCTCGATATACCTGTTATCTGTTAATCTTTTTTTTAAAAAAGTATCAATATTATTTTTAAATTTTAAAAAATCTGACTCTTTTGAATAAATTCCGTTATCAATTTTTCTAATATATTTTTTATTTAATAACTCTTTAAAATAATTATTATTTTTTTTTTTAGTTATATGGTCGCTTTCATAGATAACTTTTCCTTCGACAGGATTTGAATGATATAGAAATTTTTGAATAAAATTTTCAATTTTTTTTTTTTTAATTTCATCAATTTTGAAATTTTTTAAAAAATTTAATGAAAGATAATTTGCACCAAAGGTAACTTTAGTTATTTTTTGATCTAAAAAAGGTAATTTTTCCGCTAATAGCTTTTTTTCCTGAACATCTAATTTTTTTTTTAAAAAAAATTTAAAATTATTAAGAGGCATAAGTTTATGTAAAATAGTTTATGTTTAGCTTAATTTTATATATTCTAACAAAAATAGTATATACATCATATTTAATGTCGGTCAAAAAATAATTACGTAATGCATAAAACTATATTCATACCAATAGAAATTAGGTCTCGAGATTATTTTCCAAGACTCTTAATAGCACAATTTTTTGCCTCTAAAGGATTTGTTGTTTTTTTTGGAAGAAAAAGAGAAATAGAGCTTCTAACAAAATTTTTTACAAATTGCTTTTACTTAGGTTTGCAAACTTCAAAAACATATTTGCCATTTTACCAAAAACTTAAAAATAAAAATTTTCAAATTTTTGTATATGATGAAGAGGGTCTAGTAACCTTAAATGATGAGATTTATCTATCAACAAGAGTATCTAATGAAATAATTAATACTGTTGATCATTTTATATGTTGGGGGAAAAAACAATTTAACTTAATTAATAATTCCATTTCTAATATAAATAAAAAAAAGATTCTTAATTTTGGAAATCCTAGAATTGATATTTTAAAAAAAAAATATCGATCTTTATTTTTCAATGAAATCAAAAAAATTGAATTTAAAAATTATATACTCATTAATATGGGTTTTGGTCATGCTAATCATTTTTTAGGTAAAAAAGCACTTAACAAAAAAATAAAAAATAATAATTTTCTAACAACGAAGCGTGATAGAGAAATATACAATAAATTTAGGAAATATAGAAAGGACAGGTTTGTACTATTTAAAAAGACTATTATAAAATTAATTAAACTAAATCCTAATCAAATGTTTGTTATCAGACCACATCCTTCTGAAAATGAAAAAGAGTACATCCACTTAAAAAAACATACTAATGTTATTGTAACAAAAGAATACAATGTAATTCCTTGGATTTTAAAGTCAAAAATAGTACTGTCTGATTATTGCTCAACAGCAATTGAAGCAAAAATACTAGGTGTTCCAGCTATTAGCTACAAGATTCCAAAAAATATTTCTTTTCTAGATAAATCTTTTTATAACACATCTATTAAAGCGTCTAGTTTTTTTAAATTAAATCAAATTATTAAAAAAAAAAAATTAGTTAAAAAAGGATCGATTTTAAAACTTAAGGAAAGGTTGGTTAATATTGGTGATAATTTCTTTTCATCAAAAAAAATATTCAATTATATCACTAGAAATTATTGTTTGGATAAACATAACAACAAAATAAACAAAATTAATTACTTTTTAGGAAAATTAGTAATTAGTATTTATCTGTTAATATTCAAACATTCATATACTGAAGAAAAATGTAAAGATATAAGCAATATTTATCTAAATAAAGACTTAAATAATCTTTCTAAAATTGAAAAAAAGAAAGGTCTAAATATAAAAAAGGTTTGCCAAAGTGTATTTGAGATTAAGCAATAAAAAGTAAAGTTATTTTAGCAATCGATTAAAAAATGTTTCTTTTGTATATTTTGGCTTAGACACTTTATCTTTAATACCTAAATAATATAAGTTTGATTTTTTTACTTTATTTTTTGAAACTAATTTATATTTAATATTTGACATAAAATTAAAATTACATAGTTTCTTTTTAAAAGAGTATTTATTACACAGCCACTCCATTGTTTTAGGACCAAATAATCTGTGATGGTTAAAATTCAAAAAATTTTCTTTAATATCTTGTGGGTACCCTTTTGCATCCAGAAATAAAATTGACTTAGGTTTTGAATATTTTTCAATTTTTTTCATTACTAAGCTAAGATTATTTACATGCTCTAATGATCCTGAAACAACAATTAAATCAAAAAAAAAATTTTTAAATTTTATATCCTCAAAATTCTTTGAATATAAATTTTTTGATGAAATTTTTTTTGAGATTGAATTGACCAACTTTTTATCTGGGTCCACTCCATATACATTCCATTTTTTTTCCTCAAAAGCCTTTAGCACTCCCCCAGAGCCACAACCAACATCTAATAAATTATAGACTTTTCCCTTATTGAAATAAGGACTTAATTTTTTATATAAAATTTTTCCTCTTAAATAAGAATTTTTGAATAAATTTTTTTCTCTTATTCGGCCCCTGCTTTGTAATCTTGGTAAAATATTGGCATAGTAATTATGATGAAATTTTTCACTTAATCTAATTTTTTGCTGTATTAGTCCACATTTTTGACATTGAAGATAGGGAAAATTAATATAGAAAAGGTTTGAGCCAAACAAAGTTGTATTTGTAAATATTTGAAACTTTTTTCCACTACATAAAATACAAGAGCTAACAATCTTATGATTGATTTTTTGTTTTAATTTCAGAATTTTTTGTAATTTTTTTATTTCTGAAATCATTACTTTTAAATATTTTAAGAATAAATATATCTATATTTTTTTTAAACAAAAGTTTTTTTGATAAAAAATTAATCAAACTATAAATTTTATTAAAAATTTTTTTCAGTGCATAAATCAAGCCAATTGAGCTATTAGTACTGGTCAGCTGCACGCATTACTGCGCTTCCACATCCAGCCTATCAACGTGGTGGTCTACCACGGCTCTATAGG
>Ga0315339_1000367_pt1 | contig 60342 bp, 46 predicted proteins | sample ASW17metaG_FD_204514 | JGI IMG/M metagenome (GOLD analysis project Ga0315339, IMG submission 204514) | Ammonia-oxidizing marine archaeal communities from Pacific Ocean, United States - ASW #17 | ecosystem: Environmental > Aquatic > Marine > Oceanic | place: USA: California | collected 2016-12-05 | reverse complement strand
GCATGACCCTGGCCGAGGTGAATGTGTCTTGAACCCGCCAGCCCCTGGAACGGCCCGGGATTGTCTGTCAGGCTTTCGGACTAACCGCGTGCACCAGAACCGAGGTAGGGCATGAGCATGAAAGACCGCGAGCTCGGGATGGACCGGGACATCAGCCGGCGAGATTTCCTCAACGGGGCCAGCATCGCCATTGGCGGGAGTGCCCTCGGTTCCGGCAGGATCGCAGACGCTCCGACCACGCCGAGATCAACCAGATCTTCAAGCAATGCGCCTGCCCAGCCCGGTGAGTACTACCCGCCTCGACTGACGGGAATGCGCGGCAGCCATGAGGGTTCGTTCGAGGTGGCGCACGAGATGCGCTACGGAAAGACGTGGGACAACGCCGAGGATACGGGTGAGAGCTACGACTTGATCGTTGTCGGCGGCGGGCTCAGCGGGTTGTCGGCAGCCTATTTCTTTCGTAAGGCGCTACCGCAAGCACGCATTTTGATTCTCGACAATCACGACGACTTCGGCGGGCACGCGAAGCGTAACGAGTTCGAGGTCGACGGTAAGCTGGTCATCGGCTACGGCGGCACGATGATGATTCATGGTGCCAACAGCTACCCCCACGAGGCCAAGGCGCTGCTCGAGGACATTGGCATCGACAAGGCTCGATTCCTGCGAACGACCGAGGCGGATCGGAGTATCTACCGTCGCATGGGGCTACAGGCTGGTGTCTTCTTCGACAAGGAGACGTTCGGCGCCGACCATCTGTCGGTAGGAGATCCGGCCGGCTGGGGCTCGGTTCGGAGCACACTCACATGGACACAATTCCTGGCCGACGCGCCGCTTACCGATGTCGTGAAGCGCGATATTGCGCGCGCCTACGACGACAACACTGACTATCTGCCCGGACTGACCGCCGAGGAGAAGATCGCCAAGCTGCGGAAGATGAGCTACCAGAACTACCTTCTGAAGGTCGTCAACGTCGACCCCGGTGTCATGCCGTTCTTCGTGCGGCGCTCTGAAGGCGGCTCCAACGGTGCAGCCAGGATCGATTCCTACAGCGCGTGGGGAGCGTTCCGGACCGGCTCACTGCCCGGGTTCGATGGGCTGGGCCTCGAGCGACCGCCTGAAAGCTGGCTCGGTGAAGGCAACGACTTCGGCGAGGGCATTCACTTCCCCGATGGTAACGCCGCGATTGCTCGCCTGATCGTCAGGTGGCTTATTCCAAAGGCTCTGCCCGGCACGACGATGGAAGACTCGGTGGCGACCCCGGTCGACTACGCCGCCATCGACGTGGACGGCAGCCCGGCGCGCGTCAGGCTCAACAGCACTGTGGTCAACGTCCGCCACATCGGTGAGCGTCGTGCCGCCAGCGAGGTCGAGGTGACCTACGTGCGCGACGGCAAGTCTTACCGGGCACGCGGCGCCACCTGTGTCATGGCCTGCTACAACGCCATGATCCCTTATCTCTGTCCCGACTTTCCCGACGAGCAGAAAGCGGCACTGAAGATGGCCGTGCGCCAGCCGCTGATTTACACGAACGTCGTGGTGCGCAACTGGAGAGCGTTCCAGGCACTCGGGATCAACAGCTTCTACGGGCCGGGCTGCTACCACGGCAGCGCCATGCTGGACATGAATCGGAGCCTCGGCGACTACACCTGCGCGCGGACCCCCGATGACCCTCAGCCGCTTCACCTGCAGCGCATGCCCGCCCACAAGCCGGGTCTCTCGGCCAGGGATCAATTCCGCGCCGGCCGCGAGGAGCTGCTCGCCACGTCGTTCGAGTACTTCGAGTACCGCATCCGCGACGAGCTCGGGCGGGCCCTGGCCGGAGGCGGTTTCGACTCCGCTCGCGACATCACCGCCATCACCGTCAACCGCTGGCCACACGGCTACGCCGGTGGCGCCAACGACCTCTACGACCCAGACTGGGGGTACGATGAGGTCCCGTGGGTGGTCGGCCGGAGGCGATTCGGACGCATTGCGGTGGCCAACTCAGATGCCGCCGCCACCAGCCTGACGCACGCGGCGATGGACCAGGCGCATCGGGCTGTGCAGGAGTTGATCGGCGACGTGATCAGGCCGGAGTTCCAGTACCCGTGGGCGGAGCGGACCTGAGGTCATAAGCCAAGGGTGGAGGGAGTCGACACACCCGTAGCGTCGTCAGCTCGCCCACATCGCTTCACGAACCTCATGGAGGCCGGCACCAAACTAGGCCGCTACGAGATGATCGACCCGCTCGGTCCAGGCGGCAAGGATGAGGCGTACCGAGCACGCCGCACCGCGCTGCGTCGCGATGTACGGCGTTCGTTCTCAAGCCGGAGAGAATGATGACTATCCCGAGAGGCAAGGGGCTGATCGCGCTGCTGCTCTTGGTCTTGGTCGCGCTGGCCGTGACCGTGGCCGTACCGCAGCGTTACATGATCTGGTACGAGGCCTGGGACCCCGCCGAGGCCCCGCCGCTCCTCGACCAGGTCGACGAAGGCCCCGGAGTACGCTGGCACGATGACTACTTCACGGTTGAGGCGCTCGATGAGCGCACCTTCGCCATCGGCGAGCCCCGCTATTACCAGCGGAACTACAACTACCTGCTGCTGGGAACCGAGCGCGCCGTGTTGTTCGACGCCGGACCCGGCGTCCGCGACATCCGGCCGGTCGCACAGGCGCTCACCGATCTCCCCGTGACCTTCGTGCCTTCCCATTTCCATGTCGACCACGTAGGCAACGAGATCACCTTCGAGAAGGTGGCGGTGATCGACCTGCCCTACTTGCGGGCTCGCGCCCCCGACAACCGCCTGCAGCTCACGGACCGCGAGCACCTGGGATTCCACGAGGGCGTTGCCGCGCCCACGCTCGAAGTCGACGAATGGATCGCTGCCGGAGACACCATGCAGCTGGGCGACCGCTCTCTGCGAGTCCTCTATACGCCCGGCCACACGGAAGACTCGATCTCGCTGCTCGACTTGGATTCCGGCCAGCTGTTTTCGGGCGACTTCATCTATCCCGGACCACTGTACGCGTATCTCCCGAACAGTGGCATGGGTGACTATGTGCAGGCCGCCGACACCGTGCTGAACTCCGCTCCCGCCGGCGTCCGCATCCACGGCGCACACCGGGCCAGGTCGCCCGGAGCGCCACGACTGACCCTGGCCGACGTACAGGACCTCAGAGTCGCTCTGGACGCAATACGAAGCGGAGAACTCTCGGGCGACGGCTTCTACCCCGTCCGGTACCGGATCAACTCGCGGCTGCGCCTGCTGGCGGACCCCTGGTGGTTGCAGAACTGGACGCCACGTTACCCGTCGCTAGCAACTCGCTGACGCCGCGTCTTTTTCGGGCGAACGGGTGCTGCTCTGGAGCCAGCGTGCCTGCGTAGGTCAGGAACAGATCGCGCTAAATCTGCTCACGAAATCACTTTGGAGCTTCAAATAGCTCACCAAATAGCTCCTGAACTTTTCCTTTGGCCTCGCCCAGGACTGTATCCCCCTCGGGCGTGAGGGCGTAGATTCGACGCATGGTTTTACCCACACGTTCCTTGGTAGACGTGAGATAGCCCTTCTTCTCCAGCCCGTGGAGCATCGGGTAGAGCGTTCCTGGGCTAATTTCATAGCCACGCAGACGCAATCGCTCCTTCACCCAAACGCCACAGACCAACCGTTGCTTGGCCTCGTGGAGGATGTGGAGGCGCATTAGGCCTGCGTATAGACCTTTGTCATCCATATCCGTGAGCATTCCTGTTCGTAAACGTCACTTGTCCAAGTTCGCTAAGACATCGCCTTCCTTGCCTGCCCGTCTCCCTGAGGATATCCGGCTTTATGTGCCACTCCAGATTGTTCGGCGGCGTCACCCTGAGCTCCTCCGGTCGGGGCAGCGCTCTCAGTTGCGGGGTGAAGTCGTAAGGAATCACCGATGGCCGGGTCGTGCCGCCCCGGTTGACATATTCCCAGACGATCTCGCCATCGGGTTTTACCTGGAAGAGCCGTCCCGTGTTGTCCTCAGCTATGTATGTATTGCCATTGGGAAGCCGTTGCTGAGTTCCCATGCTCTTGCTGAAGAACCTTATGTTCGCGTAGCCCTCCGTCTCATAGATCCAGACGATCTTCTGAGTTATCGGATCCAGCTCTACGATGAAGCTCTGGCCAGTATGGGTTCTATGCCTCGTGAAGAGCCCGTTGTCGAACAGAATGATGTTGCCGGCCCCGGGAAGTCCCTTCTCGATCATCTCCGCTTCGTGGGCATGGGACAGACCACCCTTGTAGTGATGCGTGCCTTCCCAGACGATCTCCTTGCTCTCCTTGTCGATTAAATAGACGGTGTCGATGTTCCTGGCATTGAGCAGAATGTTGCCCGGCTTGAACCTCTCGTCACCAGCGTCATACCACTTGTTTTCGGGCAAGGGGGCCACCGAATTGACATGCAGCCAGTCACCTTCTGGAGTAGCCGGAGAGAACAGGTTCAGGTCGAGATGATCGTGCGCGTGCCACTCCCAAACGACTTCTCCGGCAAGATTCACTTCGTACAGATCGGCGCCCAGTTGTGTTTCTCCGCTGCCTCTTAGTCGAGGCGCCCACCAGGGTGCTATTTCAACGTCTCTGACCTTTCGCTGGAACTCTTCCGGTATGGGCTCGTGGGCAATTAGCAGTCTGTTGTTGTTCGGTAGGACGCGCAGATCGTTAACGGAGCCGATGCCCTCATGGGTCCACACCACGTTGCCGTCCCAATCGTATTCATAGATGGTCTTGTCGGGGCCAACGTAGACCAGGTTTCCACTGGGGAGCAGCCTGCTGCGCTTGTTGAAGAAGGCAGCTACGTTCCACGTGTGAATCACGTTGCCATTCATGTCGATGAGGCGAACGTCGCTGGGGCTCGTGGTGGCGCCCTCCGCCCGGACTCTTGCACTCGGATGGTTGCCCATCGCGGTGTGGTCCGAGATCAGGATGTAGCTACTCGAGGCCTCATCGGGCTCGTAGATCGTCGTGCCTGTTGGAAACACAGTCTGGCCGTGAGCCGGGTGGGCCAGTGCAGCGACTGCCAGCACACCGGCCGAGATTGACAGGGCGTGTTTCGCGAGGGTCATCGTTCTCTCCCTGGATGAAGGATGGGGCACTTCGTAACTCATAGAATCAGTGCGGACAAGAGATCGGCGCGGCCGATGGGCAGCGTTTTGTAGCGTGCCGAGGGACCCCTGACGTCGTCAAGCGGCCCCATCGGTTGGATCTCGTGCGCTCTGGCGATTAGGCTTCCCCCTGCCCACTCACACCTCACTGTCATGGCGCCATGCAACCGGGCACGCGACCAACCCGTTCAGCCCTTCCTACTGGAGGACCTCATGAAGCATGTCTACCGCACCATCGCTGTCGCAGCACTCTTGCTCATCATGGCCCACCCCGGGCCGGCAGCCGGCCAGATGACGGCCAACGAGGAAGCCCTCGTCGAGACGCAGGCGCAGCGGCATGTCGAGCGCTACTACAACTTCTACTACGAGAGAGATCCGCAGTCGCTATCGACGGAGATCTTCAGCTCGCCGTGGATGACGATAGGCGGGAACGGGATTCACATCATCACGCAGGAAGAGAATCTGGCGTACTTCGAGGCGGCGATCAAAGGACTGCTCGCGCGGGACTGGAACCGGTCTACCTTCACGACCAAGAACGTCTGTGCCCTCACTGAGGGTTCGGCGATTGTCAGCGGCACGAACACCCGCTCGCGCACAGATGGCAGCATCATGTCTGTCGGTGGCGTCACCTACTTCCTCGGGAAGACGGACGAAGGCTGGCGCATTATCTCGTACTCGGGCCATGCAGCTAACAAGGTCGTACACTGCCCGGTCAAGTAAATCTCGATGTGAGCCGTGGCCGACGACGGGCGGGTTGTTGCAACCTTCGGCCCTAGGGCCGAATACCGAACTGGCACGGGCTACGCACGCCCTAGCCGGGTTCAGCAGCTCGTCCGTAGAGTAGCTGTCCCGTCCTTCGTCCCACTCGTTCACGCGACCGTGCTGGCCAGCGCCGTTGACGATCCCCTCACCCCGAGAGGGTTGAGTCCTTCAGACAAACGGATTCGACGATGCGGAACCGCCGCTACGCTTCCCTGGCCGGCACCCTGTTGTTCGCGCTCGCATTCCCGTTGCCCTCACAGGCGCACCAGGACGGGGACGACAGCGAGGTGCTGCAACAACTCAAGCGGGCCCAGGAGTACATCAACGAGGGCGAGCCGGGATTCGCCCTCGACATGCTCGAAGATCTCCTGGGAAGCAACGCCGCCCCGTGGACAGCACACTACCTGAAGGGCATGGCCCACGGACAGATGGGCGACGAGAAGGATGCCCTGGAGTCGTTCTTGGCCGCCGATGCCCTGCAGCCGGGAATGCCCGACGTCTACTTCATGGCCGGGATCGCCGCCTTCGGCATCGGCGACTACGAGACCTGCTGGGAGCAGACGATCCTCGCGCATCAGGCGGGCCGCGACATGCGCAAGGAAATCGTACAACTCCGGGAGTTAGCCGACCCACCGGATGACCTGGAGGAGCGCATCAACGCGCCGCGCGTCTTCGTCGGTCCAATGGACACCACGGTTACTGAGAATAATTCCTCGATGGAATCAGCGCTGCTGCCGGTTCGCGGACAATTGACCGTCGTACAGCAACAGGTCGCGCAGGCGTTGCGCGACTCGCCCAACTTCGGGCTGGTGCGTGCCCGCCAGATCGCCGACTACATCGTCGTGGTGAACGTCGCCGACTACGGCGGTGCAGCCGGGGCCTCGTTGGAGAACCGTGCCGGCGACGTCAACACCAACTTCGCACGGCAGGAGGGCCTCCGTCCCGGAGCCGGAAGGAACGAGCTCAAGGGTCTGCTCGAGCTGATGGACCCGAAGACCAACGAGGCGGCCTTCTCACTGCCGATGACCCTGCGCGACATCTCCTCTATTGGGGACCTGAAGCGAGACCTCCGACGTCGAGTCGAGCTACTCGAGCGCTGGGCTCGCGAAAACCACGACAGCTAGTGACCTGACTATGCGCCCATCCATTCATCGATCATCCATGTGGATCTGCACCCTGGCACTGTTGGCTTTTGCCCAGGATGGTGCAGCGCAAGGCCTCGGAGATCATCAGTACACCAGCGCCGCCATCGAAGCCGGGTCCCGACTCTACGCAGCGGAGTGCGCCTTGTGCCACGCCCCGTCCGGCGACGGTGTGGACGGCGTGAACCTCAGGCTGGGGCAGTTCCGCCAGCCGCTGTCGGATTTCGCTCTCCGCCAGCTGATCACGACAGGGCTGGCCGAGGCGCGCATGCCTGGCTTCGATTTTGACCCGACCGAGCTCAACGCGATCGTGGCATTCATCCGGGCCGGCTTCGATCCCGAGGGCACCGCGGTCAAGGTCGGCGCCGCGGTGCGTGGCCAGGCGCTCTTCGAGGGTGCTGGGGGATGCGCTTCGTGTCATCGCGTGAATGGGCGGGGGCCCCGCACGGCACCGGATCTCAGCGACATCGGCGCCACTCGTACTCCTGCTGCACTTCAGCGGACCCTGCTCGACCCGGACACCGCGATGCTACCGATCAATCGACCAGTGCGAGCCGTGACACGTGCTGGCGAGATCATCAGCGGTAGGAGGTTGAACGAGGATACCTACACGGTCCAGCTGATTGATTCGGACGAGCGACTCCGCTCCCTCATGAAGGCCGATCTGGTCGAGCTCGAAGTGAGCGAATCAGCCACGATGAAGCCGACGACGCTCTCCAGCGCCGAAGTCGCCGATGTGATCGGATACCTGCTCTCACTGCGAGGCCTCCAATGAACATCGCCCGACTCACGCTGCTGCTGGGATTCGTCGTCGGTGCGCTGGTAGCGCCTCACCCGACATTGGCACAAGCATCGTACGAGCAGATCCAGAGCTCCGCTGACCAGCCGCAGAACTGGCTCACGTACAACGGCTCGTACTCGAGTCAGCGCCACAGCCTTCTCAACCAGATCACCACGTCGAACGTCGAGGAGCTGGAGCTCAAGTGGATGCTCCAGAATCAGGTATTCGGAGCCTGGCAGTCGAACCCGATCGTCGTCGACGGAATCATGTACATCACCGAACGACCCAACGACGTCATGGCCGTCGATGCCGTCACTGGCCGAGTGTTCTGGATGTACCGATACACCAACGCCCCGAACGCTACCGTTTGCTGTGGCGCCAACAACCGCGGGGTGGCGGTGCTCGACGACAAGGTGTTCATGGGCACCTTGGACGCCCATCTCATCGCCCTCGACGCGACCAATGGTCGGCCGTTGTGGAAGACCGAAGTCGGCGACGTGAACCTCGCCTACTCGATCACCATGGCGCCCCTCGTGGTGAAGGACAAAGTGATCGTCGGGGTCGGTGGCGGCGAGTTCGGGATCCGCGGCTATGTCGCGGCATACGATGCCGATACCGGAGCAGAGGCGTGGCGCTTTTACACGATCCCCGGTCCCGGCATCCCCGGCCACGAGACCTGGGAGGATGACGACTGGCAGCACGGCGGAGCGCCCGTCTGGATCACCGGCTCCTACGATCCCGTGCTCAACCTGACGTACTGGGGCGTGGGAAACCCGGGTCCCGATTGGAACGCCGACCAGCGTCCGGGCGATAACCTGTATTCGGATTCCGTCGTCGCCCTCGATGCAGACACCGGCGAGCTGCGATGGCACTTCCAGTTCACGCCGAACGATGGCTACGACTACGACTCGGTACAGGTACCCGTGCTGGTCGACCTGGAATGGAACGGTGTGCCTCGAAACGTGATGCTGTGGGCGAACCGCAACGGCTACTTCTATGTACTCGATCGCGGCACCGGGGAGTTCCTGCTTGGCAAGCCGTTCGTCAAGGTCAACTGGTCGAGCGGCCTCGACACGAACGGCAGACCCATCCCAACGCCTCAGCCAGAGGGCGCCCCCACCTGGCCGGGCAACCAGGGTGGCACCAACTGGTATCCGCCGGCCTACAGCCCGCGGACCGGGCTGTTCTACTTTGCCGCCTGGGAGGACTACGCGACGATCTACCGGAAGGAGGTGTCCGAGTACCAGCCGGGTCGGCCCTACCTCGGCGGTGGCTTCACGGTGCTGGCGCCGACGCCCGGGGCGCCGAGAATCGGTATCGGCAGGACCTCTCCGATCAACAACTGGACGGACGCGGTGGGACACGGCGCGGTGATCGCCATCGATCCGTTGACCGGCGCGCAGCGCTGGAAGTTCGATCAGTTCGACGTTAGCGACAGTGGCATGCTGAGCACGGCATCGGACTTGTTGTTCACCGGTGGCAGGGAGGGCTACTTTCACGCCATCGACGCGCGCAGTGGAAAGCTGCTGTGGAAAGCCAGCCTCGGCGGTCAAATCGTCATGGCCCCGGTCACGTTCATGGTAGAGGGACAACAGTACGTCTCGGTGATCTCGGGAAACGCACTGGTGACGTTCGGGCTGCCTGAATAGCGTCGGCGCTCAAGCTGGCGGAGGATGACACGAGCGATGGAACTATGACGTTCCCGGGCGCCGCCAAGCCGCCCTTCTAACCGCGCTCGCTGCGCCGCGCCCGTTCGTCGGTGCGCAGCGATTTGGTCAGCGCCACCGCCATCACCACGCCGGCGAACAAGATCGGAAGCGACGCCAGCAGCGACGCCAACCGTATGACCTGCAGGCCGCCGACGAACAACATGAATAGCGGTAATATTCCAAGCACCAGTGCCCAGAACAGTCGGTGGGCTCGCCCTGGGTTCTCGGCCGGCCCGAGCTCCCGGGTCACCGTCGCCGCGATCGTGTAGGACGCCGAGTCATAGCTCGTGGCAGCAGACACGATGCCTACCACCGCCATGGTGAGTAGCGCCACGGTGCTTGCCGGCAGTGTCGCGAGGGTCTTGGCCGTCGCCACGCTGATACCCGATGCAGCGACGATCTCCCGCAGCGGCAGGAGACCCTCGATCTCCAGAAAGAGCGCATAGTTGCCCAGGACAAAGAAGAACACCCAGCAGCCGGCGCTTCCCAGACAGATCATCCCGAGGATCACCTGCCGGATCGTACGCCCCCGCGAGATTCGCGTCACGAAGGTTCCCACGACGGGTGCGAAGGCGATCCACCAGGCCCAGAAGAAGATCGTCCACGACTCCACGAACCCGGTATCGCGGATCGGATCCGTCCAGGTGAGCATGCGCACGAAGTTCGCCGCCATGTAACCGATCGTCTCGGTGGACATCTTGAGGATGAACAACGTCGGCCCGACCAGGAGGATGTATGCCAGAAGAAGTCCGAACAGCACCACGTTGAGATCGCTGAGCCGCTTGATGCCGGCCTCGAGGCCCAGATACACGCTGCCACCGAACAGGGCCACGCAGACCACGATCGCCAGACCCTCCAGTCTGAACGAGGTGGCGATACCGAACAGCTCGGCGACGCTGGCGGCGATCAAGGGCGCGATAAAGCCCAATGAGGTGCCGGCGCCACCGAGAATCCCGAGCACGGCGGCGAGGTTAACCAGTCGGCCGAAAAGGCTCCGATGCGCCTCCGGCCCCATGAGGCCATGGCATGCCGTGCTGGCACATAGATGGGGTACCCGATTGACGTAAAACGGGTACGCAATCGCTACCGTGGGCAACGCATAGATACACCACGCGACAACTCCCCAGTGAAACGGCCCGTACGCCGTCGCCCAGCGAATGGCCTCGGCGGAGCCCGGCTCGGCGCCAAAGGGCGGGGAGTTGTAGTAGGCAACCCACTCCACCGCCCCCCACGACAACAACGCGGCTCCAGTTCCGGCACAAAACAACATGCCCGCCCAGGAGAACGTCGAGAAGTCTGGCGGCTCGTTGTGCGGCCCGAGACGGACCGATCCGAACCGTCCGAACGCCAACCACGCCAGGAAAACGATGACTCCAACTGCCGACCACTGGTACAAGAAACCGAAGTTGCTCGTCAGGCCATCGTAGAGATCGGAGACAAACGCGCTCGCACGCTCCGGCATGAGACCCAGGGGTATGCAGGCGGAAACGACGACCAGCAACACCACCACGAGCATGACGCGGTCGATCGGCGGTGCCGAGGCACGGTCCGTCACACTTTCCATCACGGCCTGCTAGAGCCCCAGGTTCACGAAGAGGTACTCCCATATCAACACGGCGAGCGACAAGAAGACCGCGGCGATCGTATACACGCTGCGAACCTCCCGCCGGAGGTCCGCCAAGCCATGCGGCCTGGCCAGGACGGCCTGGATGGTACTAGCTGAGGCACTCGCGTTGCGGACTCTCGCAAAGCTCTGCCGCTCGTACTCGGTGGGCTGCGTGCGCAGCGCCACGACGATCAGCGATGCGACGGACGCGCCGAAGGAGACCATCAGTGGGTCGAGCGACATCGGCAGCGACACCATGTTGCTGCTGACGAGCTCGGTAATGCCAATGTAGCTGCCGACTCCCACGAGCATGCTGGCAAGCGCCGCTCTGCCGTTCATCCGCTTCCACTCAAGCCCCGCCACGACAGTCGGTAGCCACCCCACCCCGAAGATCGCACCGGCATAAACCAAGATCCAGTAGATTGCGGCGGGTTGAGCGATGGCAACGGCGGCGACCACCACGCCGACAAGCACCTGGGCTATGCGACTCACGCGCATCCGTTGCTTCTCGCTGATCTCTTCATTCAGCAGGTTCTCGTAGAGATCGCGCGAAAGCCCGAAGCCCGCCAACACGAACAACGTCGACGCCGTCGACATGATCGCCGCCATCAGCGCAGCCAAGCCCAGACCACCGAGCAGCGGTGGAAGGTGGTCGAGAAACGCCACTCGACGACCTCTGGAGCTCACGGCCATGAGAGCAGCTCTCCCCCGTATCATCGTTCCATCCGGATCCTTCGCCGTATCGCTGTGCGCCGCTACGCTGGCAATCGCGACCGCGCCGGCGCTGACCGGCGCGCCGGCTGCCGCGCAGCAGCCAGCCGGCCCGCTGCTGCTGCTGCCGGAGAGGGTATTCGACGACGAGCGCAGCCACCTGGGCTGGGCGGTGCTGGTGGATGGTGGATGGTGGATGGTGGATGGTGAGCGAATCGCCCAGGTTGGCCCCGCCGCCGACCTCCTGTCACCTACAGATGTCCGGGTCGTGCGGCTTGCCAACGCCACATTGGTGGCAGTGCGCGGAGATCCGACGCTCGAGATATCTGCCCTGCGCCAGGTGATATTCGTCATGAAAGCCGGCTCGGTAATCGTGGAGCACGGCTCGTGAGCCGCGGCTCGGCCAATCTCAACAGAGGCCGCGGCTCAGCCGTTCTCTTGCACCCAGCGCTCCAGGTAGCCGACATAGCGGCGTAGCTCCCGGGAGAGGTCACCTATCGAGGTGATGTCCTTGATGCTCAGCGGGACGGAATGGGCGCTGATGCCGGTGATCGTATTCACCAGCTCGAGGCTGCCCTTGAGCGAGTGCCTGTACGACTCGACAGCACCTGCCAGATGCGTGAGCGGGTTGGCGGAAGGCGGCATCATCTCGGCGTCGACGACTTCCGCCGGCGGGTCACCCACCTTGCCGTCGGATCCCGCGAATGCCGCATCGCTGTAGTCGTTGACGTTAAGCGCGATCACGTAGTCGGCGAGCTCTCGCACACGCACCAAGCCGAAGCCGGGTGAGTCGCGTAGCGCCTGCCTCAGCTGCCGCTGAACGGCCAGCAGCTCGCCCTGGCCGAGCATCAGCTCGGTGTCCAGGCTCGCGTCGTGTTCCCTGGCCGGCATATCCATCTCTGCGACAAATGCTCGTGGCGCCCTGAGCCGTTTCTTCAGGTCGTCCGGCGGGTCGGCGACCTCCTTCAGCTGCTCGATCTCCAGGCTCATGTTGCGCCCTGCCTGGTGAGCACGGATGGTTTGCTCCCAGCAGGTCGTGTAGTCGCCTAGGCCGAAAGCAGCGATCCCGGCCCAGAAGTAGATATCGGCGACGCCGGGATTGAGATCGGCGGCGGCGAGAAACGCCTGTAGCGCTCCCTTCTCATCTTCCAGCTGTCCTAGGGCCATGCCCCTGAGAAACTGTGCCGTCCAGAGGCTGTCATCTTCCTCCAGCGCCCCATCGAGCAGACGCAAGGCAAACTCCGGCTCGTCGTTGTCGATGTGCCATTGCGCCCGGCGGATGGATTGTTGCTGAAGCTCGGCATCGGTCGTCTGCGGACCTGCGGCCGCCGGGCTTGGTGACAGCGTCGCGGCGAGCGCCACGAACATCAACGCCGCCTTGAAACTGGATCTCATCAACGAGCTCCTTCGACCGAGTGGCTCGAACCGCCGACTCAGTGCCGCTGAATGTTACCGCGAACGGTCGGCTTCACCATCGGCGAGCATCAGGTCGGCGGACCGGAGCACAGCCCAAGCCGGCAACCTTCGGCGGATGCAACCGAATACGCTGCGGCCTATGGTGGCGCCGGCCTGGGTCGCGCGTCAGGCTTCCACCACCACCACCGGTAACAGCCGGACCGCCTGATCCTCGGCGGTCGTATCTACGATCTGCAGCTCGACCAGGTACTCATCGGGGTCGAGGTACGATCGTGCCCATGGCGCCAGACGAAACCTTGGACCGACTGCGGGACGTCGTTCCGACGCGATTATCATCGCGTGGGGATGGTCGCCGCGATAAAAAACAGATTATCAGACTGCCGTTCTCGAGCCGCGGCGAACCAGGAGATCAGGTGCCCTTCCTATTACCCTTCGCGGATTCGAAGCGCTGATCCGGTTAGGCTAGCAGGCCCGCTACACTTCCAACCCGGCCTACTAGGACCGGCATCGGTCTGTTGGTCACGCCGATATCGGCCGCCTCAGGAGACCCCGAATGAGTGAGCTCCACACCTCGGACATACCGATTGCGCGAATCTTGGCGGGCGCCTTCCTGCTCATGCTTGGCGGCGAGTCGAGCGCCGAGCGGCCCGCCACGATTCCACGAATCGAACCGGCGGAATGCGTCACCGAAGAACTGGTAGCTGCGCACGCCGATTGTTATCGGTTCTACGGGCAGGAGGACCGTGACGATCCCAACGGCACGATTGTCGAGCTGCCCCTGGGAATGGTGCCGCCAAAGCAAGACAGCGGCAACACCGACCCCGTGTTCTTCTTTCCAGGAGGCCCCGGCGGATCACCGCTGCGGCGGTTCAACGGTATCCGCGACGACATCGGAAGCCGCGCGCTCGTCCTCATCGATCATCGCGGCTTCGCCAACGCCAAGCCGCACCTCGAGTGCCCGGGGAGCCAGCTCTCACCTTGGTTCAACCAGTTGTCGCCGACGATGGTCTCCTCGACCGATACCTGGGAGCGTCTGCGCATCCATTCGGAGTCGGTTGAGCGGTGCTACGCCAAACTGGTCAGCGAGGGCATCGACGTTGCCAGATATAACGAATACGACGTTGCCCGCGACGTCGACGAGATCCGCGCTCTGCTCGGCTACGACAAGATCAACATCTACGGTTCATCGACCGGCGGCGGCGGAGTGATCTCGTATCTTCGTTACTATCCCGAGAGCGTACGCTCCATCATCCTCGGATGGCCGTGGTTCGGCGAATACCGCAACCGCGCGGCGATCGACGAGTTCTACACCATCAAGCAGATGTATACGGACATCCTGGGCATCTGCGTTGCCGAGGATCCGCACTGCCGCGAGCTACTGCCTGCGTGGTATTACGAGATCGATCGGGCCCGGCGTCGCCTGGACGCAGAGCCCTTCCTGAGCGTCGTCGAATCGACGCGCGGCGAGTCGCACACCCTGTCCTTCGACGGCGTCGCGCTGATGAGCAAGATCTACCGCGACTTCGAAAACCTATACATGAAGTTGCCCAACGTTCTGTCGAGGATCCAGCGCCACGACTACTCGGCCCTGGATGACTTCTTCGGCACCGATCAGTGGGTTGAGGTGTCTGCCGACGACACTTCGGGCACTCTCCCGTACGGCTACTACCTGGCCCATATCTGCGGCGACCTGGGGACCAATCGCCCCTCCAGGAGCGACGTTCGCGCCATGCTCGAGCGCGAACCAGCCTTGCTGGGATTCGAGGACATCAAGATATGCGCCTGGTGGGGCGTCGACGGAGCAGTGCCAGCCGAGCACAATGACCGCTTCGACTCGGACGTGCCGGGCCTGTCCCTGCACGGTCAGATTGACTCTTGCTGCGGCATTCGCTGGGGGCACTACGTCGCTCAGACCATGCCAAACTTGCAGCTCGTGGAGCTGCAGGGTCTGGGACACGGAGTCCCGGGGCCCTGCAGGACGAAGCTGATCTCGAGCTTCCTGGAGGACCCGAGCTCCGAGGTCGACGATAGCTGCAAGGACGACGTGCCATTGGGCCCGTGGATCTTTCAATAGTCACCCGTCGAAGGAGAACGTCATGAGCAACACGATTGCCGGGTTGAGCATGCTGCTGACACTCCATCTTGCCGGCGCCATTGGTAGCGGACTGCCGCAAACGAGCGCGCCCCATGCCGCTGCCACCGTCGTCACCAATGCCGATATCCAGGCAGTGATCGACGCGGCACCCGAGGGTCGGGTGAGCGACGTGCAGTTCCGCATGGTTGACGCCGGTGGATACAACGTCGGCATCGGCGTGGTGCAACGGCCAGCGTCGGCGCCCGGCGGGGCGATTCAGCACGCCAAGCAAACCGAGATCTACCGAGTGGTCGAGGGCTCGGGAGCGCTGGTAACGGGTGGCGAGCTCATCGACAGTCAGCCGTTGGACCCTGAAGGCAACGTCGTCACGCAGCTTACCGGTCCGAGCTCCTACGGCAGCGGCATTCGGGGTGGCGAGACCCGGCAGGTGGTAGCTGGCGACATGGTGATCATCCCTGCCGGGGTTGCCCATGGGTTCAGCGAGCTGTTTGAGGACATCACGTACTTGGTGGTACGGGTTGATCCGGAGCAGTTGGTGGAGCTCAAGTGACCGACGCGGCGTTCCGGCGCCAGGATCTCAAGGGCAGCGCTATTGAATCGACATACGCCGGCGCTCTCTCGTTCATGCGGCGCAAGTACACGCGTGATCTGACCGGCATCGAGATGCCGGACTGAGCGCAGGGGCCTAGTGCTACGCCCCACAAATAGTGGCCTGCTAACGCGGCGGCGTCCCCAACCTGGTGAGCGGCTTGACCTTCAGCTCCCAGGCATCGTGATCGTCCGGGCCGGACGGCCCGATCTTGCCTTCCGCCGACTTCAGCAGCGCCTCCGGGTCGTACACCACCCCTGCCTTGATCACCAGGCGAACGTTACGCGCCGTGGAGATGTCCTCCAGCGGATTGCCGTTGGCGACATACAGATCCGCGAGCTTTCCCGGCTCGATCGAGCCGAGGCGATCGACTACCCCGAGCGCCCGAGCACCGTTGATGGTCGCGGCCTTGAGCACTGCCGCCGGTGGCAGCCCGGCGTAGGCCATGACCATGAGCTCACGTTGGTAGGCGAATCCCGGTAGCCAGGGGCCCGACGTGGGCTCATCGGTTCCGACGATGAGCAGGTCGCCACCACCGGATTCGAAAAATGCCCCGACCTCGGACATTCGCCTGCGAAAACCCGCCGACTCTTCGTACACCTCGGCGGCAGCGGGGGTGGCGGCGAGCCGCTCCCTGATGCGCCGTTGCGCGTACGGCGTGAAGAACTTGTACTCGTCCACCCACACCATGTCGAGCTGCGGATGATTGGCCATGTCGCCGCCAAACATCTGCAAATTGGCACCAAAATAGACCTGCTCCTCCAGGAGCAGGGCTATCAGTCGCTCGAGCTCCGCCGGGTCGCCGTCGACCCTGCCGCGAGTGATCCAATGCTCGATTCGATCGAGCCCCATGGCGATGGCGTCGTCGGGCTCGACGTCGTAACTACCGGCGTAGTTGCCGAGATGGCTGGTAGTCGTCATGCCGCGTCGATGCGCCTGGTCGATGAGGATGCGCATCTCGTCCGGCGTCGACTGCTTGATCTTGATGCTGGTGACCCCTCGCTGTGCCCAGTAGTCGACCTCGGCGCGGATCTCCTGCTCGGTGATGTCGTTCGGCCACCCTGGGCAATCGTCCTCGGCAGTCTTGATCTGGTACTCGCATCGGAAGGCACCGAAGTAGGGCCCGGACGCAAAGACCCGCGCCCCGATCGCCTCGCCACGATCAATGCGGTCGCGCGCCGCAAGGACACGCTCTGGAAAGAACTCCCCTGCCGACCAAGTCGACGTTACTCCGTTGGCCAGGAAGATGATCGAGTTGTAGGTGACCTCCTCGGCGCGCCCTACCCCGACCATGTTCATGTTGTGGTGGGCGTGGAGATCGATCATCCCCGGCAGGATGGTGGCACCGTCATCGAGCTCGATTATCTGGGCAGCGGGGAAGTAGCGGTCGCTGAGGTCGGCGCCCACCTCGACGAACTTGCCGTCACGGATCACGATCCCGGTGTTGTGGACACGCCTGTCGCCAACAGCGTCGAACAGCCAGCCGCCGACGATAACTACCTCGCGCGGCGGCGCTTGCGCCCACTGACCGGCTGCTGGAAACGCCCACACCGTCATGGCACTGATCAGCACGGCCAGGCTCACGAGCCTGGCCGCGCGCACCGTCATCGTCTTCACGTCTCGCCTATCAGGTTGGCGCCATGACTCCGGGCACCGAGCTTCACCTCGTGCCGCTGCATGGACGCGACCCTACTGACGTTACGCTGCAGAGAGAGCCTGATCCAGGTCGGCGAGAATATCGTCGATATGCTCGATACCTACGCACAGCCGGATCATATCCGGGGTAACGCCCGCGGCCTCCAGTTCCTCGTCGTTCAGCTGCCGGTGGGTGGTGGACGCCGGGTGGGCGGCTAGCGATTTCGCGTCGCCGATGTTCACCAGGCGCTTGAACAGCTCGAGCGCGTCATAGGCCTTCACTCCGGCGTCGAATCCCCCCTTGACCCCAAAACTCAGCAGGGCGGATGGGCGGCCCTTGGTGTATTTCTGCGCCAGGTCGTAGTACTTCGAGTCCTTCAGGCCCGCGTACTGCACCCACGCCACCTTGGGGTGTTTCTTCAGGAATTTCGCTACCGCCAGGGCATTGTCCACATGCCGCTCCATTCGCAGCGGTAATGTCTCGATTCCCTGCAAGATCAAGAAGGCGTTGAACGGACTGAGCGCCGATCCGGTGTTGCGCAGCGGCACGGTTCGCGCACGGCCAATATAGGCGGCCGGGCCCAGCGCGTCGGTGTAGACCACACCGTGATACGACGCCTCAGGCGTGGTGAGACCCGGGAACCGTTCAGCGTGATCGGCCCACGGAAAGTTACCGCTATCGACGATCATGCCGCCGAGCGAGTTGCCGTGCCCGCCCATGTATTTCGTCAGGGAATGCACGACGATATCGACCCCGTACTCGATCGGCTTGAGCAGCGGCGGCGGCGCCACCGTATTGTCAACGATCACCGGAACGCCGTGCGCATGTGCCATCGTCGCGATCGCCTCGATGTCGGCAATGTTACCCGCCGGGTTTCCGATGGTCTCGGCGAAGACCGCTACCGTCTTGGAGTCGATCAACTTCTCCAGGTTGGCGGGGCTGTCGTCGGCGGCGAAGCGCACCTCGATACCCTGCTTTGGCAACATGTGGGCGAATAGTGTGTAGGTGCCCCCGTAGAGGAGAGGTACGGACACCACGTTGTTGCCGGCTTCGGCGATGTTGAGAATCGCGTAGTTGACCGCGGCGCTACCTGCGCTCAGCCCGAGGCCCGCAATGCCGCCCTCCAGGGCCGCAACGCGCTGCTCGAGCACATCCGTGGTCGGGTTCATGATGCGGGTGTAGATGTTGCCAGGAACGGCGAGATTGAACAGATCGGCGCCGTGCTGCGCGTTGTCGAACTCGTAGGCCACCGTTTGATAGATCGGCACCGCCACCGCTTTGGTCGTCGGGTCGGTGGTGTAACCGGCATGTATAGCGAGCGTTTCGTCCTTCATGTGAATCTCCTCTTGGTCCGGTGAACTGGCGCGTCGCGCGCTTCAGCAACTCTGCCGTGCCGTTCGGTTGGCGATACGAAAGCCAGGAGCACTAGTCGGGGGCGGGCGATCCGAGGCCCAGCGGGTCTTCTGGATCAACCGCCGGCAAGAACGGTTGGCGCCGGTCGTGATTAGTGTACTGGTAAACGAGCCCGAGCCAGTTGTTGAAAATCGCCTTACCAGTGTCGGTCCAGGTGTTGTCGAGATGGGGCTCGAGCTCTACCTCCGGAAACGGGGGAATGGCGGTGCCGCCGTTCTTGGCTCGTAGCGCCCCGCGGAGATAGACCTCGACAATGTCGGCAGATGCAGCAGAGAAGTAGTTCTCGGGATATGGCGGCGGGCTACCGATCTCATCGTTGAGGAACCGCATCACCTCGCGCTTGTATTCCTTGAGCAAGCTGATAGCTCCGTATTCGGGATGCCCCTGCATGTAAACGATGCGGAATCGGTCGCGGCTCACCGCCATGTGTACTCCCGCCACCTCGCTCTGTACCAGTGTCTTCAAGCCTGCGGCTTCCAGTTCCTCGCTCCGCACCTCGTTCCAGCGCGAGTGGGGAACATCGAAGCGCGTGTTGATGTCCTGCATGAGCGGATGGTGTCGGTCACGTACCTGATGGCTATAGACACCCCAACGTTTGCTCGGCAGCGGGTGACGGTCGATGCCATGCAAATGCTTGACCAGCGCATGGGTGGACAAACAGGAGCACAGGGTACTTGTCACGTTTTCCGACGCCCAGGCAATGACGTCTTTCAAGGGTTCCCAGAACGGTTCCAGCTCGATGGAGGGATTGGTGACATTGGCTCCGGAAATAATGAGGGCATCGAGGCCAGCCGCGCGTAGTTCGTCAAAGCTAGCGTAGTGGCGGTCGATGTAGGCCTCGGATTCGGCACTGCGCCGCAAGCCGGGAACCGAGAACGGGTGAACGTAGAACTGGGCGATCTTGTTGCAGCTGCCGATGAGCCGCATGTACTGCTGCTCGGTCACAGCCAGAGCGGCATCGGGCATCATGTTCAATAGCCCGATGTGCAGCTCCCGTATGTCCTGGGAAAGTGCCCGCTCCAGGCTGAGGACTTCCTGTCCCCGCGCTCGCAGGCGATCGAACGACGGCAGTTTGGTGTGGGCGACCAGTGGCATGCTGCCTAGCCTACCTGAGCCGCGGTGACGACGACGGACGATCGGCCCCAGAGAGCGCCGGTATTAGGATCTCCAACTCCGCTGCAAACAACATCGAGCGATCCAGATCGCGCGCCGCCCAGCGCAACAGCGAGCGGCTGTCGGCGGGCACCACGCCGAAGTGCCGTTGCACACCGTTGACGGTGACGCGCAGCGGGCGCGCCAGGTCGAACTGTCTCGGTGACAGCAACAGGCGCAGTCGACGGACGCCGCGCGAACGAAGCTCGATCTCGTTCCCGACGACGGTGGCTTCAACGCGGCCGCTTGGCGCAAAGCGTGGAAAGCCGACGAATAGATTGGAGGCGCCGGGCAGGCGGCGTTCGATGTCCGGCAGCTCGGCATCGCCAGCGGCGGCGCCGACCTCATCGATCACCAGCCAGTGGGCGCGATTGAACCCTTCGACGTCCTCGGTCTCCCAGCTCAGCCGGGTCGGCAGCGGATCGCGAGTCGTCGAGGCTACAAAACGCTCGATGCGGTCGGCCTGCTGCGGCCACCAGCTCACCGTGTGCCCCTCGCCGGTCATCTCGACGAACTCCACGGCCACCTCGGCTTCACGGAACAAATCGATGTACGGTCGAACGCTGGCAGCAGGGTAGAGACGGTCGGTCTCGCCGTTGAACACCAGGAACGCCCGGTTGCGCAGGTTCACCGGATGCATCTGGCCGGCGGCGGCTACTCGGGGGCTGGCCAGCACCGCCGGATGTCCGATCATGGGTACGAAGCCGGCCCACGGTGTAGGGTTGCGGAAGGCTAGGTACCAGGCACCCGTACCGCCGTCCGACCGGCCCACAACGTGGACGCGATTCTCGTCGAGGTTGTAGATCATCTTCAGGCGGGCAAGTATTCCCGCCAGACTGGCAAGCTGGCTTTCCTGCCACCAGGTGGAATCGGCCCACGAAGCGGGAAACACCGCGATGTGATCTTCGCTCGCCAGGCGATCTGGATCGCGCCACCAGCCGCCGTTGGCGGGCAACTCCCGCCGAGCGACACCGCCGTGCAGATAGATGCGCGCCGGGTAGCGCCGCTCGGGATCGTAGCCTCGCGGCACCAGCACCAGGTAGGGGTGCTCGACGCCGTCGATTCGGTGACTCTGCAGCACTCGGCCAGTGGGCACCTGGCGTGCATAGCGTGGGCCGGCTTCGAGGGCGGCGTAGAGCTGCTCGAAGAGGGCGCTATCGGCCAGGCGGTCGGCGGTCGCCAATCGCCGGGACAGGTCGCCCTGCCAGATCTCCGACGCGACATCGACGCGCTGCTCAGCGCTGACCGGTGGCTGCGGCGACACCACAAGCAGCGTCGCGACAAGCGCACCGCCCAGCCCGTTGCGTCCAAGTCGGTCGAGCTGTCGAACCGTCATAGTGGCACGCAACCGCGGCGAGAATGAATCGGGCCCTTGGTGCATTGAAGCGCACCCAGGGTAGACTGCCTCACTAGGTGGTGGCTGAATCGTCGTCGCGTTAGCCACGAACGCGGCGCACTGACCGAGCGGATAGTCCCATGGGACCGCGTTGGACTCCGACCCTCGTCGCCATCGCCCCCCTCGCATGCGCCCTCGCTGCCACCGCCTCGGACCTCGGACGCCCGATAATCGCCGAAACGCAGCACGTCGACGATATCGCCCGAATCGAGGCCCCGCGCCGGCCCGGTGCCGAAGGCCACGCCGGGATGACCCTCGAAGGGATCATGCAGGAGCTCGACATACCCGCGTTGAGCGTAGCGGTCGTGCGAGATTTCGAGGTCATCTGGGCCAAGGCTTACGGGCAGGCGGACGTCGGAGCTGGGTTGCGAGCCACCACCGACACGCTCTTCCAGGCAGCCTCGATCAGTAAGCCGGTCTCGGCAATGGCTGTACTCAAGGCGGTGCAGGACGGATTGTTCGGACTCGACGACGACATCAACTCGATCCTGACCTCCTGGGAACTTACGGAAGACCAGGAGTTCCTGGAAGAGACATCCGTCACGCCACGCTTGCTGATGAGCATGACCGCCGGCACGACCGTCTCGGGGTTCCCCGGCTACCTACCGAGCGGCATGATTCCCACGGTGCCACAGGTACTTGCGGGCTCGTGGGGAAATGCACTGGTGAACACACCGCCGGTAATCGTCGATTGGGCGCCGAACACCAAGTACGAGTACTCCGGTGGCGGCGTGACGATCTTGCAGTTGGCTGTCGCGGATGCCGCAGGACGACCGTTTGCGCAGTTCGTGAAGGATCACGTCCTGGACCCGATCGACATGAGCGCCAGCTGCTTTTGTCAACCGCTCCCGGCAAACCTCGACGCCAACGCGGCCCGGGCATACGAGCGGCAGGATCGGCCGGAGGACCATCGCGGCGCTGCCGAAGCCAAGTGGCATGTGTACCCAGAGCTCTACGCCGCCGGCCTGTGGACGACACCGTCAGATCTCGCCAAGTTCCTCATCGAGGTACAGCTATCGCTCCAGGGACGCTCCAACAAGGTCCTTCCTCGGAAGACCATCCGGAAGATGGTGACGCAGGGCGGCATCGGCCACTACGCGCTGGGCTTCACCGTCGGATCGATCTCCCCGCACGTGCCCGCACCGGCAGGCGAAGCTCCCCGGTTGTTCGGCCATACCGGCGGAAACTGGGGGTTCCGGAGCAATCTTGTCGGACATCTCGAAAATGGGTCCGGCTTTATGATCATGGCGAACAGCGACAGCTCCAATCCGCTGGTCTTCCTCGAGCTGCCGGCCCGGCTACGAGCGCTTTACGCGAACCGGCCCGACTGAGGCCAGCGGCCACCATCCGCCGCGGGGCTGCGGCCGCTGTCGTCCTAGCCGTGTTCCGGTGCGCGAAGCGGCACCTCGAGCACGACGTCCTCGTCGAGGAAGTCGTGATCGACGGTGGCGTGGTGATAGCCGTTACCTTGCGTGTTCTCGTAGGACTGGCTTCCCTCGACCGGGAGGGGGGAAGTGTGCCACACGTCAGGGAACATGCTCATACCGACGGAGCCGTCGGAATAGAACGCCACGAAGTCCTCCGCGCGTAGCCGCTCCGTCGGCTTGGCCAGCAGGAATACCGTTGGCTGCCGATCCGCACCGATGAAGGCCTGCGTGGCATCGCTGTGACAATTGACGTGGCTGACGTGCGCCGCGCCGTCGACCACCGTCGCAATTACACCCTCGTCGCCGATCGCATGGTTCGTGAAGTAGATCTCATCGCCCCGACGGAGCATCTCCATACGATCCTTCACCATCGCGCCCTCACGAACCACCGGTTGCACCTCATCGAGGCTATGGATCACCTCGCCGAAGCCCTCGGCGTTTCCGGGCGTAAGCTGCTTCAACGGAACACGTACTACTCGTGCCATGGACGAAACCTCTCAGACAAAGAAATCAGCAAGCAACTCCTCGCCTGGAGTCATTACATACGAATCGAGATCTGTCACCCCTTCGGCGGTAAGGACCTCGTCGTCGATGACGAAGTTGCCGGTAAACTCCCGGCTGTCCTTGGTCAGGATGGCGTGCGCCGCGTCAGCCATGATCTCTGGCTTGCGGCAACGCCGGATCGCCGCGTCGCCCCCCAGCAGGTTCTGTACTGCTGCCGTCGCAATGACGGTGCGCGGCCATAGGGCGTTGACCGCGATGCCCGCCTCCCTGAGCTCTTCCGCCATGCCGAGCACACACATGCTCATGCCGAACTTCGCCATCGTGTAGGCGAGGTGCGGCGCGAACCAGCGTGCCTCCATGTTCAGCGGCGGCGAGAGATTGAGGATGTGGGCATTTTCGGCGTTCGCCAGGTGCGGGATGCACGCCCTCGAGCACAGAAACGTGCCGCGCGTGTTGATGGAGTGCATCAGGTCGTAGCGCTTCATCTCCGTCTGCAACGTACCGGTGAGACTGATGGCGCTGGCGTTGTTGACCAGGATATCGATTCCACCGAAGGTCTCGACCGCCAGGGCCACGGCAGCATCGACCTGATCCTCGAAGCGAATATCGACCTGACAGGCGAGCGCGCCACCTCCGGCAGCTTCGATTTCGTCGGCCGCCGTATGGATTGTTCCAGGCAGTCGAGGATGCGGATGCACTGTCTTGGCAGCGATGACGACATTGGCGCCGTCGGCCGCGGCCCGAAGCCCGATCGCCTTGCCGATCCCACGACTGGCACCGGTGATGAACAGCGTCTTTCCGTTCAAGCTCGGCTTGGTTGACACTCGACGACTCTCCCTATTCAGCGCAACACTCGGATAGGGGCTGGTGGACGCCAGCCTTCACAACAATCGTGAACTCGCCTACCAAGCATCCGTCCAGTCTCCCCGAGTGTCCAGCTCGTTGGGGAGGGCCGTGGGGGGGGGGCCTCAACATGTCCCGGTGGAAAACCTGGCTATGCAACGGTAATCTCGAGTCGCGGGCGACGCACCCGGTGCCGCTGGCTCCACTTGCTGCCGCCAGTAATACCTGATCCAAGGCTCCAACCGCATGGGAGGACAGCGATGAAACATACCGAGCTGAATCGACGAAACTTCATGGCGACTTCGGCCGCCTCGGCCGCGGGCCTGCTAGCCGCTGGCTCCGCGGGAGCCGCCACCGGCGGCTTCACGCCTCGCAAGGTTGCCCCCGGGGCGACCATCGGCGCGCACCCACCACCGCCATTCTCGAAAGCCGAATACCAGGATCGGCTCAACCGCGTACGCGAGCGCATGGCGAAGGACAACATCGACATGCTGTTCGTCACCATGCCCGAAGACATGTGCTACTTGCACGGCCTCGAGCTCAACTGGTTCCAACAGAACGGCCCCAAGGCATGGGGCATGAACTCGATGAGCGCCGTGCATGTCGACCATGACACGCTAATCCACTTCGATAGCCACGACGACCTCATGGCCGCCACCTCGGCCGCCACCGACGTCCGACGCCCACAGAGCGGCGGCGGCCGGCCGTACGAAGGCCACGCCATGGAGCTCGAGGCGGCCGGCTGGCTGAACGGCACCGTCGGGCTGCAGTACTTTAGCTACCGGCCGGTGCCGGCACGCATGAAGCAGCTCGAGACCGTGTTCGAAGCGCGCGGCTGCCCGCTGGTCGACGGCTCAGACATCATGGCCGAAGTACGGCTGCACAAGTCACCCGCCGAGATCGACATCATGATCGAAGCGGCGCGCATCTGCGACATCGGCCTGCAGGCGATCATGGAGACGCTGCAGCCGGGGGTCACCGAGCTCGAGGTCTACGGTGAGATGGTGCGAGCGATGACGCGCGCCGGCGGCGGCATGTCAGGGCTGCTGTCGTCCATCAAGGTGGGCGGCGCGACGTTCCTACACGGCATCGCTTCGACCCGTGTGGTGCAGATGGGCGATCACGTGATCTGCGACATCTGCGGTGTCAAGAACCGCTATCACGCCAACACCGCGCGTGGATACTTCGTTGGCGATCCGCCGAAGGAGCTGGCCGATCTGTACGCCATGAACGGTCGCGCCATGGAAACACTGGCGCGCCACGCGCGCGCCGGGATGCCGCTCAGGGATCTCACCAAGATCATGCGCGAGTTTTACCAGGAAACCGGTGCGTGGCAGATGCGCCAGCGCGGCGAGATCAGCGGCTTCACCGGCGGCTATGAGCTCGGCATCAGCTTCCCACCCGACTGGGTAGGTTGGTGGAACTTCGGCGTGGGCGAGGAAGACACCAGCGAGTGGATCATCCAAGAGCGCCAGGTGTTCAACTTCGAGAGCTACTCGACCGGCAGCACCGCGCTGATCGACACGTTCGTGCACGAAACCGATCGTTGCCGACGGCTCTCGATGACCCCGGCGGATCTGTTGGTCGTGGCCTAGCGGGCCACGGTCGGAGTGTGAGGGATCGCTGACGCCGCCGAGCGCGGCGATCAGCGCTCCTTCACGATGAAGAGCCCTTCGCGGATGCTGGTCACCAGCACGAAGCCCCCGTCGAAGAACGGGTAGTTGCTCCACGAGAAGCTGGAGTATTCCGCCTCGTTCTCGTCCCAGGGGACTGTGTCGAAGTAACCGGCCATCACCGGGTGCTCGGGGTCGCTGATATCGAGCACCCGCAGTCCGGCGTTGTAATTCGACTGGTACATCCGATCGCCGACGATGTAGAGGTTGTGGTCGATGGCGTCGGTGTCATGGATGTACTCGTCGACCAGAATCGGATCGTCGAGCTCCTGCACGTCGAAGATCAGCGTGCGGGTGCCGTCGACCGTCCCCGCCGCCTCGTCGAGCTCGTCGTTCATGAAGAGAAAGCGGTGATCGTCGGTCAGCCAACCCTGGTGCGTATAGCCAACGTTCGGGTAGGTCGCCAGCGACACCGCCACCGGGTTTCGCTTGTTGGTGACGTCGGCGATGCTGACCGCCGTCTCGTTGGAGCCAAAGCAGATCTCGCGGCCCACGTACTGCTCGTCCGGCCCCTCGTAGATCACGCACTGGGCATCATGTGAGTACCCGGTGCTGGCGCGCCCGGTGCCGACGTCAGAGAAGCACCCGGCGAAGATCGGCTGCTTGGGATCCTCGATGTTGATCATGTGCAGGCCACCGCCACAGGTCTCGCCGCCCCCACTGGCCCCGACCACGTAGGCGAAGGCGCTCTCCTCATTGATGACGATATTGTGGGCGCTGTCGATGCGGTCGTAGCGCGTGTCGGCGCTGAACACGATTGGCTTACCGTCGTACTCCCGCAACCGCGCCAGGTCGAAGATCTGAACACCGTGCTCCTCGGCGGCGTCGGCAACGATGAAAGCGTGGTCCGCATGCACCTTGATGTCACGCCAATAACTGTCTGGTGAGCCGGCGGTCTTTGGCAGATTGCCCACGTAAATCGGATTGTGCGGGTCGGTCACATCGACGAACGACGTCCGACCGGACAGACCCACGAGCGCATATTCGCGGTCGGTGCCGGGATCCTTCCACCCCCAGACGTCGTTGGCCCAGGAGCCACGCTTGCCGCCCATCGTGTGGTTGGGGAGAAAAGAGATCAGGTCGAAGTTGTCGCATGGGAACCGCCCTGCCATACCCCCAACACACTCCACGGCGCCACCGACCACCGGGTCGAAGGCGAGCGCCTCGCTGAGCACTCTGGTGCGGTCCCAGCCGCCGAGGGAGCGCTCCATGATGACGGCCGAGCCGGCGCCAAGGTCATCTTCCGGCACACCCGCCACCAATACGTCGCCGCCAACCGCAAGGGCCGAGGCGAAAGCAGCACGGAATCCCACGGAGGCCGTTCCCATCTTGGTGGCGCCGGTCCAGAAGTCGTCGTCGTAGCTGAACCGATAGATCCGACCATCGTCGTCGGCACCAGGCGCACCCACCAACACCTCGCCATGCCCAACGGCAATGGCCGCGCCGAACCCTGCCCTGGGCTGCCCGTCGAACGGCTGCAGCACGCTGTCGGCGATCCAGCCTCCATCTTCATCGTCCAGGAAGAACACATGCACCGCGCCGGCACCGACCGCCCCGACCAATGCCCAACCGTTGCGCAACACCACGGTTGACCCGAAGCCCCCTTCGGGGCGCGCCTCTGCGGACGCCAGCTTGTCGAAGAACTGCCAGCCTTCCGCCTCACGGCGGAAGACATAGACGCTACCCGTCCCCGATTCGGCGGGAGCGCCCACCATCGCCCAGTCGCCGTCGATTGCCACGGCGGCGCCAAATCGTGCCTTCGCCTCGACATCAGCGTCGGCATCCTCGGCGACCTCCTGGTCGGAGGCGTCGGTGACCACAGCATCGGGCATCAACGCTTGAATCTGCCGCCAGCCACCACTCTGCGGGACATACAGGTACGCCGCCCCATGGTCGTCTCCGCTGCCGGCGGCACCGACGAGCGCCACGTCACCGCTCATGGCGATCGCCGTTCCGAAGCTCTCATGCGGGTCGCCATCGTGGCCTGCGAACCGACCGACCTGGATCCAACCGGTATCTTGACGCTCGAAGACATAGACAGTGCCCTGGCCATCCGGCGCCGCGCCAATCAGCAGCCGATCACCGTCGGCCACCAAGCCCTGGCCGAAAGCATCGCCGTTGGTCGCCTCTGAGCGCACCAGACGCTGAACCTCCTGCCAACTGCCCGCGTTGGCCCTATACACGTACACGAAGCCGGGAGCGATACGATTGCCCGGCTCCCCTACCAGCACCTCGTCTCCGACAACCGCGACCGTCAGCCCGAAGTTGAACTGAGCCTCGGCGGGCGCCGCTGGCAACAGCAAGCAGACCAGCACGATTGGAATCAGCGCCACGGGGGCACCGGGAAACCTGGAAATTCCGGGACTCGAGAGCTTCATGGTCAGCCTCGCTACCGCTCCCCGCTGTTGGATCGCAAAGGCCTATGAGGTTAGGCTTCACGCGCTCCGAGGCTCGGCGGATCGTGAATGACGTGATGTCATCCTCGACAGTAGGTCGCCTTTCGGCCATCGGCAACCCGGCCAGACTGAGATGAGCGCGTGAGGGATCACCAGGCGGAGCCGGTCGCTCACCCGGAACACACCACTTCGCTCGACTACCTGCGGGTGGCGTTGCCGTCTGCCATCGGCGTTGCGTTGTTCCTGGTACCACTGCGATACGGCGGCAACGTCACCATCGTGATGGGGGTGATCACATCGACGCTACAGACCCTCATTGGCGGCGCGATGGCGTGGTTCACTACGCCCATCTTCGTAAGCGGAGCGCTGCTGTCGGTGGTGTTCACCCTCGGTCCGCGGGCCCTCGAGGAGCGGTTCCCGTACCTGCACAGCGTCTTCGAGACGAATGCCACCTGGCTGGCGCTGCGACTGATCGCCGGGATCGGTGCCCCGATGACTGCGTTCGCCATCGGACCCGCATGGGTGCATGGCGCCGAAACAGGGGGCACTGCCTACGTGGAGATCGCCGGCTTGATCTTCCTGATCATCGGCGTTGCCTGTCTGCTGCTCCCGTTTCTCACCGAGTTCGGACTCCTGGAGTTCGTCGGCACGCTGATGCGCAAGCCCTTCCAGCGCATCTTCAACCTTCCGGGCCGCGCCACGATTGACACACTGGCATCATGGGTCGGCGCCTCGAGTGTCGCTGTCTTGGTAACCGTGCGGCAATACGAGTCCGGCTACTACTCGATGCGGGAGGCAGCGGTCATCACCACCAACTTCTCGGTGGTGTCCATTCCGTTCGTGGTGCTCATTTCGCAGGTAGCCGGTATCGGTGAGCATTTCGTGGCGCTCTACGCCTCGATGGTGGCCGTCGGCTTGACGTGCGCGGTGATCACGCCGCGTCTGCCCCCGCTCTCGAGCTTCGCGGACACCTACTACGAACCCGTCGGTCGCCAGATCCACGAGGAGGTATCCAGCGACAACTCGCCGCTCAAATGGGCGATGCAGCAGGCGATCGCTCGAGCCCGCGACGCACCACCGCCGGCGGCGATGCTGAAACGTAGCCTGAAGATCATCTTCGACATCTTCTTCACGATGATGCCGGCGGCGATGGCGATCGAGTTCGTCGCCCTTGTGGCCTATCACCACACCCCGATACTGCAGACGTTGACGCTGCCCCTGATTCCCCTGCTGAACCTCTTGCAGATCCCCGAAGCCGCCGCCACCGCTCCCGGGCTGGTCGTCGGCCTGCTCGACCAGTTCGTGCCAGCACTCATTGCCGGTACCATCGACGACCAGACCGCGAGCTTCCTGCTGGCGGGGCTGTCGGTCACACAGCTGATCTTCTTTGCGGAGTCTGCCATCCTGATCCTGCGTTCCAGCATTCCCCTTTCACTGGGTCAGCTGGTGGGCATCTTCTGCCTCCGCACGGTCATCGCGCTGCCGATGCTCGCACTCGCGGCGCATTTGCTCGTGTAACCCGTCCCGCCGCAGGCTCACCAAGGCATCCGGCCTGCGCGAGCCTATTGGAGCTGCCGCTATTCGCGGGCGCGCAGGCTGTCGTAGATGATCTTGGCGAAATCCGCCGCTCCCGTACCCCGCTCCTCGTACCCCTGCGTCGGATTCGAGGCGATTACTTCCTCGAGCGATTGGCCCTGATTGATCTGTGCCTGCACGCGGTCGCGAATCGTGCGTAGCATGGCGCCATACGCCAGCAGGTCATCGCGCGTCGAGATCTGTCCATGGCCCGGAATGAACGTCGTATCCGCGTCGGTGATGCTGGCGAGGTATTCGACCGTACGAATCATTCCCTGGATCGAGCCGCCGTTCGGCTGGTCGATATACGGGAACCCGTAGCGCACGAAGACGTCTCCCGAATGGACGATGTTGGAGGTACGGAAGTAGATCACCGCGTCGCCGTCGGTATGTGCGGCGCCGTGGTGAAACACGTCGATGCTCTCGCCGTTGAGATAGAAGCTCATCGAGCGGCTGAAGGTGATCTTCGGCAACCCGGCCGCCGAGTAGGCGGGCTGCGGCCGACCGAACAGTTCGAGAAACTGATCGGTCTCCATGCGCCGCCGGCTGTTCTCGTGCGAAACGATCAATGCGCCGGCCCCACCGAAGTTCTCGTTACCGTCGGTGTGGTCGTAGTGCCAGTGGGTGTTGATCACGAACTCCACCGGCTGATCGGTCAGCTGGGCGATTGCCGCCGTGATCTTGTCGGTGAGGGGGGCAAACTGATCGTCGACGATGAAGGTGCCGTCTTCGCCGATACACACACCGATATTGCCGCCGCTGCCCTCCAGCACGTAGATCGAGTCGCTCAGCCGCGTCGTACGGATCTCGACAGCGCTGAAGTCCTCCTCGTCCTGCGCCAACGCCGGCGTCGCAACCAACACGAGCGCCATCAGCAACAGCGCCGCCTGCCCTTTCATGATCCCTCCGGGTAGTTCGCTTCTATCGCGACAGCACCGGCGTCGTATCCGGTGGCCGCCGATGGCGAGTCGCCTGCTCATAGGCGTAGGCCAACGCGATCAGGGTCGACTCGTCGAACTCGCGCCCCAGTAGCTCCACGCCGACCGGTAGGCCACTCGCCGTAAAGCCTGCTGGCACGGTGATCGCCGGCAGCCCGGAACGCGCGCTGAGGTCACAATTGGGCATGGCTCCGCCCTGTTCCGGACCGAGGGGAGCCGGCGGCTCGTTGACGGTCGGATACAACAGCGCCTTGAGCTGATGCTCCGCCATCAGCGCCAAGATCTTTACCCTGAGCTCGTCGCGGCGAATCAACATGTCCTTGTATTCCGCGCCGCCGAGGCCGTCAGAGTCGAGTGACTGCTGGAGATAGCGGAGCACGCCAGGGTGAGCCAGCCCGGAGTCGACGATCTCGCGCAGCGTCTTGACTGGTGCATCCGGGGTGGCAGCCAGGTAGCCCTCCAAATGGGCACGGAACTCCTCGATCTCCAAGTCGGGCGACACAAGGATACCGGCGATCGCGGCGCTGCCCACCGCAACCAACTCGGCGCCCTGCGCCGCCATATCGTCCGCCGCCTGGCGCACGATATCGTTAACCTCCTGATCGGCATCGGACTCGCCGAACAGCTCCCGGAAGATCCCGATACGCGATCCCTGCAACGCATCGGATGCCAGAAAGCGCGTGTACGTATCCGGAACATTTCCCACGCCGAGCGCCGTCACCGGATCGTTCGGGTCAAAGCCAACGGTGGCATCGAGCACGATGGCCACGTCCTCGACGCTGCGTGCCAGCGGCCCGGCGGTATCTTGCGTGAGCGCCAGCGGAACGATTCCGTCAACGCTCGACAGCCCGCGCGTCGGGCGGATGCCGACGAGGTTGTTGTGCGAGGCGGGCACGCGGATCGAGCCGCAGGTATCTGTGCCCATGCCCACGGCCGCGAAGTTCGCCGCGATCGCCGCGCCCGTGCCGCCGCTGGAACCCCCTGGATTACGGCTCAAGTCATACGGGTTCAGCGTCTGTCCGCCGAGCGAGCTGAACGTCTCCCAACCCCACGCCAGCTCGTGCAGGTTCGCCTTCGCCAGAATGATGGCTCCGGCCTCGCGCAACCGGCGCACCTGAAACGCGTCGTCAGGCGGCATCGACCCCTCCAATGCCTTGGATGCCGCCGTGGTCGGCATATCGAACGTATCGTAGTTGTCCTTGAGGATCATCGGGATTCCATGCAGGGGCCCCCTGGCGCCCTGCTGCGCCCTTTCCTCATCGGACGCCGTCGCCTCCTCGATCGCTCTCGGGTTGATGGCGATGATGGCGTTGAGCTTCGGCCCGTCCTCGTCGAACGCGTCGATGCGCGCCAGGTAGGCCTCGACGAGGTCGCGCGACGTGATCGTGCCGGCCGCCATCGCCGCCTGCAACTCCGAGACCGTGGCTTCCAACAGCTCGGGAGCAACAGGGTCTGGAGGCGTTGGATTCAACGCGCATGCGTCCATGCTCACCGCCACAAGGGTGGCGGTGAGGAGCGATGCTGTAGTCGCTTTCACACGTGCTGTATCAGCGCGCCATGCGGCTGACGGTCTTGCTGTAGCGCCGCCAACACCATGTCGGTGGTGATAGGAGTGCGGTTGAATGCCGACCCGGCTATGGCATCCTGAATTGCGCAGGCGACCGCCGCGGCGCCAGCCGGCATCGCCGCTTCACCGATGCCCTTGGCACCCACCGGGTTCGATGGGTCCGGCAGCCCCACCGCCTCCCACTGGGCAGCGAGCGGCACATCGAGGATGGTCGGCGGCTTCGCCGCATGGAACCCCTTGGTGAACGGCACACCCCACTTGGGGTCGTACACCCATTTGTGGCTACGGGCGACTCCGAAGCCCTGGATCGCGCCTCCCAACAGCTGCGCCCCGAGGCCGCGCGGATGGATCACGGTGCCGCAGTCGGCGACGCACCGGTAGTCGACAATATCGACGTGACCGGTCTCGACGTCTACCTCGACTCGCGCAAACCCCACCACGAACGACAGGGTGTTGCCTTCGTGCGGCAGCGTATCCTTCGCCGCCGCAATCAAGCCCTCGCCCGCCAGTGCCTGCACCGAGCGCACCGTCATCTCGTCGAGGTCCTCCGCGGTCTCGTGTCCGCTGTACTTGCCACCGAACTCGATGGCGCGGCGCGCGGCCTGCGCGAAGCTCAAACCGCGGCTTCGATTGGCCCGCGCGTACACTCGGCCACCACCCACCTCGTAGTCAGCCGCCGAGCCACCGAGATCACGCGCCGCGAGCTCCTGCAGCAAGGCCTTCGCGTGGAGCGCGGCCACATAGTTGGCACGCGTATGCGCCCAGGTTGTCTGGCTGCCGGATTGATCGGCGGTGTTCGGCAGGTGACGCGCCGTGCTGCCCCAAACTACCTCGCACTGGTCCCAGGGCATGTCGAGAACCTCGGCAGCCGTTCGAGCCGTATCGAAGGTGGAATGGGTGCCCAGATTTCCGACGCCTTGGTGGATGTAGAGCCTGCCGTCAGGCCGAATCAGCAACAGCGCATCCCATCCACTGCTGCCAGCGTAGAACGGGCTCAGCACCACGCCGGTGCCGATTGTCTTGGTACCGCGACGCTCCCCACTGAGCTGTCGCTGACTCTCCCAATCGAATAGCTCGACGCCGCGATCCAACGCCTCTCGCGCGTAAACGCTCGACAGGCTCCCCTGCCCCGAGCCGTACGTGCTGGCAGCATCTGGCGCGTTGATCCGACGGATCTGCAGTCGGTCGATCCTCAGCTGCCGTGCCGCCCGGTCGACAACCGGCTCCAACATCGCGGTAGCCTGCACGCCACCCGGAGCCCGCTGCGCCGAGCGCGGTGGCGTGTTCGTCACCACAGGGACAGCGCGGAAGCGCATCGCGAGCGGCGTATAGGTGAGCGAGGCCATCTCGCCGGCAATCCAGTAATCCGCCTCGCCCAGGTAGGGACCGTTGTCCTGGACAACATAGAAATCGAGCGCCGTCATGCGGCCGTCGGCGCGGAACCCCACCTTGACGCGACCCTGGAAGCCTGGTCGCGCCATGCCGAAGTAGTTCTCTTCGGCGCGTGTCACCCGCACCATCACCGGCCGACCTGTCTGTTTGGAGAGCAGAGCGGCAATCGGCAGGTTAACGGAGCCACCGATCTTGCTACCAAAACCGCCGCCGCAATACTCGGCGACCAGCACCAGATCTTCAGGCTCCACACCGCAGGCTCGCGCCGATCCCGGAGCACTGTTGGCGGTGCTCTGCGTAGAGGCGTGCAAGTAAAGCTTGCCGTTTTGCCAGTACGCCATGGCGCTGCGCGGCTCGAGCGGATGGTGCGTCAGCGACTGGTGAATGATCGTCTCATCGAGCACCACGTCGGCAATGCCGAACCCTTCCTCCAGGTCGCCGTTCTCCCACTCGAAGAACGGCTCGCCCATCGGCAAGCGATCCTCATCGGCCTCGGCGAAATCCTCCGCCGTCCACTTGATGGTGTGGAATTCACGCCCGCCGTAGACGTTGCCCTCGGATCGCGCGTTGACCCCGTCTGGCCTCAAGCTATCCAGGGGGTCAATGACGAACGGCAACGGCTCGAGGTCGACATCGATCAGCTCGATCGCATTGGCGGCAGTGGTCTCGTCGACCGCCGCAACAGCCAGAATCGGCGCGCCCTCGTACAACGGCTCGTTGGTAAGCGCCGGCTCGCGGTGCGGCGGCACCTCCGGCAGATCGTCGGCCGTCAATACGCCTTCGACCCCAGGCATCGCCAACGCCCGGCTGGCGTCGATTCGTAGAACGCGGGCGTGTGGCATCGGGCTGACCAGCAGCTTGGCGAACAGCATCCCCTCGGCGCGGAAATCCTCCGCGTACTTCGCCTTGCCTTGAACCTTGGCAACCAGGTCGGGGGGTGTATAGCTCTTGCCGAGCAGCTTGTAGTCCGCCATTTCAGCTCACCTCCAAGTTGAAACTCACCTTGACGGTATCTCCGACATCCTGAGTCGTCCAGTAGCGTTGAGTGAATCGGCCGGAACGGCCTCAGGTGCGCTCCGCCCACGTCAGTCTTGGAGATAGAGGATCGCCCAAGCCGGACCGAGCCCCGAGGCTGCCGCGCACGCTAGCACATGGGCTTTCTGACCGGAACAGGGGACGGCGGATAACGGGTTCGGGCCTCCGCCACAGCCGCATCTATCGCGCACTTCCGCCAAGCGCCGACTCCGCCGACGGTTTTGGGACACAATCCCCGGATACCTGCTCCGACTCCGTCAGGAAATGGCGTATGAGCGACCCCACTCGCAAAGTTCGGATGATCGGCGTCATCCGCCAGCACTGGGAGCAGAGCGCCGATGACGGTGCCACTTGGACGACGGTGTTTGACGGCGAGTACCGACGCGTCTACTGACCACGACGATCCTGGGCCCAGTTGTTCAAATGAAGATCCTGAAGTTTGGCGGGACATCGCTACAGAACGCCGACCGCATCACGGCGGCAGCGCGCATCGTCGCGCAGGCGGCTAGTGACAGCACCGTCTGCGTGGTGGCATCTGCGATGGGAGGGGTCACCAACGCGCTGCTCGGCGCGTCGGAGCAAGCCGCCTCGGAAGCCGCGTTCAAGGCTACTTACGAGCAGATCGAAACTTGCCACCTGGAGGCGCTCAAAGCCCTCGCGGAACCGGCCGGCCACGACGCGCTGGGTGAGCGACTGCAGGCCATTCTGGGCGAGCTGCGCGAGCATCTGCAGAACGTTGCCCTGGCCGGCGAATGTAGCCTGCAGACTCTCGACTCGATTCTCTCAGTCGGGGAACGTTTGTCGGTCGAGCTGGTTGCGGAAGCACTACGACGCGAAGGCCTGGCGGCGAAACCCTGTGACACACGGCAGCTGATCGTCACCGATCGACGCTTCGGTACCGCGGCGGTCGAAGCGGAGGCCACGTACGAGCGTCTTCGCGCGCATCTCGAAGGGTCCGAAGAGGTGCTGGTGCTCACCGGGTTCATCGCCTCGACCGACGACGGCAAGACCTCGACGCTTGGCCGCGGAGGGTCGGACCTGACAGCGTCCCTGGCCGGCGCCGCTGTGGGCGCAGAAGTGATTGAAATTTGGACCGACGTGGACGGCGTGATGAGCGCCGACCCGCGGTTGGTGCCGGCAGCGCGCCCCATCGAGCACCTCAGCTACGAGGAGCTCATGGAGCTGTCGCACTTCGGCGCCAAGGTCGTCTACCCCCCGACCATCCGACCTGCACGCAACGCATCGATCCCTCTGGTGATCCGCAACACCATGAACCCTGCCTTCGCCGGTACGCGCATCGACAACGAGCGTCCGCATCGACCACAGGCGGTGTGTGGGATCTCGTCGATCAACCGGGTGAGCCTGATGCGTCTCGAAGGCGACGGCATGGTCGGCGACCCGCGCATTGCCGCGCGCTTGTTCGGAGCCCTGGCGGATGAGGACATCCATGTCATCTTGATCAGCCAGGCGTCCAGCCAGCATTCCATCTGCTTCGCCGTTACCCCCGAGGCGGTCGATGCGGCTCGCAAACAGGTCGACAAGGAGTTTGCGTTCGAGCTGCGTGCCGGCCTGGTCGACGAGCTGGTAGTGGAGCACGACCTGTCAGTACTGGCGGCAGTCGGCGAGGGCATGCGGCACACCCCTGGAATCGCCGGAACACTGTGCAGCGTGCTCGGGGCTGATGGCGTAAATATCCACGCGATCGCCCAGGGCTCTTCTGAGCTCAACATCTCGCTAGTCGTCGAGAGAGCCGATGAACCCCGGGCGCTGGAGATCACCCACCGGTGCTTGTTCGAGGGCGTCGAGCCGGCGAGCATCGTGGTTGTAGGTAAAGGAGGAGTGGGCTCACCGCTCCTCAAACAGCTGGAGGCAGCCGCGGCCGCGGGTGCCGATCTGGTGGTTGCCGGGGTCGCCGACAGCCGCAAGATGAGGATCAGCGACCGGGGCCTGGCGGTCGGCGTAGCGGACGAGCGACCCACGCGCATTGACGAGCTGGTGGAGTGGACGTGCGGGCTCGGTGGATCTCGCGTGTTCGTGGATTGCACGGCCTCGGACGATATCGGCGACGTGTACGCGCCGCTGCTACGTGCGGGCGTCGCTGTGGCCACCGCAAACAAGAAACCCCTGGCAGACACGCTCGAGGCATGGAAGAGCATCCGTGCGGCGTCAGCGGGCAACGCTGATCTGTATCACGAGGCTACGGTTGGCGCCGGCCTGCCGGTGATCCGTACACTGACCGATCTGTTGGCCAGCGGCGACCGCCTGTTGAAGATCGAGGGTGCCTTCTCGGGCACCCTGAGCTACCTGATGGACCGACTGAAACACGGCGTGACATTCAGCGAGGCGGTCCGCCAAGCGCACGAGGCTGGCTATACGGAGCCCGACCCGCGGGATGACCTGAGTGGCATGGACGTGGCACGCAAGCTGCTCATTCTGGCGCGGGTGGCCGGGCGCCCGCTGGAGCCTGGCGACGTTCGAGTCGAATCCCTGGTTACCGACCCGTCTCTCATCACGGGATCGCTCGGCGAGTTCTGGGCCGGGCTGGAATCGCTCGACGACCATTTCGCGCAGCGACAGGAGGAGTGCGCCCGCCAGGACCACAGCCTGTGCTATTTGGCAACGCTGGGCGATGCGGGAGCCAGCGTCGGCCTGCGGGAGATCTCTGCCGACCATCCGTGCGCCGGGGTTCGTGATCGCGACAACCTCTTCGCCTTCTGGACCGAGCGCTACAACGATACGCCGCTGGTAGTGCAGGGACCGGGGGCTGGACCCGAGGTAACCGCCGCCGGGGTGCTCGTGGACATCCTCAGAGCAGTGAGAAACTCGGGCGCGAGGATGCCCGGAGCGAGACCAGAACGAAAGGGAGCACTGCCGTGAGAACGCTGCAAGACCTCGGACTCAGCGAGAAGATCCCGATCTGCGTGCTGGGCGCAACCGGGAGCGTTGGCCAGCGCTTCGTGAGCCTGCTGGCAGAGCACCCGTGGTTCGAGATCCGTGCCCTCATGGCGTCGGGCCGATCTGCCGGCAAGAGCTATGCCGAGGCTGCTACGTGGGTCCAGTCAGCTCCCCTGCCCGACCGGGTCGCCGGAATGGTGGTGCAGCGGTGTGAGCCGCGCGAAGACTGTCCGCTGGCATTCTCGTCGCTAGATTCGAGCGTCGCCGGCGAGATCGAGAGCCGCTTCGCCGAGGCCGGGTCCCTCGTCGTGTCCAATGCCAAGAACCACCGCATGGATGCAGATGTGCCGTTGCTCGTGCCCGAGGTCAACCCGACGCACATCGATCTGGCCACTCAGCAGCAGCACCGCGGCACCATCATCACCAACCCCAACTGTTCGACCATCGGTGTCGTCCTGGCGTTGAAGCCCCTGTTCGACGCCTTCGGCGTCGAGGCATTGTCCGTGGTCACCCTGCAGGCTGTCTCGGGCGCCGGGCTTCCCGGAGTGTCCAGCCTGCAGATACTCGACAACGTGCTGCCGTACATCGGCGGAGAGGAAGACAAGCTCGAGACCGAATCATGCAAGATCCTCGGAGTGTTGGAGGAAGGCGCCATCCGTTTCGCATCCATCACGGTGAGCGCCGCATGCAATCGCGTCGCGGTGATCGACGGACACACCTTCTGCGTTTCCGTGCGGCTGGCCAGCCAGGCAACGCCCGGCGAACTGATCGACGCTTGGAGTGGTTTCAGTGGAGAGCCTCAGCAACTCGGCCTCCCATCGGCACCGATGCGCCCGGTGCACTATCTGACCGAGCGCGTCGCGCCACAGCCGCGTCTACACCGAGATTTGGAGCAGGGGATGGCGGTGTCCATAGGGCGTCTGCGTCCTTGCCCGGTGCTCGACTTCAAGTTCGTGGCTCTGTCGCACAACACCGTGCGGGGTGCGGCCGGAGGTGCGATCCTGGGCGCCGAGCTCGCCGTAGCTCGTGGCTTTCTGCCGGGCGCGTCCAGCTGACACGGCACGGGAGGCAACGGAGCGCCGACACCATTGAACGCTACCGAGCGTTACGAGTAGGCTGCACGCGGGTGGGCGTGCTGGATCTCGACGAACGACCGAGCTTCACATGACAGCTTCCAGGAAACCCCGGTCGACGACGCGACGCGGCGCCAACTGCCGTCTCGCTCTGTTGCTCGTCATCGGCGCAGCGTGGCTGCTCGCCCCGCCGTTCGAGACGAGCTCCGCTGCTTGGGCTTATCCGTCTCAGGATGATGTCGAGAGCGGCCCCCTTTGGCAGGGGCCTGATGGTAATCCCCTGCCGTTTCGCAGTTACGCCGAAGCGACAGAGTTCCTTCGCACCGCCCAGGTGGTGTCGTCGGAGGACCTCGGGATCGGTATCACCGGGCTCAAGCGTCTGGTCCTCGAGCTCGACGGAGTCCGCGCACGCGGTGCGTTCCACGCCATCGACAAGGTGACGGAGGGCTCCTGAGTCAACGGGCGCCAGTTCCGCCGCTACTACGACAGCTACAGGAACCAGTGCGCTGCCTACGAGATCGCGCGTTTGTTCGAGCTCGACAATGTACCCCCCACGGCATGCCGCAAGGTGAATGGCATCGACGGGAGCGTACAGTTGTGGATGGAGGGAACGCACAGCGAGAGAGACCACGGGAACGCGGGGTCGGGACCTCCAGTGACGACGGATTGGATCCGCCAAATCCAGTCCATGCGGCTCTTCGATAGCTTGATCTTCAACGACGATCGCAACAGCGGCAACTACCTCGTCGACGCCGATTGGGAGCTCTGGCTGATCGATCACTCCCGCGCGTTCCAGATACGCACCGAGCTCCGATACAGCGATCAGGTCGTCTGGTGTGCGGAGCGTATGTGGCAACTGCTACAAACAGGTGACCGAGGACCAGATTCGCACCGCGATCGATACCTTGCTGGTCTCGCGTCAGGTGAATGCGCTGGTCGAGCGGCGCACCGAGCTCGTTGAGCACATTCAGAAGATGATTGATGAGCGCGGCAAGAACGTCGTGATCCGCTAGCAGGCCCGCCGGCGAACCCGGTACGGACGCGGCTGCGATTCCCTTATCTCAGCCTACGCAGCTCGACCTTTCGAAACTCGACGGGATGACTCTCTGACTGCAGCGAGATCGATCCGCCGCTCAGCATGATGCCGTCACTCGCGACAAGCTGCCGCGCCACCGGATCGCTTTCGTCCAACTGCGGCTCCGAATACTCCAACACCACCTCACCGTCAATCAGGTGCCTGACCACAGCATTGCCGCGCACCTCGACCTCGACCATCACCCACTGGTCACCGTGATACGTCTTCGAGCTCGAGCTCGTGCAGTGCCGTGTCACCAGCTCCCCGTTCATGACAACGTGAGTGCCCGGTGTGCACAGGTTCACGGTTGGACGCTGCGCAGTGCCATCGCCCCCCAGCAGCTGCACTTCGATCGACGCCGGGAAATCCGCGTCTCGCTGCATGGTCTCCGCAGGCTGGCCGTGGATCATGATGCCGCTATTGCGGAACGCCCAGTCTGGGCCGCCCGGCACCTGCGTGCCGACGAACCGGTATTCGATACGAAGCACATAGTTCGAGAACGACTCGGCATAGAACAAGTGCCCGAACCGGCCGTCGAACGCATCGTAGGCGTCGTAGGCGACTTTCAAGACCCCGTCCTCGACACGGAAGGTGTCGCCGAAGTTGTCGCCGAGATCGTAACCGGTGATCTTGGGAACCCACCCGGCCAGGTCCTTGCCGTTGAAGAGCGAAACCCAACCTTGCGATTCACCAGCGGCAGGGCCAGAGGCGGCGACGATCGTCAGGGCGGCGGCGGCGACTATCCTCACATTCTTCACCTGCCCTCTCTGCCGGGTCGGAGCAACGTACGTCCAGGTCACGGTCGCGACGATCACACTGTAAAGCTTGCTGATCACCGAGCGCCAACATGAGACTCGGCTTCATAGGCCAGGGGAACGTCGGCGGCACCAAGACGCATCAGCCACCAAGTGGCTCCAAAGCCGATCACTGACGCCACCGCGATGTAGGCGAAGAACAGCTGATAGCCGGCCTGGTCAGCGTAGGTGCTGAGCAGGTAGCTGCTCACCTGCGGAATGTAGATGTCCGAGGAATATCCCATGATGGAAATAAAGCCGATGGCGGTGCCGGTGAGGTACGTGGGAATAGGACAGTCTTGCAGCACCGCCCAGATCAACCCCCGGACGGCGTATACGAGGCTACCGAACGGCACCACCAACGCCCACAAGATCCAGGTAGAACCGGGGCTCGTGCTCATCGTTGCCAGGAACACGCAGATCGCCGTGCCGACGGCAAGCAGCCACAGCACCGCACGAGCGTTGGCAATCCGGTCACCGACGATGCCTCCGAGAACGCCGCCGACCGGACGCATCCACACCCGCAAGGTTCCCATCGCCAGGGTTGCCGCTACGGTCATCTCGAAGCCGGCTCGCTCACCGAAGCTGGGGAACTCGATGATCGCCCAGAACAGATGAAACACCGCTGTCAGCATGACGCACATCAGCCAAACGGTAGGCTCGCGAACAATGAGCAGGACGTCGGAGATCTTGATCGCGGCGGACTCGGCCCCATCCGCACCAGCGTCCTTGCTGCCGACTAGCATCCACAGACCGAGCCCGCCCGACAGCAACGCATACAGCCCGAATACCGCCGAAATCCCGGCCGCCTGAACCGTGAACCAGCTGAACAGCAGCGAGGCGAGGGTGAACAGCGCCGCCTCGAAAAGACCTCGAGAGCCTTCGAGCAGACCGAACAGGCGTCCCTGCTCACCATCGTCCCCGATCACCCGTACTTGCCGGAGCATTGCCGACCACAGGACCAGGATGCCAATGACACCCCAGGCGGCGTAGATGACGAGCAACGAGCTGTATCCAGGGACCGTCGCCATCCACGCGAAGGTGACCGCGCCTGCCAGCAACGAGATGATGACCAGTCGCCGCGGCGACACCCTGTCAGCCAGCCATCCCCCGGGGAGATAACAGAGCATGCAGGCGATCCCGTACGTCGAGCTGAGGTTCCCCAGCTGCATCTCGGTGAGCTGGAACGCCTCCATCAGCGGCGACCTGAACTGCTGCCGCAGGTACGGTGCACTGTAGATGAACGTCGCTGCCGAAGAGAGCATCAGCACCTGCGCGTACTTGTAGAACCGATCGCCGCCTCTCGCTCGAGAAGCCCCGGGCCGTGAGCTCAGCGCCCGACTCGCGATCGGCGGCGCCCGACGCGGCCGCTCAACTAGTGCTCCTGATCATGAGGACTAATACCTGGCCTTCTCGGCGTAGAAGCCGTTGATCACCTTCTTCTCGAGAAACTCCTCCAGACCGTGGCCTCCCCACTCACGGCCGTTGCCCGACTGCTTGTAGCCGCCAAACGGAGAGTCGTAGTCCTGGGAGTTGCCGTTGAGATAGACGCTCCCGGCCTTCAGACGACGGGCAACCCGGCGAGCCCGATCCCAATCCTGCGTATGAACGTAGGCGCCCAGGCCGTACGGCGTGTCGTTGGCAATATGGATCGCCTCCTCCTCGTCGGCAAACGGAATCACGCAGAGCACCGGGCCGAAGATCTCTTCGCGGGCGATGGTCATCTCGTTGTTGACCCCCACAAAGATCGTCGGCTTGACGAAGTATCCCGTTTCGCGGCCTTCCGGCTTCCCTGGGCCACCCAGCACCACCTGCGCTCCCTCGTCGATCCCCGTGTTGATCAAGCGCTGGACCTTGTCGAACTGTGACTTGGACACCAGCGGTCCGATATGGGATCCGCCCTCGGTGGGGTCGCCCACCTCCACACCTTCGCCCACCCGAACTGCGGTCGATACCGCCTGCTCATAGATGCTCTCGTGAACCAGCATGCGCGTCGGAGCGTTGCACGACTGTCCGGTGTTCTCGAAGCAGTGCAGCACGCCCTTGCGCACCGCGCCCTCGACATCGGCGTCCTCGAAGATCACGTTGGGTGACTTGCCGCCGAGCTCCTGCAGCACCCGCTTGACGCTATCGGCAGCGGCCTTCGCAACCGCAGCCCCGGCACGCGTCGAGCCGGTAAGCGACACCAGGTCGACGTCGGGATGTTCGGCAAGCCGGGCGCCCGCTACCGGCCCCTCCCCGTGCACCAAGTTGAACACTCCGGGCGGCACGCCCACCTCATCGACGAGCTCGGCGAACAGATGCGCCGACAACGGTGACAACTCGCTGGGTTTGAGCACCATCGTGCAACCCGCCAGCAGCGCCGGCGCTACCTTACAGGCAAGCTGGTTGATCGGCCAGTTCCACGGGATGATCAACCCACACACGCCGATCGGTTCGAGCACGACGTTGCCGCTACGCCCGGACTTGCGTTCCAGCGTGAGGCTCTTCAATGCGGCAATGGTGGCCTCGAAATGCCCTGGACCGCAGGCTGCTTGCGACCCGTAGCTCAGATCATGGGGCGCGCCCATCTCGCTGATGATGGCGTCGACCATCTCGTCATAGCGACGCTTGAAAACCACGACGATCTCCTCGGCGAGCTCGATGCGCTGTGCCACGGGGGTCGTCGAGTACGCGTCGAAGGCCGCACGGGCAGCAGCAACGGCGCGGTCGATGTCCGCCTCGCTACCCAGGTAAATCTCGGCAATGGTCTCCTCGGTTGCCGGGTTGATTACCGGGGCCGTCGCCGCCTCGCCCTCGGGCGTCGTCCATTGCCCGTCAATGTAAAAGCCGAGCAACCGATCCATCGGCGTTTCTCCATTTGTTCAGTTTCCGGATGAGCAACCCTATAGAAACCTTACCGGGGCCGCGATGCTAGTGGCGACTCCGGGCAGGGGGGCGAACCTCGATGGTTGATCACCGGCATACCCCGAAGCTAAGCTGCGGCCCATCGCGCGACCATGCCGTCGATCGTCTACGATACAGGTGCTGGGGAACAATCTGGCAGAAGTCTCACATCAGCCGGCCGGCAAAGGGAGGGGCAGATGCGCAGGGTCAAGTCCTTGGCTCACGCTTCGATGACCGGCGGCAGACGAGACACTGGCTACTGCGACCGGCGATCCCCGAGCAGAGCCGGCCGAACCGCTAGGCCCATCGCGGCCTTGCTCGCCGGAGCCCTTGCCCTCGGTGGCTGCGACTCGACGCCGTCCCTCGAGGTGACGAGCGTGAGCGTCGACGAGGGTTGGTCGCGATTCCGTGGCCCGAACGGCTCCGGCGTTGCGACGGCGGTCGGGCTCCCGACTCGTTTCGGTCCCGGCGACAACGAAGCCTGGCGGACCCCTCTACCGCCGGGACACTCCTCCCCCGTCCTGGCTGCGGGACGGATCTTCCTCACCGCGGTCGACGAGGGCACGCTCTACACGTACGCGTTAGATCAGGCCAGCGGCGAGGTGCTCTGGCGGCAGCCTGCGCCGCGGCCACGTGAGGAACCGCTGAACCGGCTCAACAACCCAGCATCGCCTACTCCTGCCGCCGATGGCAGCGGCGTGTACGTGTTCTTCGGCGACTTCGGCTTGATCGCCTACGACGCTGACGGCAGCGAACGCTGGCAACTTCCCCTCGGCCCCTTCGACAACGCCTATGGCATGGCGGCGTCTCCGGTGGTGGTGAATGGCCAGGTGATCCAGGTGTGTGATCAGAGGAGCGGGGCGTTCATGATTGCTGTGGGTGCGCAAGACGGCGTGGTGCGGTGGCGGGTGGATCGTCCCGGATCGAGCACCGGCCACTCCACGCCGATCATATTCCGGCCGCCAACCGGCGAGACCCAGCTGCTGATACCGGGCTCGTTCCGGCTCGCAGCGTTTGCCCCGTCTACCGGCGAGCGCCTCTGGTGGGTTTCCGGCTTGGCGTTCGAGATGAAGGCGGTTCCGGTGCTCTCCGCCGACTCGGCCACCGTTTATATCAACGGAACGAGCAGCACTGCGTTCGACGATAGCCACGACGGCGCGATCCCGCCATACGACGACGTGGTCGAGTACGACACCGACGGCGACGGGCTGTTCCAGCCCGAGCAGATTCCCGACGAGTTGGCGAGACGCTGGATCCGGCTCATCGATCTCGACGGTGACGGGGCGCTCAACCGCCAGGAGTGGGAGTGGTTTCGCTCGGCGCGCGCTTCGCGAGGCGGGATCAACGCCTTCAAGACCGGGGGCAGGGGCGACATGACCGCGTCGAGCTTCCGGTGGAATCACGGTCGCTCTGTACCCCAACTCCCATCAGCGTTGCTGTATGAGGGAGTCCTCTACATGGTTGATGACGGCGGCATCGTGACGCTGCTCGACCCGGACAGCGGCGAGGTACTCCACCGCGGCCGTCTCTACGATGCGATCGAGAGCTACTTCGCCTCGCCGGTCGCCGGCGACGGCAAGGTGTTCATGGTCAGCGAGGCATGCAAGGTGGCGGTGCTGAGGCCAGGCCCCACCCTCGACATCCTCGTAGTCAACGATCTCGACGACATCTGTTTCGCGACCCCGGCTATCGACGAGAATCACATCTACCTGCGCACTCGCAGCGCGCTACACGCGTTCGCCGTGCCCGCACCGGCGGGGTCGAGTCAACGGCCGTAGGGTGCAGCCAGCGGCACTACCTCTGGCGGGCCTGTCGATCAGTTCGCAACGTGATCGATATCTTGATCAAACTTCGACCAAAACGCGCGCGCTGCCAAATGAACCTTCCGAATGCGGCGCCAGAGGACTCCTAGGATAGAGACAGAATCAGTCCCGGCGCGGCTCGAGCTAGGTGTCAAGCGTATCCATCCTAACCACTGTGCTCTTCCTTGCGCTTGGTGACGTAGGCGCAGAGCTCCTCTTCAACCGCCGGGTCCAGCGGGGGCTGCTCGTACTCCTGCAATAGCTTCTTCCAGATACCGTTGGCGCGGGCGCAGGTGGCCACGGACCCGGTCTCCTCCCAGGTCTCGTAGTTGCGCCAGTCGGAGAGCATCGGCGCGTAGAACGCGGTCTCGTAGCGCTCCATGGTGTGCGGCGAACCGAAGAAGTGCCCGCCGGGTCCGACTTCCTGTATCGCTTCAAACGCCAACGTGTCTTCGTTGACCTCGATCGGGCGCAGATACTCGGCCATCATCTGCAACATCTCGGCGTCGATGATGAGCTTCTCGAACGAGGCGGTGAGCCCTCCCTCGATCCAGCCGGCAGCATGCTCCACCAGGTTGGCGTGCGCCATGACGGCGCCCCAGAGTGACATCGAGCTCTCGTATACCGCCTGCTCGTCGACGGTTGGTGACGCAGTGGTGTTGCTCGAGCGAAACGGCAAGTTGTAGCGACGGGCTAGCTGACCGCTGGCGTGTGCCGCCTTGGTGTACTCCGGCGTACCGAACGCCGGCGAGCCCGAGCGCATGTCGACGTTCGAGGTGAAGGCGCCATAAACCGCCGGGGTACCCGGGTTGACGATCTGAGTGAAGGCGATTCCCATCAACGCCTCAGCGTTCTGCAGGGTCAGCGTGCCAGCAAGTGTTGCCGGGCCCATCGCCCCCGACAGCGTGAACGGCGTGATACAGACCGACTGCCCGGCCCGCGCCATGGCGATGGTGCCCTCGGCCATCGGAATGTCGAACTGCAACGGCGTGTTGGTGTTGATGATCGACTGCAGCGCCGGTCGTCGCGCCAGCCCGGCACGGTCAACACCGAGCCCGATGCACGCCATCTCGATGGCGTCTTCCGCGCGCTCGCGACCGAGAGCAAGTGGCTGCCAAGTCTTGTCTAGCAGTCGATTCTGCGCCAGATACAGATCGAGATGGCGAGATTCCGGGTGCAGATCCATGGCCTCGAACGGGCCGCCACCCTCTTGGTGGACAATGTTGAGGCTTTGCACCAGGCGCAGATAATCGCACTGCTCCTCGTAGGTCCCCGTCCGACGACCGCTATCCAGATCGTTGCAGAATGCCGGCCCTCCGACGGCGGTGAACACGATGTTCTTGCCGCCGATCTTGACGTGATGGTCGGGGTTGCGAGCATGCAGGGTGAACTCCGACGGTGCCAGCGCCACCTTGTCTTCGATGAGCGTCGCATCGAAGCGCACCACCTGGGCTGCCTCGTCGACCTCGGCCTCGGCCTCGGCGAGCAGGCTGCGGGCCTCGCCGTCAAGCACCCGAACTCCGACCTCTTGCAGCAACCTCATCGAAGCTTGATGAATCGCCTCGACCTGATCCTTGCTGAGCACCTCGATCGGGGCGTACGGGTTGACGATCTCGCGCCAGGGCAGCTGACGCACCCCGGTATCTGACCGCCGTCGCTGAACCCGACCCCTCCGTCTCGCCATACTCAGTACCGCTCTCCTAGCACCTTCGCCACCTCTCCGAGCGGCGACAATGCCGCACCTGCAATGCGCGCGACGCGCCTTCCGAGGTCGCAGTGTAGAGGACGTGTCGGCCGTCCACCAAGCACCGGATCGACGGTCAGCATGGACGCTCCGACACGCCCATCGGCAGGCCTCCCTTGCTTGCTGCAAGGAGGCGTGACTACAGTCAGCTGCCGCAGTTATTCGAGTGGAGGAAACGTCGCATGGCCATGGGTCGAAGGTGGGGGCGGTCTCGCCGCAAGATCCTTCTGGCGAGCATGATGCCGGGAGTGATCATCGGCATCCCGCTGGCGATGTTATTGGTCTCCGAGCTGCGCTCTCTCGGTCGACTGGAGCACGCATCGAGACAGGTGCTGACGCAGACCGGAATCCGCGTCGCCGATGAGCTTGCGCGATCAATTCGACGAGACCTCACCAACATGCACGATCCCGTGCTTGACGCGATGCCACGGGTGGCCTTGCGGCAGAGCGACCTCAGGGCGATACGCTCCTTTCTGGATAGGACTCGCCGTCCGTCGACGCAGGGCACGTTCTTCGTGGGAATGGAATCGGCGCCCACAGACCCGCGCGCTGGGGCAGCGAGCTTCACCGTCCTGTTCGATGAAACTGCTCGGACCGATGAGACCGGGGTCGGTCTACTGGTTGTGCCGACCGGGCTGGGCTCAGACGAAATCACCCAGGCGCCCGCTCAGTGGGGGTTCCGTGCCGACGCGGCACTCGGCGAGGCGGTGGGGGCGCGGGTCGAGCAAATCGAGCTAACCGGAATCCTGGAGGGCTGTGGTTTCATTTCGGTCAACGGCGCGGACCATCTCATCGTACTGCGGCTGATGTATGCGGATCCCAATCGCACCCGCGTCGAACGTTTCGTCGGATATACCGTTCCTGTGGAAACCCTGACCTCGAGGTACCTACCCCGTCTGGCCGGGCAGATCCGCGGAACCGAGGCTTCCTTCGCTACTGATCAACCTCTGGAGGTCTCGATCTTCGACGCGAGCGGCGCCGAGACCTATCGCACAGGGCCGTCTCTGCTCAGCACGTATGTCCATCAGGCGATGTTCCCCCTGCTGTTGCTCGGCGACGAGCACTTGCTGGCCAACCCCGACGATCACCAGCCGGTGCCGGTCTGGGTAGTTCGGACCGGCTATCCGGGAACCGACCCGGCGGCGCTGGCAAGAAGCAGCACGAATCAGCAACGCCAGGTGCTGTTTCTCGTCACTGTGGTCGCCGCCGTTGGCGTCGTACTGTCGGGACGCGCCGTCGCCCGAGAGCTCGGCGTCGCCGAGCTCAAGACAGAGTTCGTGTCGAGTGTCTCGCATGATCTCAAAACGCCGCTGGCCTCGATCCAAGTTCTTGCCGACATCATAGACAAAGGAGTCCTGCCGCCGGAAAAGGTGCAGGCGTACGGAACGGTGATCGGCTCGGAGGCTCGGAAGCTCGGCAAGCTCATCGACGGGATGCTCGAATTCGAGCGCATCAATTCTGGCGGCCGCAGCTACATCGTCGAGACGATCGACCTGCGTGACCCTGTGAGGGACGCGATCCGCGAGGTCGCCACGCAGCTCAAGGAAACCGGCTTCCGAACCGAGGTTCGCCTGCCGGCGAGCCCAGTACCTTTCGCCGGCAACGTGCAGGCGCTCAGCCATGCGCTCGGCAATGTCATCGGCAACGCCATCAAGTACTCAGAGGATCACAGATTTCTGCGAGTCGAGCTGACAACGGAGGACGGTAACGCCGTCATCAAAGTGCACGATCACGGCATCGGCCTTCCAGCCAGCGAACGCGCCAAGATTTTCGAGCGCTTCTACCGCGTGCGGCGTAATTCTGAGACGTATCCGGCCGGTACGGGGCTCGGCCTGCCGATTGCGCAGCACGTCGTGCGCTCTCATGGTGGCGCAATCTCGGTCGAAAGCAGCTCCGAGCGAGGTTCCGTGTTCCGAATCGAGCTGCCGCTGGCCAGCGGCACGGGCAGCTTTCCGACGGGTACCGAGCAGTGAGCGAAGAAGCCCCCACGATCCTCGTCGTCGAGGACGAGAAGCCGATGCTGCTCGGCCTGGTCGACAGCCTCTACCTCGAAGGATTCAACGTCGTTACTGCGGAGGACGGTCGCGAAGGCCTGCGAAAGGCGCTCGAGGTGAAGCCGGACGCTGTGATTCTCGACATCATGCTGCCGAAGCTCAGCGGCATCGAGGTCTGCCGGGCGCTGCGCGTCAAGGATACCCAGGTCCCGATCCTGGTGCTATCGGCCCGTGGCCAGGAGTCCGACAAGGTGCTGGCGCTAGGACTAGGCGCAGACGACTACGTCACCAAGCCCTTCAGCGTGAGCGAACTGATCGCTCGAGTCAGGGCGTTGGTGCGGCGCGCTTCGGCGCCGCCGCAGCGGATCGACAGCTATCGCTTCGGCCAGGTTCACCTGGACTTCGTGCATATGACGGCGCACAAGAATCAGCAGCAGGTCCCCATCACACATCTCGAGATCGAGGTCATGCGCTACCTGATCGAGCACCAGGGCGTGGTTGTACCTCGAGATGATCTGCTGCGGGAGGTCTGGCACTACACCACCGACCCGACCACCCGCGCGGTCGACAACCTGGTGGCGCGCCTCAGAAAGAAGCTCGAGGATCGCCCGCACACCCCGTGCCACCTGCTGACCGTTCACGGCCACGGCTACAAGTTCGTCGACTGATCCGGTAACCGGGCCGCCGCGCTGAGCTGCGTCGAATGGGCTTCTCCATGACGCTTGCAACAAACTGTTACAAGCTATTACATCGTGCTTACTGACCCGCTACTGCTCCCTTGGTAGCCTGTGTGCGTATGTAGCCTGTGTGCGTATAGTATTGTCTCGCGAACAAGCATTTCCTTACCCTCCTATCAGAGGTCTGCCGTGACTAAGTGTGCAGTCTGTCTCTCTATTCTCCTGCTGCTCGTTGCCCCACCGACATGGGCCGCTACCGGCATGCTCCAGGGCAACACCAGCACCGTCCAAGGGACGGTCGGAGACGCGGATGGCGCCGGACTCCCTGGCGTCATGGTCACGGCACGCAACCAAGACACCGGCCTTACCCAAACCATCGTCACCGACGTGTCCGGGCGCTATCGCGTGGCCGGGATCCCGCTGGGCAACTACACGATCACGTTCGCGCTGCAGGGCTTCGCCAGCCTCGAGCGCACGGACATCGCAGTGAGGCTCGACGAGGAGCTCATCCTGGACGTGTCGTTGGAGCTCGGGGCTATCGAGGAGACCATCACAGTCACCGCCGAGACGCCGCTCATCGAGAGCACGAAAGCCGAGTTCACCACTTCGATAAGCGGTGAGCAGATCAACAACCTGCCGGTGAACACGCGCCGGTGGCTGGATCTGGCGCTGCTGGCACCGGGCACCAGTCAGGACAACATTCGAGGCGTGTTCTACAACAACGTGAACATCGGTGGCGGCGTGCAGTACTACGCCAGTGCCTTCAAGGTGGACGGCACCAACAACACCTGGGCAGAGATGGGCGAGCCACGTCAGAACTACCCGGCCGACGCCATCGCCGAGTTCAAGGTCACACCGCACCAGTTCAAGGCGGAGGACGGCCTGTCCACCGGCGGTGTGCTCAACGTGGTGACCAAGTCAGGCACCAACCAGGTCCATGGTAGCGCCTTCGAGTTCTACCGCGACGACTCGCTCAACGCCCTGGGTACGTTCCAGAACGAGAAGCTGCCGTTCCGCCGCGACCAGTTCGGCGCCACGCTGGGGGCGCCGATCGTGCAGAACAAGACGCACTTCTTCGGTTCTTATGAGCGACTGAACCGAACCGACCAGTTCACCGTCAATACGGGCGGGGCGTGGCCGGCCTTCGAGGGTGATCAGAATCGGGACTTTACGCGCACCATGTATACGGCGCGCATCGACCATCAGTTCAGTCCCTCGCATCGATTCTTCTATCGCTATGGCAACGAAGACGAGGACGCGCCCAACAAGATCGCCGGTGGCAAAAACTTCCAGAGCCTCGGCTTCGCCGTGCCACGCTGGTCGCACGTCGCCGGGCACACCTGGGTGGTGAACGACCGCGCGGTGAACGAGTTCCGCTTCCAGGCCGCCTACGCCATGTACCAGGTGTACGGCAGCGGCGGACGCGCCGAGTACGCCCCGACGTCGATCGACGGGCTCTCGCAGTCCGAACTCGAGCAGCACCCTGCTTGGAGTTCATGCGAGACCCAGTTCCGCTATCCGAGCCTGTCGGTCGGGCAGTGCAACCTACAAATGGGTCCGGAGCACCGCTACGAGTTCCGCAACGACTTCTCGCTGTTCGTATCAGGCGATGGCGACGCGACGCATGACTTCAAGATAGGCGCCGACGTCAGCATCGTTCCGTTCGAGGCCGACACCGGTGGCCAGCAGATGCGCGGCACGTGGGTGTTCCCGAACGACGCCCCGGCGGGGGGGGACAACCAGCCGACCTCCTACAGCGCAGCACGCGCGTCAGCGACCAAGATCACCGTCAACCACATCAGCCCCTACATCCAGGACGACTGGTCGCCGAACCGCAACCTGACCTTCAACCTCGGGGTGCGCTACGACCTGCAGGACAAGTCGTTCAACGAGAACATCGCCAGCGAGGGGCGCCTGCAAGGCATGGACATCCCCTGGCACAACGGCGGGGCGCCCGGGTTCGGCACCACGGCTTCACGCGGTGACACGAACAACTTCGGGCCCCGCTTCGGTTTTGCGTACGACCCGAAGGCAGACGGCAGGTTGGTGATCCGTGGCGGCGCCGGTGTGTTCTACCAGAACATCCGAACCCTGCTGAACTTCTCCGAGCGTCTGTGGCCAGCACAGCGCAGCATCTTCATCGTCAACCCGTCATACCCGGATCCGTTCGGGGGACTCAGCTTCGACGATTACGTTGCCTCGCGGAGCAACCCCAACATCAACCTGCTGTCCAACACCATGGTCAACCCCAAGGCGACTCAGTTGAGCGCTGGGGTCAGCAAGGCGATCGGCGACAACTCGGCGTTGAGCGTCGAGGCTACGTACACCAAGACCGACGACATGGGTAATCGGCGAGACGTCAACTATGCGGTCAACGGAGTCCGTCCGTACGCCGGATTTGGTCGCGCCCAGATGATTCAGTCGCTCGGTAACAGCGAGTACAAGGCGCTGTTCGTCCGGTTCGAACGACGCTTCCGTGGCGATCACCAGTACCTCCTCTCGTACACCCTGTCGACTGCAGAGGATGACTTGGAGGGCTTGCCTCCGGACCAGTCGAACCTGAGCAACCTTCGCGGCTACGCAGGTGCGGATCGCCGCCATCGCTTCATTGCCAGCGGCATGCTGATGATCCCTGCCGGGATCCAATTGTCCGGCATCGCCTCCATCAGCACGTCGTCGCCGTTCAACGCCCATTCCGGACTCGACCTGAACAGCGACGGGCGCGGCAGCGACTTCATCTCAGGCGTAAGCCGCAACCAGGGTTGTAGGGGATTGAGCCTTAGCACGGTCAACGCCTACCGCGCCTCCCACGGCCTCGCTGCGGCAAGCGAGCCCGAGTGCCCGTCGTTAGTCAACATCGACCTGCGGGCGACCAAGACCTGGGAACTGGGTCGTACCTTCCGGCTCGAGACCATCGCCCAGGTGTTCAACCTGCTCAACCGCGACAACTTCCTCAACGGTACCGGCAACATGCGCTCCGGCTCCTTCGGTGTCCCGGTCAGCGCATCGGCCAAGCGCCAACTCGAGCTCGCCCTGCGGTTAATCTTCTAACACCCGTACCGTCTCGGACGCTAAACTGATGGGGTCGGCGAAGCGATTCGCCGGCCCCACTACATTGTGTACAGAGACTCCGATGCCGACGACCCAATGAGACCCAGCCCACCATTACTTATCGCATCCTTGGCGGCGCTACTCTCGTGGACGCTAGCCGGCCAGCTCACAGCATCGGTGGCGGCCCCCAGAGCTTCCGCAACGCCCGGCCCCAACGGATCGACAGCGCAGAAAGAGCTGTCCCGCACCCATCGCGAGTGGTTCGACCAAGTCACCTACATCATCGACGACCGTGAGAAGGCGATCTTCGAGGCTCTCGGCACGGAGTGGCAACGCAACCGCTTCATCGACGCGTTTTGGAAGCGCCGCGACCCGGTGCCGGTGACCCCCGAGAACGAGTTCCAGATCGAGCATATACGGCGCTGGGAGCACGCCAACGAGGTGATCGGACGTGATACGCCGATGCCAGGCTCGCGCACCGACCGCGGGCGCGTCTATATCGTCAACGGACCACCGTTCAGGGTGCATCCCTATCCCAACACCCAGCAGCTCTGGCCGCTCGAGGTCTGGGAGTACCGTGACACCCCACGGCCGGGGATGCCCCCCTTCTACCAGATCATTTTCTTCAAGCCGCGCGTGTTCAACGAATGGCGGCTGTACTCGCCGTCGGTAGACGGCCCCACCGGCCTGGTGATCGGCAACCCCTCGAACATGAGCAACATCGACCTCCGCCAGCTGGCCTCGAAGTTTCCCATCGTGTTCCTGGCAGCGCAGCGAGTTGCCCCGGGCTACGGGGCCCTCGGGTCGGAGACCGTTATTGCACGCACGATGGCACCTGCGCCGCCTCCGCGGCCCCTGTCGCTCTACTACACGCCCGACGGCGAGGTCGACAGCTCCTTCCTTACTGCCGCAGCCCTCGACGTACGCATCGAGGCCACCGGCTACTCCCACCGTGAGCTCGAAGGCTACGTCGATGTGGCGGTGGAGTTGCCCACCACCGAGACGGTGTTCATCGAGGTCGACGGGAGGAAGATCGCCAACTTTGAGATCGAGCTCGAGATTGAGACGCCTGCTGCAGGCACGTGGCGTAGCACCAGCGGCAGCGTCGTGGTGCGTATTCCTCAAGAGGATTTCGAGGAGGTTCGAGATCTTCCGATCCTCTCTCAGCAGCGACTCTGGTTGCTTCCTGGTAGTTACAAGGTGCGGGCCCTGCTCACCGAGGTCGCCACCGGCCGCATCGGTGTGGCCGAAGCTGTTGCCGTGGTGCCGGAGCCAGCCGACCTCGTTGTAAGCCAGCCCACCTTGTTCTACGTCAAGGAGGACGGTGCCATCGGGCGGGCGATTGGCGACTGGCGGGCCTACATCCCGTGGGTCGGATCGCAGCTTCGGCGGGGCTCCCCCGTGGCATGTCTGGTACGCATCTCGCGCGCCGGCGATAACTCGACACGAGCCGGGCCGGCACCGCCGAAGGGACTCGAGATCGGCTACGAGCTTCGACAGGCTGGGCGGGTCATGTGGAGCGACACCTGGGCGGGCCAGCCCGAGCCACGCTCCGACGCGGATGGCTGGGGAGTGGCTCGAACATTGCAGATTGGCGACCTGCCAGCTGGGAGCTATGAGTTGCTCCTCCGCGCACGAGTCAGCGGTAGCTCGGAAGCCCCCACCGTCGATCTAGGGATCATTGGACGTCGCCAGATCGAACTTGCCGATGACTTCCTGCCCCTCCCCCGCATCCTTCCGATGGACTCCGACACCGATACGACAGCGACCGCGCATCATCAGATCGGTCAACAGTTGTTGCGACGCGATGATTTCGCCAAGGCGCGGGCGCATTTCGAGAGCGCCGTTCGGTTGGAGCCCGACAACGCCACCTTTCAGATCGACGCGGCGAAGACCCTGGTGCTGGCGGGCGAGCTTACGATGGCCGAGTTTCTTCTCGAGCGCGCGACTCGCAACAAGCCCAATAATCCCGCCGCGTGGGCCACCCTCGGCCTTCTCCGTATTCAGAAAGGAGAGTTCGCGGGTGCCATCGAAGCCTACGACAGGAGCCTCGATGCGGGGCCTGGTACTCCCTCGACCTACAATGGCCTCGCCGAGGCGTTTCTGTCGACGGGCGACGCGGCCCGCGCGCTCGAGATGCTCGAGCTGTCGCTCGAGCTCAATCCTGCCCAGCAACAAGTCCGGCAGCTTCGTGATCAATTGAAAAGCGGCGACGAATAATGCGCCGCGTCCGGACCCAACGATCGAGCTACCCGACGGAGCCACTGGCAATGGAATCGCAACCATCTGCGCCACAGCGCGTCACGTTGGCGTGCATCAGGCTCGCGCTCACTGCATTGATCCTCGCGGGTGGCGCAGCCACCGCTACCGCACAGACGGCGCGTTTCACGGGGCGCGTGACGAACCTCGACGGCGAGCCGATCGCCGGTGTCACCATCACGCTGCAAAATACGGCCAACGGCGCAACCGTCCAGATCGAGAGCAACGACGATGGTCGCTACTTTCGTCGCGCGCTGCCGATCGGTCACTTCGAGATCACGTTTGAGAAGGAGGGTTACGTTCCGGCGCGCGATTCTCGACGTCTGGGGAGCGGGCAAACGACCCACGACGCGGTACTGGAACCGGCACGAGCCATGCCGGTCAACGCCGGAGCTTCGCCGGAGTACATTGCCGCCTACGCCGCCTTCGAGGCCGGCGACCTGCTTCAAACCATCGAGATCCTCACCGCGCTCGTCAGCCACCAGCCTGATTTCGGCCCGGCCCATCTGTTACTCGCCAGATCCCACTACGAGCTCGGGCAGTGGGACGAGGCTATCGTTGGCTACAAGCGCGTCATCGAGCTCGAGCCTGACGTGCCGATCGCCTACCTCGATCTCGGGGTTGCTCTGGTGGAGGTCGGCGATCTCGACAGTGCCTCGGGATACTTCAAGAAAGCTGCATCAATGCAGCCCGACGACGCCGACGTCTACTACAACATCGGCGCAATCTTCGTCCGTGCCGATCGCGTAGACGAGGCGATCGAGTACCTGACGCGGGCTACAGAGATCGATCCAGACTCAGGGCTAGCTCACAAGGCGCTAGCCTTTGCGCTGGCCCGAAATGCTGATGGTGCAAGGGCAGCCGTTCATTTAGCGCGCTATCTGGAGCTCGAGCCCGAGGCTGCCGATGCGGCCGAGATGGCGTTGCTGCTGGAACAACTACGCGGTTCGTGAGCCTGAGGGGCCCGCGATGCGCCGCGTCCGCATCGGCATCGTGAAGTTGTGGGCGGCCGCGAGTGTCGTCCTGATACCGACGCTCGCCGTTCCCCTGCCTCGGAGCTATGCGGAGGCCCGTGTCAGCCATGCTCTGCCATCGCACCTGGCACGTACACCACCACGGCAAGGGGTCGACGCGCTGCTCGAGCAGGCGCGCGCGGCTGCCGCGCGCGGTGATTGGGATTCCGCGCGCCGGGCTCTGGAGCATGCCGGCCGGCTAGCACCGAAGCGTCCCGACGTACTCTTCCAGCTCGCTGTAGCTCTCGAACGCATTGCGGACCACGCTGCCGCCATCGCTGCCTACCGACAGGCCATCGCGATCAATGACCGCCTGCTGCCGGCGATCGAGAATCTGGCGGCACTGCTGGCGAGCCACGGCGACATCGACGGCGCTATCTATGCCCTTACCGCAGCGCTGCAGCAGCAACCCGAGGCCGCCAGCCTCCACTACCACCGCGCCTTGCTGATCTTCCGCCGCGAGCAGCGCCTGGTCGGCCCGGCCATCGACGACCTCGAACGTGCCCAGGCCCTGGGTTATTCGCGCCCCCACCTGTTCCTGCTGCTGGGGCGAGTAGCGCGCCTCGGCGGAGACGCCGCGGCTGCCCGCGAGCTCATCCAACAAGGTCTCGACCAAGCTCCCGAGGATGCCGAGTTGCTTCGCGAGATGGGATTGTCGCTCGCCGCCCTCGGCGAGCTCGATGCCGCTTCCGAGAACCTCGCTGCAGCGACACGGTCGGCGCCGGCGGACACCGCTGTGGCGGTCGACCTCGGTCGAGTATATCTGCGCGCTGGGCGGCCGCAGGACGTGCTGGCGCTGCTGGGTGATCTTGCCGACCTGCCTGATGCGCTCTACTTAGTCGGTCAGGCGCAGCAGGCGCTGGGACGACCGGAAGCGAAACAGACCCTGCAGCGATTCCAGGTGCTGCAGAGGCGCGACAAGGCCACCCGTGAGGCCGAGACGCGAGCGATGGTAGAAGTCGGGGCCGGCGTCGACAGCTGGGGAAGCGGCGATGTAGAGGCGGCGGCCATGCACTTCGAGCGCGCCCTGATCGAACGGCCCGGATGGACAACGGCGCGCTCCTACCTGGCCGCCGCGCGCTTCGAGTCCGGTCAAGTGGAAACCGCGGTCGATCTCGCCACGGCACTGCTCGAATCCGATGCGAGCAACGCCCAGGCTCTGATGGTGCTAGGACGCGCTCGTCTGAGCTCATCGAACGCGGGCTCGTCGAATGCGGAGGGCCTGGCTCTGCTCGGCCGCGCCGCGAGCCTCTACCCATACCGTACGGTCTGCCTGTTGACCCTGGCTCAGGCCTACGTCGATCTGGGACGTAATTCCGAAGCGGTGCCGCTCATAGACCGCGCCGCCCGCATCGAGCCTGACCATCCGTGGGTTGCAGAGCTGCGACGCCGCCTCGGGCCTGGCGCTAGCTGAATCGGGAAGTTTTCGAGCAGCGAACCGGCTCCGCCAAGCCGCCCATGTCGATGCAACGTAATTGTTTGTATCAAGTTGTCTTAGCTACTGCGATGCGACCCGGTCGATGGCGCTTTGGTACTAACCTTCGCTAAGGAGCTTCCTGCGTCGACCCCTCGATTCTGAGAGGTCCCAGCCCTAGCGGTCCTCGTTTACGGTCGGCCTTCGAGGTGTACGGCGCGCCTTCCCAGACGTAGGAGCGGAATCCGCAAGTGAACCTTACCATCGGGGATCAGAGTCGATACCGCGAATTCCGCTCGCACTATTTACCGCGCACCACCAAGGGCCGCGCTGCCGTCTTCGTCTTCATCACCGCGTTCGCATTCGCCGAGTGGCCTCTGTTACCGCTTGCCAATCGAATCGAGCCGACCGTACTCGGGTTCCCGTTCTTGTTCGCGTATCTGTCGGTTGTCTACGCCGCCAAGTTGGCAGTATTGCTGTACGCGGCACGCCAGCGGCTATGAGCCGGAGGGCCTGAGCGGTGGAGCCCTGGGTAGTCTCGCTATCGCTGATCGGCGTCTATCTGGTGATAACGCTCCTGCTGGGGGTGGTCGCCAACCGTCGCCTCGAAGTCAATCTCGAGGATTTCCTGCTCTACGGTCGTCGCGCCGGTTTCTTCGTGCTCTACCTCACGATGGTGGCGACCTATCACAGCGCCTTCGCGTTTCTGGGCAGCAGCGGCTTCTTCTATACGCACGGGATCGGCTTCTGGGTTGCCGGCACCTGGACGCTGATGACGGGCGCGATCACCTACGTGCTCGGTCCCCGGATCTGGGCTCTGGGGAAGAAGTTTAACTACATAACGCCGGCAGACATGCTGGCGGACTTTTACGAGAGTGAGCCGGTGCGGGTGGTGGTGGCGGCCGTATCGGTCGTCTTCACGATTCTGTACATCCAGGTTCAAGCTCAGGGGCTGGGCTATATCATCAGTGCTGCCTCCGGCGACCGTGTGTCGTTCGAGGCCGCCACCGCGGTGTTGCTGGTGGTGGCCGCTGCCTACCTGATGGCCGGCGGCCTACGCGCCGTCTACTGGACGGATATCTTGCAGGGCGTGTGGATGTACGTTGCGGTCTGGGCCGGAGCGATCTACCTCTCGTACGCGTTGTTCGGCGGGCCGCTGCAACTGCTTGACGCGGTCAGAGAGCAACGACCCGACTTGATGACGATCCCGGGCCCGCGTGACTTCTTCACGTATCCGATGTGGTTCGGGATGATGATCGCGCTCTCGTTCGGTGTCGTCCTGCAGCCGCATATCTTGATCCGTTACTACACCGCGGTCGACGCGCGTACGTTGAAATGGCTCGGCGCCACCATCCCGATCTTCCTGCTCACCCTGTTCATACCGACCGCATTCGTCGGTCTGGGCGGTGCGCTGGCAATGCCGGGCATTGCTATCCCGGACCGGATCTTCCCGGAGTTGCTGTTCGCATACGCGCCGGCATGGCTGACCGGGATAATCCTGGCCGGCGCTACGGCCGCGGCGATGTCGACGCTCGACTCCATCCTCCACGCTAACTCGGCGGTTCTAACGCGCGATATCTATCAGCGTTACGTGCGCGCCGACGCGGATGTGGCCCACTACGTCACCGTGAGCCGGGTCTTCATCGTCGGGTTCCTGGTCATCGGCTACATCCTGAGCGTCTACACGTTCGAGTACCTAGTGGTCCTGGTCACGCTCTCGGGGGCCGGGGCGTTGCAGCTGCTACCGGCAGTGCTCGGCGTAACCTTCCCCTCGCGTAACCGACTCACCGCGACCGGCGTCCTCTCGGGCATCGGCGTCGGCTTGGTGGTGCTGTTCCTCACCCTCGTCGTCTGGCCCCACCCGCTCACCCTGCACGGTGGGGTGTGGGCGCTGTTGGCGAACGGACTGACGGCCCTACTGGTGTCGCTCGTCAGCCAACCGCCGTCCGCTGCCACCGTCAACCGGGTACACGGCGCCATCGAAGAGCTCGTCTACGGTACGACCGACGAGTAAATCATGACGACCCTCATAATCGGCATCGACACTGGCGGCACCTTCACGGACTTCGTCATCATGAAGGATGGCAAGATCCGCGTCCACAAGGAGCCTTCCACCCCGGATAATCCGGCGGCGGCGATTCTCCAGGGGCTCCAGGACATGGACATCGAGGGCGCCGAGATCATTCACGGATCGACGGTGGCGACGAACGCTTTGCTCGAACGACGTGGGGCTCGCACGGCCCTGGTTACGACGGCGGGATTCGAGGACGTGCTCGAGATCGGCAGGCAGACGCGCCCGGCGATCTACGAGCTCGGCGTGATCAAGCCAGCGCCGCTGGTGGCTGCGGGCGACCGGTTCGGGGTACGCGAACGCCTCGACCAAAAGGGTCGCGTAATAGAGCCCGTTGATCCCGACAACCTGGCGGCGGTCTCAGATCGCATCCGCGAGGGCGGCTACGATTCCGTCGCAATCTGCCTTCTGCATGCCTATGCCAACCCGGAGCACGAGCGCGCTGTGCTCAGCGTCCTCGCCGACTCCTTCGCAGGGTTCATCACCGCATCGCATCAGGTCGTCCCGGAGTTCCGCGAATACGAGCGCACAAGCACCACCGTCGCCAATGCGTACGTCGGTCCGACCATGCAGAGGTACTTCGAGCAGCTGGCCGACCGCCTTCCCGATACTCCGATTCGAATCATGCAGTCGAACGGCGGCTCGATCTCACTTCGGGCGGCCCAGCGGGCGCCGATTCAGACTGTGCTCTCGGGCCCCGCAGGTGGCGTCGTAGGAGGCGCCGAGATCGGC
>Ga0315339_1000365_pt1 | contig 60486 bp, 43 predicted proteins | sample ASW17metaG_FD_204514 | JGI IMG/M metagenome (GOLD analysis project Ga0315339, IMG submission 204514) | Ammonia-oxidizing marine archaeal communities from Pacific Ocean, United States - ASW #17 | ecosystem: Environmental > Aquatic > Marine > Oceanic | place: USA: California | collected 2016-12-05 | reverse complement strand
GAGGACGGCGGACCGCCGGGGACGAAGTAGCACCCATGGGCCGCATCGATGACATCTTCAGTCAACTCAAGACCGAAGGCCGCACGGCCATCATGCCCTTCATCGTCGCCGGCTACCCGGAACTGGAAGCAACCGTCGTCGCCCTTCGCGGATTCGAAGCAGCCGGGGCCAGCATCGTCGAGATCGGTATTCCCTTCTCCGACCCCATCGCCGATGGACCGGTCATCGCCGCAGCCATGCACGAGACACTCGAGCAGGGACTGAAGGTCGATGATGTACTCGATGCAGTTCGCGCCGTTCGAGCACAGACGGATATCGGCCTGGTTGCCATGGTGAGCAGCTCAATCGTCGAGCGACGAGGTGAAGAGGCCTTTCTGCGAGCACTGGCTGAGGCCGGGTTCGACGGGGTCATCATGCCTGATCTTGACACCAACCACGCAGGCGAACTGCTGCCCATCATCGATGAACTGGGACTGTCCTTTACCCTGCTGGTGGCCCCGACGACGACCGATGATCGCCTTGAAACACTGCTGCCCCACTGCCGGGGCTTCGTCTACCTGCTTGCCAGGACCGGGCTGACCGGGGAACAGGACCAGGCACCGGACATCGAGGCCGCGGTCAATCGCATTCGATCACACTCCGACCTGCCCATCGCGGTGGGCTTTGGCATTGCCGAACCAGACCATGTTGCCACGGTCACGGCCTCGGCCGATGCCGCCATCGTGGGCTCGGCCATCGTCCGCCGAATGGCCGATGCCGAGGATCCAGGCCGGGCGGCCATTGATTTCGTGTCCCTGCTGGCCGAGGGGCTTACCAGCAAGGCCTGAGCATGAGAATTCCGGCCTGATGAGGTATCCTCTGTCGCTTCGCACCAGTGCGTGCCAGTTGAACCCGCGGAGAGAGCCATGAGCGACACAGAGAACTACACCGTAACCGTCGAGGATGCCGGCCCAGCCAGGAAGCGGCTGTCAGTCACCATTGCCAGTGCGCTCGTGGATACACAGCTCCAGCAGCAGATCAAGGCCATCGGTGGCACGGTCGACCTGCCTGGATTCCGCAAGGGAAAGGTGCCACGTGCCGTCATCGAGAAACGCTTCGGCGAAGCCATCCGCGATGAAACCCGCAATGCCATCGTGAAGGACGCGCTCGAACATGCCATCGAGGCCAATGAACTGGACATGCTCCAGCAGCCCGAGCCCCAGGAGGAAGACTTCCCCGCCGTGGAAGCCGGGCAGGATTTCGCCTTCACGGTCGAGATGGACATCGTCCCCAGCTTTGAACTTCCTGATTTCACGAAGGTGAAGATCAACAAGCCGACCCTGGAGGTCACGGATGAGATGGTGAACGACGAGATCGGACGCCAATGTCTCCGAAATGGACATGGCGAGGAACTCAAGGATGACTTCCAGCCGGGTGATCGACTGCTTGGCCATGCCAATGTCATGGCAGAGGGTGAAGAAACCCCGATCTTCGACTCCGAGAACATCATCATCGTGCTTCCGCCCGCTGGCGAGCGAGGACAGGTCCTGGGCCTGCTTATCGATGATCTGAATGCGACCTTCAAGGGTATCAGTGTTGGTGGTGGAATCACGCTCAACACCGTTGGACCCGACAACCACGAGCGTGAAGATGTTCGCGGCAAGAACCTGGTGATCACATTCCAGGTCCAGGTCGCCGAACGAATCACGCCCCTGGCCACGGACGAACTCATCGAGGCCTTCAACCTCGGCACGGCCGAAGTACTCAACGACCAGGTCAAACTGGCACTTGAGCAGCGTCGCGATGATGAGCAGGCAACTGCCATGCGTGACCAGGCTCGAAAGCAACTTGCGGAGATCGTCGACGTGGAGATCCCGGAGAAACTCTCCAGTCACCAGGTCGCCTACCAGCTGGAGAACCTGCGAATGCAGTTCATGCAGCAGGGACTGGATACCGAGGAAATCGAGACGAAGATCGCCGAAGCCCGCGAAGATACGCAGCGCATGGCAACGGTGGGCATCAAGAACATGTTCATCCAGCGCAAGGTCATCAAGCAGTACGGCATCACGGTCAATGAACAGGAAGTCAATGCACAGGTCGCCAAGCTTGCATCACAGCGTGGCATGCGCCCCATGGAACTCCATGCACAACTGGCCCAGTCCGACCAGTTGCGTCAACTCAATGCCCAGATCATGGAGAACAAGGCTGTTGACTCCATGGTTCAGCAGATGAACATCACCGAGATCAACGCCGAAGAGTGGATGGCGATGCAAAGTGATGAAGCGAAGACGCCTGCAAAGAAGAAGACCGCGAAGAAGACCAGCAAGAAGGCCTCTGGTTCAAAGAAGACTGCCAAGAAGACCTCCAAGAAGTCCGGTAAGAAAACCAGTGGAAAAAGCGACTCCTGAGTGGCTGGCATGTCACCTGCTTCCTTCCTGGCAACGTCGTCTCCACCACAGGACCCCTCTCAACTGTTTCCAGCCATCCTGCCTGCCCTGCTCATCCTCGCGGGCATTGTCATCGTGGCATGGATCATCCTGGTCATCGTGCGGCGTTCGATGCAACGTGGCGACAGTGGCCTCGAGGATTCCTTCTCACTGGAGCAACTGCGGAGGATGCACAGAGAGGGCAAACTGGATGACGAGGAGTTCGAACAGGCCCGGAATGTCATCCTGGGTCATTTCGCTCCAGGGAAGTCCGATACCCAACAGGCAGGGTCCGAAGATGAAAGCAACTCGGACATGCCAGCGAGTTGAATGAAGAATATGAGCAGGAAACCGTGATTCAACCCACATCACACCCGCTTTCGATGCCAGAATACGGGTAGATGGTGAAGCCCTGATGGGGCTTCAAACGCCCGTGGGATGGATTCCAGTGGGTAGCATGAAGGGGGGCAGTTGGCGCCAGCCAGTTGCAAACAGGGAAGTGGGAGACGAAACAGTCGTGTTTGACCAGATACCAGATGAAACACTGCGTCGCATCCTGTCCTCGACGGGCGACGGCGAAGACGGTGGCGGTCTAGAAGAAGGCGATGGAACCGGGGGCCCGGGTGGCCCAGGCGGCACCGGCGGCTTTGGTGGTTCCGGTGGAGGCTCTGGAAGTGATGGTGGTGATGACGGCGGCTTTCGCGGTCGACGCGTGACAACCTGTTCCTTCTGCGGAAAGACCTCCCGCGAAGTGGGACCGATGGTTGAAGGCCCCAGCGACATCTACATCTGCTCCAACTGCACCGATCTCTGCCAGAACATCTTCAAGCAGGAAAAGCGGCGCATGAGCAGCAGCCGCCCGCTGTTTACATCCATTCCAGCCCCACGACAGATCAACGAGTTCCTCGACCAGTACGTCATTGGTCAAACCAATGCCAAGCGAACCCTCTCCGTTGCAGTCCACAACCACTACAAGCGACTGGCACATCTTGAGAACGAGGACAGCCAGGTCGAACTGGACAAGTCGAATGTCCTGTTGATCGGTCCCACTGGTACCGGCAAGACCCTGCTGGCACGGACACTTGCACGAGTTCTCAATGTCCCCTTCGCCATCGGCGATGCAACCACGCTGACCGAGGCCGGGTACGTGGGCGAGGACGTCGAAAACCTGCTCCTGAAGCTGCTCCAGTCGGCTGATTACGACCTCGATGCGGCCCAGCGTGGCATCATCTACATCGATGAAATCGACAAGATCGGCAAGACATCCAACAACGTGTCCATCACGCGGGATGTCTCCGGTGAAGGTGTGCAGCAGTCTCTCCTGAAGATGCTTGAAGGCGTCGTCGCCAATGTTCCACCACAGGGTGGTCGCAAGCACCCCGAGCAGCAGTACATCCAGATGGATACAACGCACATACTCTTCATCTGTGGCGGTTCCTTCGGTGGCATCCAGGACATCATCCAGAGACGGCTTGGTCGGCAGCGCATTGGCTTCCTCGTGGATGAACGGACAGACGAGAGTGGTCTGATCGTCCCTGATGCAGAGGAAAACCAGGAGGAACTGCTGACCATGGTGACCCCACAGGACGTATTGTCCTTTGGCCTGATTCCAGAACTCATTGGCCGTCTCCCGATCATCACGCCGCTTCTTCCGCTGGACACGGACCAGATGGTCCGCATTCTCACGGAACCCAAGAACGCCATCGTGAAGCAGTACCAGCGCCTCTTTGAACTTGAGGGTGCACTACTGGAGTTCACGCAGGATGCCCTGCGTACCTTCGCCGAGCACGCCATGGATCGTGGTACCGGTGCCCGTGCCCTTCGGGCCGTCATCGACGGATTCATGCTGGACTTGATGTTCGACCTGCCCGACATGGAGAATACCGGGGTGACCTATGTCCTTGACCGCAAGGGAATCGAGTCCCGTGCGAGCCTCAAGGAACTGGCCAGGCGGTCAAAAACCGCCTGAACCTGCCCCAACAGGTCCTCATGCCCTTGCCTGTATGTCCCTGAAAGCCTAGAATCCCGGATTCTTCGCCGGAGGAGTCTCTCATGAGCCGCGTTTGCCAATTTACCGGAGCCAGGACGAGCACTGGTCGCACCATCCATTACCGGGGCCTGCCCAAGTACAAGGGCGGCATTGGCCTGAATATCTCTGGTGTCAGCCGTAGAACCTTCAAACCCAATATCCAGCGAGTCCGTGCCCTGGTTGATGGGAAGCCCGTTTGGGTGAAGGCATCAACAAAAGCCATCAAGAGTGGCTTGGTCATAAAGCCCCTGAAGCGCAAATACGGATGGACACGAGATCAGAAGCTCCAGGTAGACGGCTCCTGAGGCGAGATTACCGGGCGTTGGCGATTCCGGGGAAAATGAACAAAAACTGGCGAGCTTGGGCACTTTTTTCCGAATTTGCTGGTTCGTCCGTTTGACGAAATGCGCAAGCAGCGTACTGTAAAGGGACAGAGGCTCGAATCTGAAATCCGGGGTGCATCCCCTGCCAACGGCAGTGTGACTCCCAGCAACAACGACTACCGAGCCACGTTCGACAATCTATTGTTTCAGGATGACAGTCTTGGCCATCGTGGTGTCTGTGTGCGACATCTCCGGTGTTCGGACAACATTGTCATCCAGGGGAACCTTGAGGCATGCTCCGTCCGCCAGGAAGTGAAGGGTCGGCAATGCAAGCAGGGTGTAGCAATGGAGTCCTTCGTAGGGCTCCGGGGATGGAACTGGTGGTCACGATCAACTCCTCCATTGGATCGCTGACGCGTCTGCGCGCGTGGATGGACAACAGCCCCAGGGCATGTTGCACGCACGAGGTGCGCCATGGCTGATCGCTTGGAAATCGATCGCGTTCGGGATGCTACCAATCTCGTCGAACTCATCGGCGGGTACGTGACGCTGCAGCCCAAGGGCCGCGAGCACCAGGGCCTCTGCCCATTCCACGACGACCACTCCCCCTCCATGGCCGTGGTGACACACAAGGCGCAATCCTTCTACAAGTGCTTTTCCTGCGGTGCCAGCGGCGACGCCTTCACCTTCCTTGAGAAGTACCTGAAGATGGACTTCCGCGAAGCACTTGAACTCCTTGCAGAACGAGCAGGTATCACGCTCACGCGAACATCCCCCAGCCCCGATGATGCCAGGCAGCGAGAACAGCGTGAACTTGTTCGACGCGCCAATGACCGTGCACTGGACTTCTTCAGGCAGACACTCACTTCCGACACCGGCGCCCAGGCACGGGCAATGATCCACTCACGTGGCATCAGTGATGAAATGGTCGAATCATTCCAGATCGGCTGTGCCCCGGAAGGCTGGGACGGCCTGCTTCGATCGCTTCCAGACAACGCCAAGGCACACGCCGCATTCCTGGCCGCGGGTCTCCTGAAGGAACGAAGCGAAGGAAACGGTTTCTATGACAGCTTCCGGAATCGACTGATCTTCCCGATCTGCAACCAGGCCGGCCAGGCCGTGGGCTTCGGTGGGCGCATCATTGATCCTGCCGATGAACCCAAGTACCTCAACAGCCCCGAGACGGAAGTCTTCCAGAAGGGTCGCACGCTCTACGGGCTGCACCTTGCACGGAAAGCCATTGCAGACACTGGACGCGCCATCGTGACCGAGGGCTATACCGATGTCATTGCCTGTCACCAGGCGGGCCACTGCAATGTCGTAGGCACCCTTGGCACCGCATTGACGGATGACCATGCGAGAATCCTCTCGAGGCTCTGTGACACCGTCGTCCTGCTGTTCGATGGTGATGATGCAGGCCAACGCGCAGCGGACCGTGCCCTTGAAGTGGTCCTGAAGCACCCAGTCGATGTCAAGATCTGCATCCTGCCTGCTGGCACCGATCCCGCCGATCTCCTTGCCCAGGAAGACGGGGCAGGTCATTTCGAACAGGTCGTTGCAAACAGTACCGATGTCCTGCGATACGTCCTCCAACGATTTGAACAGGTCCTTCAAACCCAGGAAGGGCTTTCCGGACGGCAGAACATGATCGAGCGATTCCTCGGGGAACTGCAGCGACTGGGCTTGAACTCAGTAACCGGGGTACGCAGGGCCCTGCTCCTGGGCAAGCTCGCCGAGCTGCTTGCCATGCCATTGGCTACGGTCGAAACGATGCTCGCCAGCCTGGGCCAGGCTCCCGTACGTTCCCAGCAGGTTCCCACGACCGAACCAAAGCAGGATTCAATGACGCTGCTCCCGGACCCCGATGCACCGCTCGTACCTGGGCACCGTCGAACTGCGGAAGAACATTACCTGGCCATCCTGGTCCATGAACCTGGGGTGCATGCAGGCACGGGACTGCTCGAAGTCGATGCCTTCATCGTCGACAGGCATTGTTCGCTTGCCCGGATCCTGCTTCCAATTCTTGCTGGTGGCGGAACACCGCCCATGCAGGAACTGCTGTCCGAACTGCCTGATTCAAAACTTGGCGAGTTCGCCTCACATCTCTGGTTCAAGGGCCAGCGACTTCTCGAGGAGGCTGGGCAGGATTCAAATCCATTCAAGGAAGCCACGGACGCACTCCGTGCATCGATCGAACGTGAAAAAAACAATGCGCTCCAGGAAGCCTGGAGCGCCGACCCGACCAATGATGCAGACGAGGCTATTGCACGAATAAAACAGATCAGTGGACGTGGCAGGCGACCGTCTGCCATCCACAGGGAGACCGGACGTTGACCCGTGGGCAGTCCACGAACAGGTGAATCACCTGATGATCCAGGAGAGAACATGCATATTCCAGCACTACATCCGAACCTACACTCGCTGATCATTCACGGCCGGCAACGGAAGTGGATGAGTTACGAGGAGTTGAATACGACCATCCCGGATGAGATGGTCCATCCCGACAAGATCGTGGAGCTGCTGGTCATCCTCCAGCATCACCAGATCGAGTTGATCAACTACGAAGATCCCAGGCTCAGGGCCGAACCCAACTTCTATGCCCCGATGCATACGAACCTGCGGTTCAAGCGAGACAATCCCTGGATGACCTTCAGCCTCAAGGGCAAGGAGGAAATCGAAGCCGAGAAGATCGCCGAAGAAGCCGGGAACAGCGGCGATGGAGATGGACATGCGCACGACGAACCGAGCCTTGTCGATGATACGGAATCTGCGATCGAGCAGGCCATCGAGGAGGCCACGACGAAGCGGATTGATGATCCGATTCGCATGTACCTCACCCAGATGGGAACTATTCCGCTGCTAACCCGGGAAGAAGAAATCCGCCTTGCAAAGAAGATCGAGACGACACGCATGATCTTCCGCCGGCAGGTACTCGAGTGTGATTACGCAGCCAGGCAGGCTGTTGAGATTCTCCAGCAGGTGCACAATGGAGACCTGCCGTTTGATCGCACCATGCGGATTTCAACTGCAGAAGAAAATGCCAAGCAGAAGATCGCCAAGCGGATCCCGATCAACATTGCCACGGTCCAGCTGCTCCTGAAGCAGAATGAACTGGACTGGGAGAAGTCTGAATCGACCCGGATGGGCAAGACCGCCCTTGCTGAACTGAAGGACAAGATGGCTCGTCGACGCCGGAAGATCGCAACCCTCATCGAGGAATGCTGCCTCCGCACGGCGAAGATCCAGCCATTGCTTCACAAGATCCAGTCGATTACGAGAAAGACCGCTGAACTGGCCCTGGAACTCGAACGGTCCAAGAAGCGCCCGGAGCGATACCACCCGGAGGACCGCGTGGTCATGGAAGAAGAAATGCATGGACTCCGGGGCCTGACCCTTGAAAGCCATGAAGACCTGAAAGTGCGGACACGCACGATGGAACGAGTGTTCAACGAGTACGAGCAGGCAAAGCGGGACCTCAGCGGAGGAAACCTCCGGCTCGTGGTCTCCATTGCCAAGAAGTACCGCAATCGCGGGCTCCCCTTCCTTGACATCATCCAGGAAGGCAACACGGGCCTCATGCGTGCCGTCGACAAGTACGAGTACATGCGAGGCTACAAGTTCTCCACCTACGCGACCTGGTGGATCCGCCAGGCGATCACCCGTGCCATCGCGGATCACGCTCGAACCATCCGTGTGCCAGTGCACATGATCGAGACCATGTCGAAGCTGAGGAACATCCAGAAGCGACTCCTCCAACTGATGGGCCGGGAACCGACCATCGAGGAACTTGCCGAACAGGCCGAGATGACCGTCGAGGAAACACGTCGTGTCATGAAGATCTCGCGCCATCCGATCAGCCTCGACCGCCCCGTGGGCGAATCCGAGGATTCACAGTTCGGTGACTTCATCGAGGATGAACGACAGGAAGCACCCTCTGAAACGGCCACGAGCGACATGCTCCGCGGGCGGATCAATGATGTCCTGAAGACGCTCACCTATCGCGAGCGGGAAATCCTCAAGCTTCGCTACGGCGTCGGTGACGGGTATACCTACACGCTCGAGGAAGTCGGTCGCATCTTCAAGGTCACCCGTGAACGTGTTCGACAAGTCGAATCCAAGGCGCTTCGAAAGCTCCAGCACCCGGTTCGACGCCGTCGACTTTCCTCCTTCATCGAGGAGTACGAAGGCGAGGAAACGTGAACCCGATCCCCGGCACCTGGTGCCGGACAGCAAAGAACATGAGCCAGTCGCCTGCATACCGCGGGCGACTGGTTCGTTTTGCGGAAGTCAATCGGCCAGGGCCTGGTCAAGAGCATCCATGAGCTCAGCCGGTTCAGGCATGCGGCCATCACCGTCGGTACGGCATGCCTGCCAGCCTTCGACCGGCTCGATGACGCTGAAGCCGTCGGCACGCAACATGTCGATGTTGCGTTGCGTCGCAGGTTGCCCGAGCATGGTTGCATTCATCGATGGTGAGAGCAGCACGGGTGTCGTCGCCCTGTCGATTGCTCCGACAAGAAGTGCAACTGGATCATTCGTCCGGCCCGAGGCCAGTTGGGCAAGCATGTCCATCGTGCATGGTGCCACCAGCATGCACTGGCACCACTTGGCAAAGTGTACATGGGGAGACGTCAGGCCCTCGTGTGATGACCACTGGCTCGTGAGCACTTCACGTCCTGTCAGGCTGCTGAACGTCGTCGATCCGACGAATCGCTGCGCTGCGTCAGTCATGGCAACGACAACCTCGTCGCCCCGCTGCACAAGACTACTGACGAGTTGGGCTGTCTTGTACGCAGCAATGCCACCGGTAACACCTACCAGGAGTCGGCGAGGCGCATTGCTGGTTGGAGTGCCTTCAGGCATCTGGTTCGAGGTGTTCACGTCCTCAGAGGACGGCGCCATCCTCGGACTTGCCTGGTGCCTCTTCCGCCTCCCAGATGGGAGCGATCTTGTCCTGGAGGATCTCCTCGATCACCAGTTCAAGATCCGTCCGTCCCTCTCGCTCGATGAGGGGGCGAGCCCCGTCAACAACCAATTCCTTCATCCGGCGCTGGATCAGCGCACAGAGTTTGAAACGGCCACCGAGTTTCTTGACGATTTCATCGCTTCGCAGGGCTTCGATCATGAATGGGACTCCTGGGTCGAGCCGGGTAGTGTACCAAAAAAGGGGATTTACCGGAGTACACACCCCCGCATGCTGGGGTAGAATCCCTCCTTTTGCCGATGCCAAGGCCTGATCAGCGGAGGAGGCATCATGCGTCCGGGAATGACACGGGTTCTCAGAAAGATCAGCCTCCGCCTCGGATTCGAGCGTGACTGGTACCTGTACATCGTAGCGGCAGTCATCGGGCTCCTGATGGCACTGGTCGCAACGCTGTTCATTGCCCCGCTTCGAGGCATGGAACTCTGGAGTGAAGCCAGGAGCGGGCAGGTACTGCTTCTCTGGCTCGTCCTCCTGGCACCGTGCATCGGTGGAGTGATCGTCGGCATCCTTCGAGCAATCATCCATGCAGATGATGTCGGCCCAGGCGTCACCACCCTGATGCATGCCGTGCTTCGGGGTCGTTCACGAATCAGTCTCCGCGTCGGACTGCAGAAATGGCTGGGCTCGACATCGACGATCGTTTCGGGCGGATCTGCAGGCGCTGAAGGTCCCATCATCACCATCGGGGGTGTCATCGGTTCGAACATCGCCCGGATGATCGGGACACGCAGCCAGAACACGGCCACGCTCCTGGGATGTGGTTCAGCCGCAGGCATCGCCGCCGTGTTCAACGCTCCCATTGCCGGGGTGTTCTTCGTCATGGAGATCCTTCTCCGTGACTTCTCCTTGAAGACATTTACACCGATCGTGATTTCCGCGGTTGTCGCATCGGCGGCCACCCAGGGCATCCTGCACGATTCGGCAATCTTCGATGTCGGTGACGGCTTCATGGGGAACGACGACTTCTTCAGCCTTGGCCAGTTGCCAATCTACCTGCTGCTTGGACTCCTCTGTGGCCTCGGAGCAGTCCTGTTCATCCGAACGCTCAATGTCACTGGTTCACTCTTTGATCGCATGCCCGTATCAAAAATCATTCGACCCGCCATCGGGGGACTCCTGCTTGGCGGACTGGGTCTTGGATGGATGACATGGATCGGCAACGGAGAGGTTCCTGGTTTCTACGGCAACGGGTATCCCGTCATCACGCAGTTGATTGATCCTGCAACCTACTTCCAAGACGATGCATACCAGACTCTGAATCCCATCGGTGATCTGGCACTCGTCGTGCTGGGTCTCTTCGTCCTGAAACTCGTCGGGACATGCCTCACCCTGGGCTCTGGTGGAGCCGGCGGCATGTTCGCCCCCTCGCTCCTGATGGGCGCCGCGCTTGGTGGTGGACTTGGGCTGCTGCTGGAGTGGATGGGCTGGCTTCCGCACGGTCACCCGGCTCATTTTGCACTCGTGGGAATGGCTGCCATGCTCGCTGGATCAACGCATGCCCCGTTGACAGCCATCCTGATCGTCTACGAATTGACACAGAGTTACCAGGTCATCATGCCGCTGATGTTTGCCGCAGTCGTTTCGACGATCGTCGCCAGATCCATCAACCGGGACAGCATCTACACCTCCCGCCTGAGGAAACTCGGCATCCACCTGGGCATCATGAGTGACCTGACCATCCTGCGCCGCATGAGAGTCAGTGATGTCGCCCTGCGCGACCCTGTCGTCGTCTCCGAACTGGACCCCGCCCAGGTCCTGCTGGACCTGAGCGAGTCAAAGGGTGCCAGTGACTTCATAGTGATCAACGAGCGGGGTAATTACGCCGGGATGGTGACCGCGGATGATCTCAAGTCGGCACTTGTCTATCGCGATGCGATCCCCCTGCTCCAGGTCAACGAACTTGAACGGAGCAATCTTCCAACGGTCACGACTGATGACTGCCTCGATACGGTCCTCGAGAAGTTCTCCAGGAATGACGTCGACGCCCTGCCCGTATTCTCGGCAGAGGATGTCGAGCATGCGGTGGGACTGATCACCCGCAACAGGCTCATGCAGGTCTACCAGGTCGAACTGGAGAAGGAGGGATGATGGATGACACGTCCATGACCCGCTGGTTTCGGTTTCCCAGGAGACAACGACTGCTTCGTCCAGCCCAGTTCAAGCGAGCCTACAAGGAGGGATACCGCACCCGCGAAGGCTCCTTCCTGGTACACGCGGTCCCAAACAGGCGCGACCATCCAAGGCTCGGCCTGTCGATCTCACGGAAGATCGGAAATGCCGTTGTTCGCAACAGGGTCAAGCGATGCCTCCGCGAGGCGTTCCGGCACCTTCAGCAACAGCTTCCCGGCAGTTATGATCTGGTTGTCACCGTGCAGTCCAGGGAGTCGACGACACTCCAGCACTGCACTGAAGCACTGGAACGAGCCAGCAGGACCCTGCATGCACGATGGATGAACACCAAGGGCAGCACGAAAACCGCGCCGGGATCCTCGGATCCTGCATGATCGGCTGCGTCCGCGTCTACCAGGCCGTGGGCAGCCCGATCTTTGGTCGCCATTGCCGATATCACCCCACCTGCTCCCACTATGCTGTCGAGTCCATCCAGGTGCATGGGGCATTCAAAGGCGGATGGCTCGCCGTTCGACGAATCCTCCGATGCCATCCACTCGCAGGCGCAGGACTGGACCCGGTTCCACCACGACATCACCGAAAGGCTGGGCAGGAATCATGACACCACTCCCCTCACGGGAGGTTCCTCCCGCCATCTTCTGCATCGGCCGGAACTACGACGCGCATGCAAGGGAGATGGGCGCAACCCCCACTGAACTCCCCACCGTATTCATGAAGAATCCAGCCTCCCTCATCAGCAACGGCGAGGACATCATCATTCCACCGGCGTGCAATGAACATGGCCCGCAGGTGGATTACGAGGGCGAACTGGCTGCCATCCTCGGTGCGGATCTCAAGGATGCCACCGAGGAGGAGGCGTTGCAGGCTGTCGTGGCCTGGGCCCCCGCCAATGATGTCAGTGCGCGTTGGTGGCAGCGGGAAGGAAGTGGAGGCCAGTGGATCCGCGGGAAGAGCTTCGATACCTTCTGCCCCGTGGGAGAACCAGTTCCCACCCAGGCTGTTGCCGATCCCCAGGACCTGCTGCTGAGAACACGGGTCAACGGCACGACCGTGCAGGAGGCCTCGACCGGCGACATGATCTTCACGGTCGCACAACTGCTCTCGGAACTCTCGCGAGGAACAACGCTGCTGGCAGGCAGCATTCTGCTCACCGGAACCCCCGGTGGTGTCGGTTCCCGGCGGGATCCGCCGACATGGCTGGCAGACGGTGACGTCGTCGAGATTGAGATTGAATCGATCGGCACGCTGAGGAACACGGTCCGTTCCAGGTAGCACCCTTCCCGACTATTTTCGTTCAACGCCTTCCTTGCGCGCCGCCTCAGCTGCAGCCTTCTCCCGCTGTCGTTCATACGCCAGTTGCTGACGCCATGCCTGCATTCCGGGCGGTTCCGGGAACCCCTCGGCGAAGGTGATGGATCGGCCCAGTGGGTGCAGACCCAGCTGCTGCTGCAGTGCCTGCGACAACTTGTCATAGGTACGCACTCTCATCTGTGGTTCAAGTTCATCCACCGATGCCCAGATCGTCATGCGCTCCTCTATCGGGATCCCGGGGTCGACCATGAGCTGGAGGAAGGCTATTTCCGCGCTCTGTTCAAGCTGGCCGATGATGTCCTTCATCCGCCCCGTTCCCAACTTCGTCGTGTAGTTAATGGTCTCATGCGACTTGTAGAAGTCCGTGACTTCCTTCGCGAACCGAACGGCCTCCTTGTAGACCTCGGGCCGGGACTGTCCGACACCGACGCGATATCCGTATCGAAGTGCTGCAGAGACGTCACTTGGAGCTAGGTGTGGCTGCCGTTCGTACTCACCACGCGTTTCATTGGCCACGAAGATGTTAAGCGGGATGTTGTACTGGTTGTTCGGTGGGAATCCACCCCGACCAAAGAGCGTATCGAGGCGGTCCATCAACGCCTGTGCCTTCTCGATCTCGCCCTGGCGGTACCACTCGCGAATCGACGAGGAAAGGAAGTTCTTGATGAAGACGATGAAGGTCTCGCCACCTGCGCCACGCGCGTCGTAGTACTTGGTGTAGAGATCATCGAACATGCTGTCGATGGTGTCGATGAAGCGAGGCTCGGGAAATCGACCTGGAATGGACTGGGCGAATGGATCAAAGTGGATTCGCCCGCTTCGGGCAAGTCCCTGGAGCGCCTGGACCTGCATCCTGTCGTTGTTGATGAGGTGGTAGATGTCGTCCTCACGCATCCGGCGTTCCGCCACCTGGGTTCCACGCCTGGCCCAGTAGAGGGCATGCGCCTGGGGATGTCGCCAGTCGATTGGTCCAAGGTCACGCGTGTACTCGTACATCAACTGCGGGTCCATGTTGAACTCGTCCTTCAATACCCGCTTGCGGACATGCGCCATGAGCGTCTCCCATGCCTCCGCATGGGCAGGATCATTCACGACGTCGTCGAGAACGAGGAAGAGTCTGTCATTGCGATCACGCAACTCGTCGGCAGCTCCAAGCGTCTTTGCAACGAAGGACTGCTCGTTGATGGCTTCCCACCAGGACATGCGATCCAGGAATCCCTGGTCGAGGGCGAATGACTCGTCGCCAAGGGCAAGATCGGAGAAATCATTCTTGAGTCGATCCACCAGGTCAAGGACCCCGGGGGTCTTGGCTTCTGCTGATCGAAGCGTCTCCGGGGCATCAGCGATGTTCTTCATCCACTGGACCCGCTCCTGGTAGTCGATCGGCGGCTCGCCAAGCAGGGAATGCCAGAGCCTCGCCCATTCAAGCTTGTAATAGAGGTGCGCATCATCGCTGACACCATCGAGCTTGTGGGCATGCCAGAAGGCAAGGTCCTTGTGCAGCACCAGGTTGTTTGGATTGGCCCGCAGCCCTTCATTACGCACCAGTCGGATCCCCGCGTTGACCCATTCCCATCGCTCCTCGGGAGTGTTGGTCGCCACGGAGATGTTGTAGGCCATGTTGTGCCCATGAAAGGTCCAGACCGGTGCAAAGCGAGGTTGCAGCTTCGTGATCAGGTCTGCATCGGCCATGATCTCGTAGTACAGCCCCTGCTGCTTCATCATGTTGACCTTGATCCAGAGGTAATCGACGATCAGTCCGCGCATCGCGCCGATGGCCGTCCCGATCGCAACGAAGGGAGGCGCACCATCGACCGTTACGTCGGTGTACCGCAGACCCCGTTCCTCGGATTCCTTCAGGATGCCTGGAAGGAGCGTGCCGGCACCGACGAAGGATGCAAGCATCGCAACAAGAGCACTGGCCTGGATGATTCGATCACGCTGCATGGGTGCTCAGGATTGTCCCCCGCTGTAGATTGCCAGTTGCCGCCTTCGAAGCACGAGCCACCCCAGTACGAGCACCAGGCCCGACCAGACCAGAGAAAGGCGAAGAAAACTGCCAAGAACCGTACTCCAGGAAACCATGAGGCCGTTTACGAGGTCGTCCGTGGGCCTGTATCGACCGAATCCCTCCAGGAGGAAGACCGAGGCGCGAGCGATCTGGCGGATCCCCATCTCGAAGACCCATTGCATGGCAACACCGATATTGGACCATTCAACCCGGTTGGCCTCAACGGGTACGTAGTACTCCAGCGACCAGGCCAGGTAGGGCCCGATGGTCGCAGCCATGAAGATGGTGAAGGCACACAGGCAGGACACCGGGAAACTCAGGAAGGTCGCGCAGCAGATTCCGAGTCCTGCCAGGAAGCCGAGCTTCACGAGCATGACGAGCATCGCCCGAAGGAAGTTGCCCTCGAAACCACCTGCCTTGTAGAGCACTTCGAAGTCGTCTTCCTCGAAATAAATGCGGCCGATCGCAGAGCCGGGCGCCCGCTGGTAGAAGTTGAGAATGGTCACGCTCATCGTGCCGTCAGATCTCACCGCATCCGGAGGGATGAGCATGACATGCGACAACGTGGGCACGTATTCCCGAACCTGCATCGTTGCGGGATCCTCGTTGAAGACGAAACCACAGGTATAGGTCGCCGTCTCGTCCGCATCACCAAGCATGAGCCTGTACCGGAGAGTCAGAGGCGATGACGCACCGGCGACCTCCTGGAGCCCGTCGAAGAAGAATGTCCGCATTCCGGGTTCGCCATCCACTCCAGGCGGTACCGTTCGGCGGGTGAAATCGATCTCCCGGCGAAGTTGACGCTCGATGCCCTTGAGAATCGTCGAGGGGACATTCCCCGCATAGCGTGCATTCTGGGGATCGTTGGCGACGGCGTCCTCCACGAGTGAATCAAGCAGTTCCTGGGGTATGGGATCGTATTTGGGCAGGTCCTTCTTTCGCGCCGTGAGTACCTCCTCCTGCACCGCAAGGCGATCGAGATCTCCCTGGAGTCCCGGTGCAACACTCGTGGTCCGGAGATACTGGATGTAGAGGAAGGTCGACACACCTGCAATGGTCAGGATCACCACGTTCAGCACCACGATGCCCAGCCACTTCCCGAGCAGGTAGCGGAACTTGCCTACTGGCTTGGTCATGATCTGCCAGATCTGCCTGTCACGAATCTCGAAGGAGACGGTTGCACATGCAAGCACGAGCGTCATGCAGGCGCATATGGCGAACGTCGCTCCAGAACTGCGGCTGATGAATGTCTGCACCCTGTGCCTCAGGGGCGCTTCCGGATCAAGCCAGAATGGAAGCATCGGCAGGATCGCCAGGAGCAGCAGGATGAAGATGAGTGATATCCGGCTGCGAGATGCTTCCTTGATCACGGTGTGCGCAACAGCAAGCACCTGGTCGGGTCCACTCAGAAGAAGACTTACGATCCGGATCAGGAGCACGAAGGTGAAGAGCAGAAGGCCGATACCGCCGAGTGCGAACATCGCGTCCCGTGAACCTGACAGCCAGGCAAGCCCCACCGCAACTCCTGTACCCATGCATGTCAGGAAGAATGGCAGCAGGAGATTCATCCAGGTGATGAACAGCAGCCAGCAGACCGCCACACAGAAGAAGACCCATGTGGTCGGTGGCTGCTGAAGCAGCCATCCAGGTGCCCATGTCGGAACGGTGTCCTGGAGCATCAGCGACAGGGTCAGGGGCAGATCGACCAGTGATCCATCCTCGGCGAAGAGAATGGGAGCAAGTTCTTCAGGGATCGAACGCTTCGTACCCTCGATGGTGACCGAACCAGTCTCACGGAGGGTCCGGACGAAGCGATCCCCTTCCGGACCTACCAGCGCAGTTACGATCGACCTGGCATTGCTGCTGTAGGTGTAACTCGTGTAGAGCACCGGGGCGAAGAATGCCGTTGAAGCGGCCACGAACAGGATGGACGCCGTGACCTTGACCCACAGTTTCCTCTGGAGACGATCGAGCGTGCGATGGATTCGGAGCAGTCCAGTCATGGGTCCTGCTTGTTGTCCCGCTGTTCCCCTCCAAGCAGGTCATCAATCATCGATTGATCCACATCTTCTGGAGTATCCGGGACGCTCGTCACCTCGGTCGCCCTGCTGACCGGTTCCGGAGCGACATCGACGAGTGAATCGAGCATGTCGCCGGCTTCTGAAGACTCCGGCTCCTCCACGACCTCGTGGGCCCGGGGGGGTTCGACCGCATCTGCCTCGGAGACAAGGGTGTCGATCAACTCGTCGCCCTCCTGCAGCCTGAGGAATTCAGCCGTGTGGCCGGTGTCGGTGACACCTGAGGTCTCCACCTCCTCGCGTCGTGCGGTTTCCACGATGTCCAGGAACAGGTCCTCCAACCGCTGCCTTGGCTGGCTGACTCGCTCGATAGCTACGCCCTCCTCTTCCTGCAGAACCTTCTCGATCCGCTGGATCGTTCCCGGCTTCAGCCGAGGAACCTGGATGACGGTCCTGTTCGTGTCCTCGAGAAGATCATCGACCGTACCCTCGACGCGGATCATTCCGCCGTAGAGCATGACCATGCGATCACAGACGTCCTGGACATCGGCCAACAGGTGACTGCTCAGCAGGATGGTCTTCCGCCTCGCCTTCAGGTTCAGCAGCAGGTCCTTCACCTGCTTCGTCCCGATGGGATCCAGTCCGGACGTGGGTTCATCGAGAATGAGAAACTCCGGATCATTGATCAATGCCTGGGCAATGCCGATCCGACGCGTCATGCCCTTGGAGAACTCTCCGATCGGCCGGTGGGCCACGTGGGTCAGGCCGACCATCTCGAGCAGTTCTTCTGTACGGGATTTCCTCGTTGCTCGATCAAGACCGAACAGACGACCGTAGTAGTCGAGTGTTTCAAGCGGATTGAGGAAGCGGTACAGGTAGGATTCTTCGGGAAGGAACCCGATGTGTTTCTTGATCGACACCTCGGAAGGCGACTTTCCGAAGACAGCCAGGCGACCGGATGTCTTGTGGAGCAGCCCGAGGATCATCTTGATGGTCGTGCTCTTCCCAGATCCGTTCGGGCCAAGGAGTCCGAAGATCTCGCCCGGTCGTATCTCGAAATCGATGTGATCGACCGCACGCGCCTTTGTGCGCATCCAGAAGTCCTTGAAGACCTTCGTCAGGCCGACTGCCTCGACGATCGGGGGCGGGGTATTGGTAACCATCCTGCTTGATGCTCCACCGCTGTGCGGTTCAGGGAGATTCCTCTCGTATGCCCTTGGGTCGACCGGTACTGTCTATCTTCAACTGGCGACCGGGTTTCCCGACCTCCTTCATCTCGTCGATGCGCTGCATCGTCTCGCCGAGAAGATCCAGGCCTTCGAACATGGCCGATGCTTCCTTGCGTTCCATGGAAAGACGCCGTCGGATGTCCTTGACCGACTGCAGACCTGTCAGGTCGATCGCCATGGCTCCAAGCTGGTGTGGCACGTACACCATTTCAACATCAGGCCTTCCCATGACTGCATTGCGTGCATTGAGCCATCGCTCTGTTATCACCAGTTGCGGGTGTTTCCTGTATGCCTCGAGCAGCCCTTCAAACCGCCTCGCTTCCATCCCGAGGCTTGTTTCGATGTCTGAAAGGTAGCCACGGGCATTGCTGATTGCATTCGACGCTTGGCCAGCAACGGAATCGCCGTCGAAGAACGCATTGATTCTGTCCAGTGTTCCAGGTGCTGAAGAATCCTCAAGTTCCCATTGAAGCTCGTATTCCTCGATGAGGGCCGAGACCCTGGGCCAGTGCTCCCCCGCTGCCCGGATGAGCGTTTCTTCAGCAATCTTGCGTGCATACTGGATTTCCTGCTGGGCCAGTTGGAGGTTCACCGTGTATTCCTCGAAAGACTGCTGGATGAACCTCGGGGGCTCGACCTTCTCGATGAGTTGGATGTCGATGATCTTCAATCCCGAGCTGACGGCATCCAAGGTCGACTGTGCCTGGTCCTGGAGCCTGGTTCGCAACTCGTCATTGCTCAACTCGGTCCTGAGCTGGTTGAGCGTGTGCGAAGCACCGACGTGAACAACCGCACGTTGGAGGGCCAGTCGAATGAGCACATCGGTAGCGCTACGTTCCAGGTGCTCTATGTAGGGAACAACCTTGTCGACCTGGTAGACCGCCTTCACCTCGATGTGTGCCAGCTCCTCCCCTGCGACAATGAGTGAACCATCCCGGCCGGGTTTCAGTCCCTCGTAGGTCGCCTGATCGATGGCTTCCTGCTCCGAGGCAGCGCCGCCGAAGGAAGCACCGAATACACGGCCATCCGTCTGTGTTCTCGACTCGGTACTGACGACTACAAAATCCCCGATGGGCGGAGGCCAGTTCATCTGAAGCCCGGGCCCCAGTCCCTCCATGTCCTCGACCTGGCCCCAGACCGTCGCAACACCGCTTTCCCCATTGCCGATCGTCTTGAATCCCGAGAAGAGGAAGAGGATCAGCAGGATGAAGATGACGAACTGCAGGATACGAAAACTCAGCTGCAGCGCATCTGCGAGTGATTTATTGGCTGGATCCATCGCTTCACGCATGGCCGCAGCAGAACCGATGTCGCTCTCGACATTGAACTGGGCGGAGGCTGATCGCCTCGTGGGTTCCACTTCCATTGGAACATCCTCGATGGGAACGCCACCCTCGACCATGTCGGGTTGATCCGGTCGTTCACTCATGGTGAATCCGTGCTCTCCATCTTATTCTTAGGCTGGGGAATCACGGAACCCTCACCAGGTGAATCCATGTTCATCAGGTGCCAGGGTGCAAAATCGGTTTCAAGAATGACGGTCGTATTCTGTGCCAACGCCTGTTCAAGCGCATCGAGCCAGATGAGAAAGATCGCAAGGTTCTCGTCCTGGCTCATCTGCTGCAGGTATCCGGCAGCCCGTTCCTCGCCGCGACCCCGGATCTCCTGGGCTCGCTGCGATGCGAAGGCGAGAATCTTGTCCGCCGTCGTCTGGGCTTGCGAGGTGATTCGCTGCGCCTCGGCGACGCCCTTGGCTCGCTCGTTCTCCGCCAACGTATCCCGACGAGCCTTCATCCGTGAGATGACCGCCTGCGAAGTCTTCTCCTTGAGAATGATCCGGCTGACACCGGCATAGAGTGGCTTGATGCCCTCGGCTGTCACCGTGTCCATTCGATCAAGGATCGACTGCTCGGCTTCCCCGAGGCTGTTGTCCACCCCGATGAGCTCCTCGAAGTTGTACTGGCTCAACGTGGAGACCGCGTCTTGGAACTGGGTTGAAAGAATCAGGTTCGCCTCTCGAATCGACGGATAACTCTGATAGAAGTCCAGTGGGCCATTCCCTTCGGTATTGATCTTCCAGAGCATGAACGCCTTCACGACGATCTGCTGGCCGTCCTTCGTCTGAAGATTATCCAGTGGAGATTCGAGCAGTTGAACACGCGTATCGAAAGTATCGACACTGTCTGCGAAGAATGGAAGCCTGAAATGAAGTCCCGGCTCCCTGATGATGCTCATTTGATCGATCTTGCCGAAGCGACTGCGAATCCCGACCTCGTTGAACGAGATGGAGTAGGTCATGCTGAAAATCAGCAGGACTGCAAGAATCACGACTCCGGCGACGATGGCGACGGTCTTTTTCATGGTGTTGAATCCTCTTCAAGCACACCCTCGAACACCGTGTTTGGAGCTGCAAGATCACGCAACTCGACGTTCACGTTCATTCGCTCGGGGGGGATGCCGACGATGTACTTTCTCAGGCCGCTGAGGCGGCGGACATAGGTTTGCATGATGGCACGCTGGCGATACAGCTCGGGTGCTGCCTGGTACGCGGCAACCTGGCTCTGGACCCGGCCTGCCTGGGCTCGTTTTTCCATGATCTCGATCCACCGGTCCCGCTCGGCTGCCGCGATGATCGAAGCTGCCTGGCCGCCGGAATCCTCGAGGAGTCGTTCAGTAGCTACAACCTGCTGGGTAAGTTCCCTGCTGGCTGCCCTGACCTGGGGCGCATCCTCGCCATGTTCTTCGGCCAGCTTGTCCCGCTTGGCCCGTGCATCCTGCACTGCATCGATCGATTCCTCGATCTGGTCGATGACCGAGGGATCACCTGCAATGGCAGTGAAGAGTGCAATCCTGTTCCGCTCCGCGTTGGCGACACTGCGATCACGCTGCTGCATGGCAAGTGGCAGGTCCTGGAACCTGCTTGCGGCATCGCCTGAGGGACGGATCATGGGTATGTTGATCGCAACGATCTCGACGCCCACCTGCTGCTTGTCAAAGGCGCGTTGCACCTCGACCCGCATCTGGCTGGAGATGTCTGCTCGATCATCCGAGAGAACCTCATCCAGTGACCTGGTGGACATCTCCCGGGTTATAACGGAGAGCGACAGGTCCCGGAGCGCGCGTTCACGATCGGTGAACTTCTGCCGTCTCTGGATCGAATCCGTTCCGAAGTGGAGGTATCTGAGCAGGCCCGGCTCACCTCCGGATTCAGACCTGATGCGGTATTCGAGTTGAATGAGCATGTCGACAAGTGCATAGTTCCCGCTGAAGTCGCCGGCTGAATCTTCTTCAGGGTCGCTGTCCTGGGTATCCAGGGCATCCGCGCTCACCGTCAACCTCGAACGTCCGACAATGAAGGGCTCGATGACTTCACCTGGATCAAGGCGTATCTCGTCCTCCCAGAGAAAACCCTCACGCCGTCCCTTGTCCATCGGCGTCAATGGAAGTGAACGAAGTGAACTCACGTCGTAGACCCTGGTCTGCTCGATGGGCCATGGAAGTTTCCAGAAGAAACCCGGATCATGAACCACGTTCCCTTCCGTGCCGACCAGCGCGCCGGAGCGAAGCCGAAGCCCCTGCTCACGACCTCCGACTACGGAAAGCGTACTGAGTGCCAGCAGTACACAGATGCCGAGGATGCACAGCCATGCGCTGCTCCTGAGCACCAGCTGGTATCCCCATGAACTGGTGATGTCGAACCCGAACTGGTAGTTGACGGCATCATTGAGTGAACGAACAAGTGAATCAGGAGTTGCCAGGAGGCTGAGGCTTCGTGAATCGAAAGCGGCACGTGGAAACTCGCCGCTGATTCGGGGACGGTAGAGATTCAACAGCAGGTTGAGCACCACTTCGGCTCCGACGATGACCATGAAGACGGGGATGGCCCATGCAACGAAGAACATGACATCGTCAATCTCGAAGTAGCGGACGATCGTGCCCGCCGCAATGGCAAGAAGCACGACAGCATTGCCGACCATGACGGCCGCACCTGCTCGAAGATTCTGCCAGACCTTCTGCTCGGCCATGCCGGCCAGGTATCGGGAAATGATGAAGCACACGACTGAGAAGCCCAGGGTCACGGCAATGAGCCACCCCTTGTTCTCGGTCATCAGCAATTGCAGCCAGCCGTCGGATCCCGCCATGCCGGCCAGTGCATCGAACATGATCCAGGAAAGCAGGAACAACACGCATACGAACAGGAGGCTCGCAAGCGGCATGACCCACTTGTACATCATCCGGAGACGGCGTGCCGCGACACGGATCTCGTCACCGGAACGATCGAAGATCGACTCGCCGCTCGTGGTGGCCGTCAGCTCGCCTTCCTCCAGCGCCTCGAGCCGTTCGAGCTTGTGCTGGTTGAAGACGATGATGAGTCCCAGCCAGACGATCAGTCCCGTGTAGAGATAGAACGAGGCGAAGCGCGCCGTCGCCTCCTCCCCCCCATAACCGAAGATCAAGAGAACGGTCGCTGCTACAAGCTGAAGCAGGAAACCGAAACCGGCAATGTTTGTTGCTCGCTGGTAGGCGAGGTGATCGATCCTCATGGTTGAGCGTCGATGCCCCCTGCAGCTGTAAGGGGGACACGCGTCCCCGTCTTTAAATGGTCCAGGCCCCGGCCGAGGCCTCATATCAATACGTTAAACAGACCCGGGTTTGTTCGTCCCATGGGCGGGGCAGAGTACCAAATTGTGACTCCAACCACCCAATAAGGGGCTTCTTCGGCTCCCACGAGGGGTAGGACGGGGGTACCATTTCCTGCCCGATGTTCCAACAACTCATAGCCATAACCCGAAACACCTTCTTCGAAAGCATCCGACAGCCGATCATGCTCGTGGTTGTCATTGCTGCATCGATCCTGATCGTCCTCAGCAACCCACTTTCAGCCTTCACGATGGATGAGAACCAGCGGATGCTCGTCGACATCGGCCTGGCGACGGTCTTCCTCGCTGGAGCCGTACTCGCCGCCTTCATCGCAACGAATGTCCTTGGCAGGGAGATCGAGAACAAGACCGCCCTGACCGTCATCAGCAAGCCCGTCACGAGACCAATCTTCATGATCGGCAAGTACCTGGGTGTCGCCGGTGCAATGATGGTCGCCTCGTTGTGCATGACTCTCGTGTTCATGCTGGTTGAACTCCATACCGTCATTGAAACCGTACAGGACCCCGTCCATGTACCAGTCGTCATCTTCGGTCTTGGCGGAGCACTCCTTGGCCTCCTCGCAGCGAGCTGGTGCAACTACTTCTATGGGATGGTCTTCAGCAGCAGTGTCATTGCGATCACGACGCCGATCCTGTTTCTTGCATACCTGCTTGCCTTGAACTTCGGGCCCGACTTTTCCTCGCAGCCGATGTGGCTTGCCTTCGAAAGCCAGATCTGGCTTGCAGTCGTCTCGATCATGATGGCCATTCTCGTCCTCTGCGCCATTGCCGTTACCGTCTCAACACGTTTCGGGCAACTCGTCACCCTGGTCTGCACAGTCGGCCTCTTCCTGCTGGGCCTTCTTTCCGACTGGATCTTCGGCCGGGGCATCGAACGACTTGAAGCAAGCTGGCTGGACACTGCAAGGCTCAAGGGTCTTGTCACGCAGGAAGAAGTCATCAGGAGCATCGAGTGGACGACAGGTGAAGTCGAGGAATCGATGACCATCATCGACGTGGCCACCGTTCCACTGGTGGACATGGCGACTACCGGTGAATACGTGTCATGGATCCTCTACTGGATCGGCTACAGCGTCCTCCCCAACTTCCAGATCCTCTGGCTCTCCGATGCACTGACGCAGGACACCGTCATTCCCTACTCCTATCTCCTGAGAACGCTCCTCTACGGGGGGTTCTATTCGATCGGCGTACTCGGGCTGGGAATCATCCTCTTCCAGCGCCGCGAAGTCGGATAGGCCCACCGATGACTGACGCCTCCAGGACCATTCGTATTCGTGGAGCTCGAGAGCACAATCTTGCATCTCTCGATGTCGACCTCCCCCGGGACCAGATGGTGGTCATCACGGGTGTCTCCGGATCAGGCAAGTCTTCGCTGGCCTTCGATACGATCTTCGCCGAAGGGCAAAGAAAGTACATGGAGTCCCTGAGTTCGTATGCCCGCCAATTTCTCCAGCAGGTCAGCAAGCCGGATGTTGAAACGATCGAGGGACTCCCTCCAACGATCGCCATCCAGCAGCGGAGTGGCGGACACAATCCACGATCAACGGTTGCAACCACCACGGAAATCCAGGACTACCTTCGGCTCCTCTTCGCCCGATGTGGTGAACCCACCTGCTGGGCGAAGAAGGGACGAAGAACCTGCAGTCGACCCATCAGCGCAACCTCCTCGACACAGATCGTAGATCGACTCCTGGAAATGGCGGGCGGAACGAAGTTGATCCTCTGTGCACCCGTCATTCGTGGCCGAAAGGGTTGGCACAGGGACACACTGAAGCAACTGCACCAGGATGGCTTCGTTCGAGTACGGGTTGATGGTTCGATCCTGGACATCCGGGATGCCCTTGCAGAGGGCGGCGAAAACCCACTGGAGCTCAATCGGCACGAACGCCATGACATCGAAGCCGTCGTCGACCGGGTCACGATCAAGGATGGACTCAGGCCTCGACTAGCCGATTCACTCGAGACGGCGCTGCGGATCGGCGAAGGACGGCTGCTGGTTCTTGAAGTCAGTGGCGGGGAGGAACGAGAACATCGTTTCAGCGAGCGGATGGCCTGCCCCGACCACCCTGATCACAGCCTCGAGGAACTGGAACCACGTCTCTTCTCCTTCAACTCCCCCTTCGGCGCCTGCAGGATGTGTGATGGCCTCGGCGTCATGGACGAACTCAACCCCTCGCTGCTGGTGCCCGACACATCCCTTGGTCTCGGGGAAGGTGCCATCGAGGCCTGGCGAAAGAGTGGACGACGATTGAACAACTGGTATGGGCGACAGATACGGAACTTCTGTGATGCGATGGATGTCGAGAAGTCGACACCAGTCGACCAGTTCACCGAGAAGCAGCACGAGGTCCTCTTCAACGGAACACGCGGCCAGAAAAAGCGAGGCGTGTTCCATTTCGAAGGAATCCTTCCAAACCTGCAACGGCGTCTGAAGAAGACCGAGAGTGAACTGGTGCGAGAACGGATCCGGTCCTACATGAGTTCATCGATCTGTCCCGACTGCAATGGCGCGCGGCTCAGACCGGAAGCCCTGCACGTGATGCTCCCGACAAGCCAGGGGCCGATGAACATCGCCCAGATCACCTCGTTGACCATCGGCAATGCAGGGAAACTTCTTGCCGACCCACGGCTGGAAGGAGCCGCAGCAACGATTGCCGAGCCGATCCTTCGTGAACTCCAGTCGAAACTCGGCTTCCTCGAGTCCGTCGGGCTCGAGTACCTCTCGCTCGACCGTGCAGCCAATACCCTCTCCGGCGGCGAGGCGCAGCGAATCCGGCTTGCGACCCAGGTGGGATCCGGCCTGGTGGGAGTCTGCTACGTACTGGATGAACCGACGATCGGACTTCACCAGCGGGACAACGAGCGACTCATCAGGACACTTCGAAACCTCTGCGCCATCGGGAATACGGTCCTCGTCGTCGAGCATGACGAAGGGGTCATTCGCGCCGCCGACCACGTCGTGGACATCGGCCCAGGTCCCGGGGTCCATGGTGGGCACATCGTATCCCAGGGGACTGTCCAGGATCTGGAGAACGACGAGGAGTCCCTGACCGGGGCCTACCTGTCGGGACGCAGATCCATCGAACTGCCTGGCGATCGTCGCACGGTCGACACCTCGGAAGCGATTACCGTCAAGGGAGCCCAGGCCAACAACCTTGATGGCATCGACGTCGACTTTCCACTGAAGGCCCTGACCTGCGTCACCGGCGTCTCAGGCTCCGGGAAGTCGACCCTGCTCAACCAGGTCCTGCTTCGTGGAGCACTGCGAAAACTGCACCAGGGAAGGGAGATCCCAGGTGCACATGACAGGATCGAGGGACTTGATGCGATCGACCGCGTCGTGGCGGTGGACCAGTCCCCCATCGGTCGAACTCCGCGGTCAAACCCGGCAACCTACACGGGCATCTTTGATGGAATCAGGAAACTCTTCGCCACAACACGTGAAGCGAAGATTCGTGCTTACGCTCCCGGCAGGTTCAGTTTCAATGTCAAGGGCGGCCGGTGCGAGTCCTGCCAGGGACAAGGCGTGCAGCGCATCGAGATGCACTTCCTCCCGGATGTCTTCGTCACCTGCGATGAATGCCAAGGCTGCAGGTACAACCCTGAAACACTCCAGGTGCTCTGGCGGCACAAGTCCATCTCGGATGTCCTCAAGATGACAGTCGAGGATGCCGTCGAGTTCTTCGATGCACACGCCGGCATTCACCGCATGCTCTCCTGCCTCAGGGATGTCGGACTCGGGTACCTGCAACTGGGCCAACCCTCCACGACACTCTCCGGCGGCGAGGCCCAGCGCATCAAGCTGGCCCGGGAACTGGGAACACGACAACAGGGCACCGTGCTCTACATACTTGATGAACCGACTACTGGACTTCACTTCGCCGATGTCGAGAAACTGCTGCACGTTCTGGATCGCCTTGTCGATCGGGGCCACATGCTTGTCGTCATCGAGCACAACCTCGATGTCATCCGCCATGCAGACTGGCTGATCGACCTTGGACCCGAGGGAGGCAGTGGCGGGGGGCGGGTCGTTGCAACCGGCTCACCTGAAGACGTGGCCGAATGTACGGCAAGCCATACCGGTCGGTTCCTCGCGGAATCGATTGTCAGTCCCGTTTGAAGACAACAAGCCTGTTGACTACCCAGTTGAAGAACAGTCCAAGTGTAGATCCGATCGCAGATCCTATGACGCCTGCCAGTGGCAGCACGATCTTGTCGCTGTAGTACCAGGTGACAAAAAACGTCACGAGGACCGGGATGGAACACACAACAACGAAGCCTGCGTACTGCCTGGCAATCGACCTTGAGCCGGCGTCCCAGAAGGCAAGCCTCCTGTCCCACAGGAAGTTCCATGTCATCGTGAGCAGTACGGCAACGAGAATCCGGATCCATGTATCGACCATTGTTCCTGCCATGACATCGAGCAGGGCCAGGAGTCCTGCATAGACGATCATTCCGGAAGCACCCACGCATGCAAAGGGAATGAAACTCGACAGCCGGGGATACTTGAAGCGAGCAAGGCGGACGATGTGCACCAGGTACTGCCACTGCACCTTCAAGGACAACTTGCTTTCCCCATGCCTGCGCGTACTGAAGTGAATCGGGACCTCGACGACGTTCGTGCAGCGACACTTGACGATGAGCTCAAGTCCGATCTTGTAGCCGATCGGGTCGAGCTCGGCTGCACGCTGCCATGTTGCACGTTCGATCCCGATGAAACCACTCATGGGATCAAGCACCTTCGTGAACGGACGTGCCATGAGGGTCGCGACCTTCGAGTTGATCCAGCGAAGGACTCCCCACCCATCTTCCGTCGAGCCGCCTGTGATGTACCTCGACCCCAGCGTAAAATCGGCTCCAGCTGCAAGTGCCTGCTCCATGTCCGGGATCGAGGATGTCGGATGCGAGCCGTCCGCATCCATGACGACCAGGACATCGTGTCGCGATTCCTCGAGACCTCGAATGACCGCCGAGGACAGGCCCCGCTCACTGATCCGCGTGATCAACCGAACCCAGGGCTCGCCACGATCGGCAACCAACTCGACAGTTCCATCCTTGGAGTTGTCATCGACGATGATCACGTCAAGGTCGTGCCCGTCGGCTCGAATGGACGCGAGGCCGTCGAGCAATCCCGGAAGACTGCCTGCTTCCCTGTACGTGGGAACTATGACTGATATTGGCCTCAATGTTGTCACCTGTCCCCCATCGGTCGAATGACCATCCAATATTCAGACTGGGCCTAGGAGCCGAAGGGATCACCTGCTGGACGTGGCCTGGGCTGGCTCTTCAGAAGTGCCCGTGCAAGGTCCAGGTCCCGCGGTGTCGTGATCTTGATGTTTCCCGGGTCACCCTCAACCACGTGAACGGTCTCTCCAAGTTCCTCCACCGCCTGGGCATCATCGGTTGTCTGGTCCAGGCCGTCACGATCATAGGCTCGCTGGAGCAGTGACCGCTCGAATACCTGCGGGGTCTGCGCAGCGACAAGGGTGCGACGATCGACGGTCTCTTCGACAGGCCTGGCGGGAACCGCCAGTCGCCCCACATCTCCAAGGATGGCATCTGCAAGTACGTCGCCCGATTCGCCTGCATCAATCGCAGCCTCGGGATCGATCCTCTTGATGGTCGAGGACAATGGTGTCGATGGAACAACAGCGGAGAGCGACCTGGCCGCAACAAGAATTCGATCAAGCAGTACGTCCGTCACGTTCGGCCGCGCCGCATCGTGAACCGCTACATGTGTCGACTCTTCGGGTACATGTGCAATCGCACGTTGCACCGTCTCCCAGCGGCCTGCCTGCCCACCCTCCACGATCGTGACGCCATGAAAACCCAGCGCGGCACCGAATCGATCCTTGAACCTATCAAGATCATCTGGAGGACCGGCGACGATGATCGAGGAGACCTCGTCTCGTCGTGCAAAGCACTCGATGGTCCGAAGCAGAACGGCCCGTCCACCCAGATCACTGGACAACTTGTCTTCCCGACCGAATCGCTCGCTCCTGCCGGCTGCCGTAATGATGACGCAGAGATTCACGATCCGCCGGGTTCCCGTACGGAGCCGATCACGGTGAATGAAACCGAATGATTGGGTGACATGACCTGGACCTTGTCCATGAAGACACCCTGGTGGTCTGGAGAAGGTGTTACACGTACCCGCAGGTTTGAACGCTTGCCATCCACGTGTGGCTCGATGCCGACCAGTTCCGCCTTGAACTTCGTGGAATCAGCCTGGACTGCGTTGACTACATCATCGGCAGATGCCGATGCCATGCCGTTGACGGGCAGCAGGAACTCGACGCTGCGACCGGGATCAACAGGGTCAAGAACAACCCGGCGATCGAGAAAGAACCATGGTCGTTCCCCTCGAGTCTGGATTCGATCGATCTTGTGATTCAAGGGAACTGCAATGACTGGAGCATCAGGGTGATCCGTTTCAACGAGCAGGAATCCAGGGATGCGCTCTCCAGATTCATCGAGCCCCGTCTCCCTGTCGTACGCGGACATGTCCCAGCGGATGATCTGCGATATGGATGGTTGCGGGGAAGTTGCACCACTCTGGAATACCGGCGCTTCTCCGGCACACAGGGTGACCTGGAATGGCTGGCCATCCATTGACTGAAGGGTCAGCAACCCTTCAGTCCGGTAGGTCAGATCCTCGTAGCCCCTGGGGTGCATCCTGATGTCACGTGGCAGTGACGAGACAGCATGGCTGATGACGCCCTTGATGGAAATGGTCGTCGGTGCCAGGTCCTCGTACTGGACCACCACCTTGACCGAGTTCTTGTCCTTCGGAGTCAAGTCAGCGGCCATGACCGCAGTCAAGGGCATTGAAGCACCCGGTTGAAGCAGGCCCGGGTTCATCTCAACAGTCGTACAGGAACAGGTTCTCTTGGTGCCCAGGATACGAATCGCCGAGGTCGAGTCGTTTCTCAATTCCACGGTTCGTCTCGTCAAGGACCCGGGCTTCATCACGCCAAAGTCGAATCCCTCCGGAAGGATGGAAACCAAGGCGACCGGGTCATCCTCATCTCCTGCAGAAAGCGGGGCTGGAGGAGGGATTGTTGGAGCAATCGATGATGCCGGATTCGAGGGTGCCGAGGAAGACCCCCCCGCCGGAGTAGTCTGCCTCTTTGGCCGGTCCTGGTTCATGGATGTGAACAGGTAGATGATCACCAGGAGGAGAGCGCCTACGGCTACCAGCGAAAGGATCGCGTTGGCGGACAGGCCACGCCGGTGAAATCGTGATTGCAGGGCACTCACTTGCATCTTGACAGTGTATCGCCACCTCGCCATGGGTTTGGAGTTCAACCCCTTGATGATTGACGGTCATGGCATTGCACGGGAAGATGCCCTTGAACTGGTAAGAAGCCGGAGTGGCGGAATTGGCAGACGCGCCGGATTCAAAATCCGGTTCCCCTTGGGGAGTGTGGGTTCGAGTCCCACCTTCGGTATTTCTTCTGGACATACTGGAAACTCAGATCCAGGAGCAGGCAACCAATGGGCTCAAGGCGGAGTACACCTGCGGGGCGTCGAAAAGCCAGGCAGATAGCCTGGGCCATGATGCTCATCGGGGGGGTGCTGATCGGGGCCGGACTTGCATATGTGCTGCTCTGAACACTGCTAACCCGACTTGGCAGGACCTTTGTCTTCAGAAATAGCATTTCCACGCACCCAAAATCATCCATGGCCGTATACGCCTGTGTACAGGATGCATCAAGGGCCAGGTCCCGAGGAAGACTGGTCGGCCAGTCCCGTGCATGGATTCCTCCTGAAGCGTGCCCTTCCGGGATCTTCAACCTGTGAATGTAAAGGTGAACGTGCCCTGATTGTCGCGTGTCGTGCCCCCCAATTACTGCTTGCCCCGCATTGCAGGACCCACCACCCACCAAGGATCGAACCATGGACATGAACATGAACTGTGCCATGAAGGCTGTTCCTCGAACCACCTATTCCCCCCCCACCGTGGACAAGTTGCTGACACTCCTGGGCGGCACTGTTCGACTCGCAATCCTCCGGGAACTGCTTGTTGAGAGCAGGTCCGTTTCCAAACTCGCCGATGCAGTTGACCAAAGCATCGGCCTGGTCAGTCACAACCTGAAACTCCTCCGGGAACAGGGCCTGGTGGTCTCGACACCATCTGCACGACACCGCTACTACAGCATGTCACCACGCGTGCAGGTGGAACACCTGCACGACGGCACGAAACTCGGGTTTACCGCCGCATGTGGCGAACGGGTAAGCCTCGTGCTCCAGACTCAATCACAGGTTGACTCGCGAAGCTTCCAAGCCGTACAGGTACAAAAAACAGGCATTGAGAACTTCAAGAACCAGCGGCAACCAGGTGAAATCGATCATCGCCCCGGGTAATACGGGTTTCGCCCAAAGAAACACCGATTCCTCTCCTCGTGGTTCCATTCCCCACATCTTTAAGTAGTCTGTAAGTGGAAGAAATAGGGGCCCCTTCCGCGGGCCCATGTGTGGAAGAGGAATCCCGGAGAACAACCCCCGATGCATTTCAATGCTCCCACCGTCTCGGTGGCCTTCGCGGTCGCTGCAATCACGGCTTCGACATCTGCTTTTCCACCGGCCAAGCAGCTGACTACGCCACGACTGGCACCCACGCAGGCTCCTGAGAGGCCCGCAACTCGTGCCCTGCTCGAAGCATGTGACTCGACTGGCGACAGTTTCTTCATTTCCGAGAACGTGGATACCCAGACCATCATTCCCCTTGGCTCCCTGGCGTGCTACACAAGTGACGGAACCTATGGGCATTCCTATGGTCGGTACCACGATCTTGCGGCCCATGCGCTCAATAGTGATGTCGAACTGGTATGTGTTCACTGGGGATTTGAAACCAACGACCTGCCACTGGGAGTCGTGATCAATGTCTACAAAGATATTGATGGAATCGCCGTACCAGGCAGCAGCCCTGGCGACCTTTCCCTGGTCACGAGCATCAATGGAACACTTCCAGAGAACTCGACTGACTTCTTCATGTCGGGCAGTGCCGGCAGTCCAGCGACCCTGGGCATGTCGGACCTCATCTTCATTGAATTGCTCGTCCCAACTGGCCAGATGCCCAATGAATGGAACCTGCCAGGTCTTCACTGGATCGGAGCCAATGACCAAGGTGAACTCTCCCCGAGCTGGATCAAGACGGAAAATGGAGAATGCGGACTTGGAACGTGGTTCAATACGGCACAACTTGGGTATCCCGATGTGCACTGGGTCGAGGCCATCGAGGTTCGTGAAGCCCAGGCTTCTGATCCATGCAACGACCCCCTCCCTGAAACCTGCCCCGCAGATGTTTCAGGATCCGACGGCACTCCTGATGGAGCCGTAAACGTCTCCGACCTGCTTGCAGTCATAGCTAACTGGAATGCCACCGGCGACGGTACGTTCCGTCCACAGGGTGATTGCCGCCCCATGCCCAATGGCGACTGCAATGTTGATGTCTCCGATCTGCTTGGAGTCATTGCAGAGTGGGGTGAAACAGACTGCACGCCCTCTGAACCCACGGGAGCCTGCTGCTCAAGCAGCGGCACATGCACTGACAACACCCTGGAATCAGACTGTGATTCGGCAGGTGGAAATACCTTCTATCCCGACCAGTCCTGCATTGATGTTCCATGCAGTGCCGAGGTCGACTTGGCGCTCAATGAAATTCGAACAAATCAACCCGGTGCTGACAATGACGAGTACCTGGAGTTGTATGGCATTCCAGGCACCTCGATGGATGACCATGCATTCATCGTGATTGGTGATGGTGTTCCCGGTGATTTCGGTGTGATCGAGGCCGCCGTGGACCTGTCGGGTCAATCGATCACGGGCGATGGCACCTTCGTTATCGCCGAAGACACGTTTACCCTCGGAATTCCCGATTCGATCGCCTCATTGAACTTCGAAAACAGCAACCAGACGACCTACATGATTGTTCGTGGCTTCACTGGCCTTGCCGGAGATGACCTCGACACCAATGATGATGGCGTGCTGGACAGCACTCCATGGCTCTACATCAAGGACGCCGTGGCATTCATAGGACCCGATCCAGCCTCTGGAAACCCCGTCTACACCGACGTTACAGTAGGTCCAGACGGCATTTACGTCACGGCCCATGCCTTCCGTTGCCCTGATGGCAATGGATCCTGGAACGTAGGCTGCTTCGATCTCCTTGCAGATACTCCAGGCGAGATGAACAACTGCGCAACCGGTGACAGTGATGGCGATGGAATCGCCGACATCTGTGACAACTGCCCTGACCTGGCCAATGAGGACCAGGCCGACTGTGATGGTGATGGCATCGGTGATGTCTGCGCGATTGCAGACGGACTTGCCTCGGACTGCAATACCAACGGCATCCCCGACAACTGCGAAAACGACTGCAATGGCAATGGCATTGCCGACGAGTGCGATGTTGCTGATGGCACGTCAGGTGACTGTGATGGCAATGGCATTCCGGATGAATGCCAGGAAGACTGCCAGCCCAATGGCATACCGGATGCCTGCGAGATTCTTGACGGTACCGCGGACGATGCCAATGGCAATGGTGTTCCTGACGAATGCGAAACCCCGGTCTTCGTGATCAATGAGATCCATGCCGACCCCTCGAGCAATCCTGATGGCACGTATGCCGACGGTGATGCAAATGGCGATGGCATAGGAGAATATGGCAATGACGAGTTCGTGGAGATCGTCAATCGAAGCGGCGCCTCCATCGACATGAGTAACTGGTCACTCAGTGATGAGGTCGCCACGCGACACATCTTCCCGGTCGGCACCGTACTCGACGACCAATGCGCCATCATCGTCTTCGGTGGTGGCACGCCGATGGGCGACTTCGGAAACGCCCTTGTCCAGACAGCTTCGACTGGCTACATCGGCTTGAACAACGGTGGTGACACCGTGACTATCACTGATGATGGTGGCGGCATACAGCTCCAGGTCATCTATGGATCGGAAGGCGGAGACAACCAGAGCCTGACGCGTTCACCTGACGTCTATGGAGAAACCTTCTACAAGCATTCCGAAGTGGCCTCCGATGGAAGTCTCTGGTCACCGGGATACACCCATGAAGGTGCTGCACTTGGAAGTTGTGACGTGCCCGTCGATACGGATGGGGATGGCATCTCCGACGAGTTCGACAACTGCTACCTCCCCAACCCCGGCCAGGAAGACTGCGATTTCGACGGCATTGGTGATGTCTGCGAGATCGCTGATGGAACCCAGGAAGATGTCAATGGGAATGGAATACCAGATGATTGCGAGGGAGATATTCCCACGGATCTCTGGATCAACGAGTTCCACTACGACAACTCCGGGGGCGACCTCAACGAGTTCGTGGAAGTTGTCCTCCTTGATGGCGTCGACCCATCCATGGTCACGCTGACCCTGTACAACGGCAGCAATGGCGTGGTCTACGGCTCCCACAACATCGGGACCGACTTCACACTTGGTGAAACAGGGGCTGGCTGGGCGATCTATTCAAGCTCGATCAGTGGAATCCAGAATGGAAGCCCTGATGGCATGTCCCTGGACATTGGAGGATCGATCGCGGCCTTCCTCTCCTATGAGGGGTCCTTTGCGGCCACAGACGGGCCTGCAGCGGGCATGACATCCACGGATGTCGGTGTGATGGAACAGGGAGTCACAGAGTTCACCTCCATCGGTCTCACGGGTACTGGGGGCCTTGCAGGCGACTTCACATGGATGCTCCTACTGGACCTTGCGACCCCTGGAATGGCCAATGATGGACAGGTCATAAGCCCCTGAAATGGCGATGTGGGCAAACACGCCCATGGACACGTGGCACTCGTTCGATGAAGTCCCTTGGAACCGATCCGATGTTGCATTTTTAGCCATTCAAACCGTGTTTGATACGTTTCAATAGCCCGATAACGCCCCCCATGGCCCCCTTCAGGCTCCTTGGCATGAAATAACGGGTTTCATGTTCGAGAATCATGGACAAATGCTTGACAGGTGGGCTGTTACCGTACATTCTAGACATGGAATCTGACCTCCCCCAAACATGTGCAGGGACTGTGTCAGAGGAAGAGGAGCCGCTGCTTATCAATGCAACGGCATGAGAAGAAGGAAGTTAGACAAACTTACAGAGAGATTTGGCAGTTGTCGGGTCGTACTCGATACCTGCTGCTCGTGGCTGCTGGAATGTCTGGTTGTCACGGAAGGAGATCTGAGTTCGACGGCGCCGTCGATCTTCGAGAGAGAAGTGTTCGTTAATGAGGGGAAGATTACCCATGAAAACCCTACCGTCTTGTTTATGTATTCTCGGTTTCGCAACTGCAAGTCTTGCAGGCGGAACCGTCTTGATGGATCAGATTGGACCGGATGACGGTTCCAATATCGATCTGTCAAACATGACAGCCAACCAGGTATTTGAAGCCAGCTTCGCGCAGTACACCGTAGGGTGCGTTGATGACTTCGATTCAGCTGGTTCTGCCATCATGTCTGTTGAACTGGTCTTTGGTGGCTGGAACGGCTATGCCGGACCCACCGGAGTCTCCGGTTACTCAGTCAACCTGTACTCCGATATGGATGCTGCTCCATGCGCCAACCTTGAAGGTGACGCGTATAACGCAACAGAAGCATCCGGTGACCTGGTTGACCCCTTTGGCGGCCTTGCTGGCATGTCAAAGATTGGACTGCCTGTCAATGGTGGGCCTTCGGGCAACATCAATGCAGTTTCCGTGATTCCGAACAACGAGTTCGGCATCAACGGTCAAACTGGAGCAGGCCTTGGATTCACAGGTGATTTCACCATGAATCAGGCCAACCCAGGTGGTGGATTCGGCTTGCCCTGTCCATCAGCTAATGCGTTAAACATCGCACTTCGCGTTATGGGCGGCACTGCAGATCCCTGCGGTGGTGCTCTTGCGGAAGTCTGCGCTGCAGATGTAAGTGGTCCAGATGACGTTCCTGACGGATACGTCAACGTATCTGACCTCCTTGCTGTCATCGGCAACTGGGGCATGAGTGGCGACGGGACATATCGTCCAGTCGGCGACTGTGCACCAATGCCAAATGGTGACTGTACTGTCAATGTCTCTGACCTTCTTGCCGTCATTGGCGACTGGGGCAGCGGATGTGTTGCAATGGGTGCCTGTTGTTACGACGACGGCTCCTGCACTGACAATGTTGCTGAAGCAGATTGCTCCGGTAGCTGGCTCGGCACAAACTCCACGTGCGATTCCTGCATAAGTGGTGCATGCTGTGCGGCAGATGCTACCTGTGCAACGTCAACAGAAGCAGCTTGCGTCGGCACCTATCAGGGTGACGGCACAGACTGTGCAGACGTTGTGTGCGAAGAGGCTCCTGACAATAACACATGCGCAAGTGCAATCGCTGCTGTCGATGGTGATAACTCCATCGACAACACGACCGCAACGACGGATGGTCCGGAGGACTTTGACCAGTGTGATAACTTCGATGTACTGGGCATCTACAACGATCTCTACTGGACCTACACGGCCAGCTGCGATGGTGATGTCACTATCAGTACATGCAACACCGTAGACTTCGATTCACGAATCGCTGTCTATGGGGATTGCAACTCTGCAATGCTCTTTTGCAATGATGATGCCCTTAGTGGCGCCTGTGGTCTCACTTCAGAGCTCACACTTGCCATGGCGACTGGCGAATCAATCGTCATCCGCATCGGTTCCTTCGCTGAAGGCGGAACCGGAATGGGTACATTCAACATCAACTGCAATGTTCCTGTTCCAGGTGCATGCTGCATTGGCCTCAGCCAGTGTGTTGATGGTTTGCTCCCAGATGAATGCGGCGCATTCGGCGGCACCCACCAGGGTGACGGCACACTGTGTGCTGATGTCGATTGTGATCCAACGCCCGCCAATGACACCTGTGCAGGTGCCGAGACGGCGGTCCTAGGTGATAACGCATTCGATACTTCGTATGCAAATCCAGAATGGGCAGACCCAGATGACACCGTGTGTGCCGGCGAGTTCCTTGATTGGGCCGGATCACCTGACGTCTTCTTCGTCTACACGCCCTCAAGTGATGGCACCATGAGTATCTCACTCTGCGATGCGGCTTCCTATGACACCTCACTCGCTGTCTACCTCGGTGGCTGTGATGACGGTGATGGAAGTCACAACGTTGAATGTAATGGTGACCACAGTGGTCAGACTGACTGCCAAGCCTACTACTCAGCGATTGATTCCATGCCCGTCTCTGGCGGTGTTCAGGTCATCATTCGTATCGGTGGTTGGAATGCAGCAACAGGTGCTGGAACCATGAATCTCAGCTTCACCGGTGGTTCTGAAACCGCCGCATGCTGCGTTAATGGTTCTTGTGCAGGTGATCTCACCTACGGCGACTGCACAGCTCTGAGTGGACTTTGGGTCCAAGGCGAAGACTGCTCCACCGTTTCCTGCCCACTGCCCTTCAACGGTTGTGACGGAAGCCAGGAGCAGAATGAGTCAGATGACGGATGCAGCATTTGTCAAGAAGACGGTTTCGATACCGCCGATGACTGCAATGCTGGCCTGAATGGTGACGGAACAATGGGTTCCTACACCCACGGCAACGTCCTCTGTGGAACCGCGTCCGTCTATCTCGACGGACCGACTGGTGGCCAATATCGTGATACCGACTGGTATGACGATGGTGGCGCCATGAATGCTGGTGGCACGTTCAACCTCACCATTGGTGCAGGTGGTGCTCACCTCCTCGGTATTGTGGACATTGACGCCTTGGCGTTCGTGGATTACTCCATCAATACAGAGGGCATGTACGCTGACCCATATCCGGTCACCGTAGGCGCTGGCAACTACTGTCTCTGGGTTGGTCCTTCCGATTGGAATACCGCTTGGGACTGTGCCAGTGGTGGTGCTGAGTACTCGATGCATGTCGACTGATCCCAGGATCAGTTGACGGCGAGGCTTTCTCGAGACTCGCCAAGTCAAAGTGCATTACCCCGCCCCCCGGCTTCGGCCGGGGGGCGGTTCTTTTTGGGCTTCGCGGTATCCTGAGCGTCGCATGATCAACAGGACAATGACATTCAGGCTCATGTTCGTCGCACTTGCCGGCACCGAATGCGGCTGGCTCATCGAGACTCAGCCTTCTACTCCTGGGTGATGGTTGTCTGTGCATCGATGGCGATTGAGCTGACGTCCACATCCCGGGTGCTCCCATCAGGCCATGTCACTCGAAGCGCATCAATATGATCATGCTCTCCAAGGCCGAAGGTCAGGGGCATCTCGACCTGCGAGAGGTAGCTTCTCGTGGGCATCACCTTCCGTCGCTGCGTCGTGCCTCCTGCATCGACCTCGACCCAGGCCCCGATGGCATCGAGGTTCGGTGACGCACCCTGCAATACGATTCGGATCCAATGGTGACCAAGTGCCTGCTCGTTTCGAAGGAGCAGGGGCCGATCCCCAACCTGGGTCACGATGATGTCCAGGTCGCCATCTGCATCGATGTCCGCATAGGCCGCCCCCCTGCCGACGATGGGTGTCACCAGGTCGCCTGCAATCTCGGAAGGGACCAGTTCGAAGGTCGGGCCACTGTCGCTTCCCGTATTCCAGAACAACTGGGCCGGCTGTCGGTACTGCTGGGAGCGGTGAATTTCGGATATCTCCTCCTCCAGGTGGCCATTGGTCTGGAACAGGTCCAACCGCCCATCAAGGTCGTAGTCAAGGAAGAACAACCCGAAGGACAGCAGCAACCTGGTCGGCGAACCGATCCCCTCGATGATCGCTTCATCCGAGAAGAGCATCGGGTCACGCCCGGACACGTAGAAACTCGTCATTTCCATCGTGAAGTTGCCGACCCCGATCCCTATGGCTTCATCATTTCGGTAGTGCGCCGCATCGATGCCCATGCAGCCCGTGGACAATCCACGATTGTCATAGGCCACGCCGGCATCCTCACCGATCTCGGAAAAGGTTCCATCACCATTGTTGTGATAGAGAAAGTTCCGAGTCGTGTCATTGGCGACGATCAGATCCATCCATCCATCCCGATCGAGATCGATGGGAATGACAGCAAGAGACTTGGCCACGGGAAATCCGTCGTAGGGATTCAGCACGTGTATTCCCGACTCCTCGGAGACGTCCTCGAAACGGCCCGTTCCGTCGTTTCGATACAGTTCCGGCTGCGTCCCCGCGTAGAGCTTCGGTGGCCCGTAGGCTCGATCCGTACCGTTGAGGGTGTAGTTGTTCGATATGTCCATTTCCCTGGACCATCGGACGTAGTTGGGCACGAAGAGATCAAGATCACCGTCCCCGTCGTAATCGAACATGGCAGGGCTCGAACTCCAGGCCGTCGGGCTCGAGGCGACTCCACTTGATGCCGTGAGATCCTTGAACCGGTTCTCCCCGAGATTGCGATACAACCTGTTCGAACCCAGGGCCGTGATGTAGAGGTCAAGCAGCCCATCGGCATCGACGTCTCCAACGGCCACGCCGGTCCCGTACATCGGTTCCTCCAGTCCGGAGCCAATCGTCACATCGGTAAAGTGCCCGGTGCCGTCATTGATCAGCAGTGCCATTGGACGCGATGCACGGTCTGACCCCTCCCACGGAATGGCATTGATGAGCAACAGGTCCTGGTCACCATCGCGATCGGAGTCGAAGAAGGCCGCGCCGCTGCCCATCGTCTCGGGAAGAAGTTTCTCTCCCTCGCCTGCACTTTCATGGATGAACTCGATCCCGGCTTCAGCGGTGATGTCGGTGAACTTGACATCCGGCAGGATCGCCAGATCTGGGATGAGCGCCTCGGGTGATTCGACCGTCTTCTGGATGATTGTTTCGGTTTCCTCCTGCCCGCTGTTCAACAGGAAGAAGAGAACCAGGCCCACGCTTCCGAGAATGACCATGACGACCATGGACCATTTGAAGGCCACCCCGATGATGACATCATCCTCCGGCACGTACTCGGCAGGGGCCTCCTCCAGACTCTCGGCTGGATCAATAGGATCGGGCTCTGGCAAATCGTCGCTCATGGAGATTCCGTCGGCACTTCCGTGTTGGTTTCATCAAGACCAGGAGTGCCAGGCCGCTGCAGGTCGTAGATCACGATATCTTCCGCTGCCTGGTTGGCCGCAGGGTACCTGCTCCTGGCAGCGGATACAGCCTGGTCGCGAGCGTTGTCATCTACCTTGTACTTCCGGTGAAGGCCCGCATGTTCACGGGCTTCCTCTTCCTCGCCCAGTTCATCATGAATCTGCTGGAGGTTGTAGTGAGCCGTCGTGTTCTCCGGGTCGAGCAGCAGCACGGATTCAAAGACATCCTGGGACTCCCGGAGGATCTCCTCGCGGCGGGCGAGTCGAGACTCGCCCCGCTCCTGCCTTGCTCTCTGGTACAACGTTCGTCCAAGTTCGTTGAGCACGTTGTAGTCCTTGGCGAAATCGAATCCCCGGCCTTGTGCCTGCTCGAAGCCACCCTCAACGACCTGCCTGAACTTGTCGATGGCGTCATCCAGGTTCCCGTTCTGCTTGTCGATGAGTCCACCGAACCACAGCAGGTGCCACTGGCGAGCGGGATGTTCCATGGCCGCAGCCCTGGCAATGGCCGAGGGAGCTTCCTCCGTCACGCGCCCCTCCTTGATGTACACGCGGGCGAGGTTGATCGGTCCCTCGCTCCTGCCCTGTTCCTCGACCTGCTTGAAGGCATCCTCCGCGCCGATGAGTTCTCCGCGCTGTCCCTTTCTGAAAAGACCGATCCCGTAGTCGTTCCAACGCTGCCATGTCGGTATGGGGGACTCCGGATTTCCCGGGGTCTTCCCACCACCGGCAACAGGGAAGATAATCGAGTCTTCAGCAAGGACCGTGATCGGAAGATTATTGACGTACTCCGGATCATCCTCGACGAAACGCATGTACTGGGTATCGAACTTCCGGTACTTCAGGCTGGCAGTCACCGTGATAGGTGCGTCGATGCCCTCGGGGACCGTGAATGAATAATGAACCGAATCAGCAGCTCCAGGTGGAATCTGGTGACTGTAGAGCGCCGTGAAGATGTCCTGTGCATTACGACGATCGATCCGGTTGCCCTCGCGATCGATGACGAAGGCGTTGACGAAATGCGACCAGGGGTCCACCTCGTTGTGTTCATCGATGAAACCGCCACTTCGACCGATGACTCGATCTCCACTGCGAACTTCGACGTCCATCCAGACCTCGTTGGAATCGGCAGTCCCCTGTGTGAAGATGTGCCCCATCTTGACGGTCCGGATCACGGCCTCAAGCAGGTAGGTTTCCCCGGGCTCGAGTACTGGCACCTCGGGCCGAAGTGGGGCGATGAGTTCACCATCGATGGTCCCTTCCTTCTTGATACCAAAGAGGTCCAGCCGCATGACTCCCTCGAGAAACTCCTGGTGCTTCTCGATGGCCTCTTCAGGCCGAGGCATGTCGACCATGGTCGGGATCGCGGTATTCGCAGAGGGGAACATGTGATCGTGGACCGTAGCGAACTCATCATCTCCACGGATCCTTGCGCCGAAATCATCTGATGCCATCAGCGGCATGTGGCAGTCGTTGCAGTTCACCTGGGCGACCGGCGGATAGTAGAAACTCGTGATCCCGTGTCCTGACACGCCACTGAGCCAGAATGCGTCGTAGTGATTCTGCCCGCGGAGCCACTTGTAGTCATTGAGCTCCTCGGGAAGGTGGACCTTGTGGCAGGTTCCACAGAACTCGGCTGACTGGTGCAGGGGCTTGAGGAATGTCTTCTTGTGAAACTCCGGCTTGGCCTTGACCAGTTGCCGGTTGACCCACTGCAGAAGATCATTCTCACTGGTGGCAAAGGGGTAGTGGATCGGCTCCTCGATGGTGTAATCCGCGTTGCCACGCACCGAGTTCACGTGCGTGATGCTGTGACAGACGGTGCAGGTGATGCCTGCATGCGCCGACTCATCGTGCACCATGTCGAACTCGGGATCATTGAATGCACCGCTGAAGAATGGCACGGGATCATGGCACCCGGCACAGAAACGCGATGCATTCACATTGCCGTCACGCTCCATGGAGAACTCCCGGGTTTCACGAACCGATGCCAGGTAGGCCGGGTTGTTGAAGGAACTGAACTTGTGAACCCCGTGCATCCAGCTGTCATGGATGTCTGCATGGCACTCCAGGCAATAGTCGTCGTTCTGCAGTACGGATGCGGGGATGAAGTCACCGGTCACGGTCCTTGAAAGTGACGGGAAGAAGTACTTGTCGCCCTCGGGGTTGCCCTCGACGTTCCATTGCCGTGGGTCCTGTGACTGGAGCACGACCATGACAACAGCGAAGATGGCCGCAACGACCGCCCAGGCCCCACCGACCTTCCAGCGGATGCGTCGTCCGGCAAGCCTGTGCAGCACGAAGAGCCACATGACCCCCACTGGTGTAATGACATGGAGCCACCAGAGCACCGACCGGACCAGTTCGTCACGCACGACGATGATGCCCTCGATCCTCGTCAAGAGGATGCCCGTGACCAGCAGTACGATGGCCGTGCTGAAGAGCGCGTAGCCTGCACGTACGGCGCGACGATTTGGCCGATCATGCGCATTGCGTATGTGGAAGAACCCGAAGACGATGATCGGGAGAACGATCGCAAGGCCCAGGACGAGGTGGGCAATGAACATATTCAGGAAGAACCAGTTCTCATACGACTCACCCGTGGCATGACCGAGGATCCGGATGCTCACGAGGTAGACCGAGTTGACCACGAGGATTGCAAAGAGCGCGAAGATTCCAACCAGCAGCATGCGCAGGTTGGGACCGACCACCGGAACGTACTTCTTCCGTCCAGGCATCGGCTTCGACTGATCTGTCACATCACGTGGGCTTGGCACCCCAGAATCCTCCTGCAGGCAGTTCTACATCGGCATCCTCCCCTCCTCGGGATGCCCCGGAAAGGGTAAATACCTGCATCGAGCACTCTAGACTCCATTCAAGATGCGTGGCAGCCCAGAATGCTGGAAGTTGCATCTTTCCAACACCTCAAAGAGCCGCGGTCGGCCTTAAAACTGGTCTTTACCAGCCTGATCGATAGCGGGTGTTGTACCTGCTGTTGAGGCCGCTGCCATCTTCTCCGCCAGGCAGGGGAAGGACTTCCTCCCCTTGGGCTGTCGCCATGTCCATGTCCTTGCACCAGCCATGGAGGTCCAGGATGTGTCGACGAGTCCACCCCTTCAAGGGAGCATGGGACTCGGGGGCATACCGAAGCCTGATCGCTTCGCCCGTTCCAAAAATGGCGACGGATCGATCCGCTTCGAGGACAAGCTCAGCTGCCTCACCAAATCGCGTGTAATACCCCGGGTGCGAACGGGTATCCCACAGCGGTGCTCGCCGCGACCAGTCGTAGTCGGGCTTGAACCAGTTGCTCGTCGCCCGGGCAGGAAAGCCTGCATCGAGAACAACCGCCGATTGGAGCAGGTTCACTGTTCGTCCTGCTTCGGGGCAAGGTTCTCTCCAAGCAAGCTGTACACGATCCCAGTACACCTGCAACTGTGTTTCAAGTTTCAAGCGGCGGCATTCTGCAGGCAACCCTGCAAGTGGGATGACAATCTGCCGAGGCATCCCGGCCGGGTACCCGAACTTCGGAAGGATCATGTGCCATTGGCCCGCCTGGTCTTCAGCCAGCAAGGATGGAGGGCCGTAGCCGGCACCTGCCTGCCATGCTGCAAACATTGTCTGGGAGTAGGGATACTCCACCCAGCCATCGATCAGGAGAAACGGAGACTGGCCACCTGTTGCGATCGGCTCTTCAAACTCGATCACCAACTCGTGTGGTTTCATGACCCTGCCGATGAACCTGCCATCCAGTTCGCCTGGATCCACGGGCGTCCCCTCGGCGTGCAGGCTTTCTGAAGTCACATCCTTCCCGGCTGCCATGACACGCACGGGATCAATGCTCCGTCGATAGAAGAAGGGAGTGCCCGTTGGTGCAGGCAAACCTGTCCCCATCCGCTCATCAACCGCCATGGACCAGCCCGGGGGGAGGTCCCATGTCACCAGTGATGCCGCATCCAGGTAACAGGTTTCCTCCATGGGCTCGGCCAGGATCAACTCGTAGGCCCCCTCACGTGGAACAATGCTGCCCTCAGGGAGGAGAAATCTCTCCCAGGGTCTTGATGTGGCCACTGTATCCCTGCCAGTCCTGAAACCAACGCCCCCCACTCCAAGACAGTCACTTATGAAGCTGGGCGACGTGCCGTTCCACGCAAAGATGACGGGACAACTGGAGAGTTGTCGCTGGGTCTCAACGATCGCGTGCGGACCATCAGCGTCGAGATCCAGTTCCGTCTGGAAGACACCGTCAGACCAGTCGATCGCGATGAAGTCGATCTTCTCAGCGGGCCCGAGGCCAACCGAGATTGGCTGCAAGCTCTGCCCTGGACCTGAATCTGCCCGAAGTGTTCCCGTGATCGTCCACCGAGAACCGACCCGAGCAGCAACCTGCGTACCGATTCCAGACCCATTGCTTCGCATCGAGTCACCGGTCTCGGTTCGTCCAGAGAAGGTCATGGTGACAAAGGGAAATCGCCCCTTTCCCGCGCCATGTACATGAAGACCATCTTCCACGAGATTGACGATCGCAGGTCCACTGCCAGGTTCAAGGAGAACCGGAGCCCAGGCAATCGCACGCTCTCCGGCTTCCGAAAGCGGTGCGGATTCAAGCGAAGCATCGAGGGCCGACCAACCTTCGCCTCCAGACGCGACGATGTCCAGGTTTCCATCACCCGTCATGTCCACCAAGGCAAGTCTCGGGTTGTCCCCCACGCCGATCCCGGCATGGAGGAGGCCTGGAGTCCACCTTCCTTCCACGTCCTTCCACCAGCGTGTCCCATCCCTGCCGCTCGTGCAGATCGAGAGCCTTCCATCCGCATCGATGTCGCCTGCAACGGCTGCATCGATGTCGGCTGCGAGAAAGTCGTCGAAACCCGGGCCCGCAGCATGCCAGTTCCACAATCGATCATTCAAGTAGACCTCGTTGGGAGGATCATTGTTGATCACGACCAGGTCTACATCTCGATCATGATCCAGGTCCGCCACAAGGACCTGCCTCGATGAAGCACCATTGCCAGCAAGCCCCGCATCGGCTGCCAGGGCCCTGAATGAACCGTCACGGTCATTGTTGATCAGCTCGTTTGGGCCATCACTGTTGATGCAGAAGATGTCCAGGTCACCATCATGATCAGCGTCGAACAGGGCCCCATCAACCGTATCGAGGCTCGCTCCTCCAACGACCGAATCCTCGGCGCGAGCCCATGTGCCTTCGGAAGACTGCAACCACAACTCGTTGACACCCTTCCTGCACAGGTAGGCATCGACCATGCCATCTTCATCGACATCACCCCAGAGCACGGTCCTGAGTCCGTCCACCTGCTCCAGTGGATGCCCCGGCGACTTCGACAGGGTTCCACCGGTATTCAGGAACAACACCCCGGATGAGGAAGTGGATGCACCGGTTGCGAATACATCGACGTCGCCATCGACATCAATGTCGATGGCCGTGATGGATGCCTCCTGATCGAATTGAACTGCCGATGGAACTTCTTTCACGGGAGAGAAAAGCGGACCTGCAGGCATTGCTCTCGGTTCGGAAGATACCGCGTCACCAATGACCATGGCCATGGCCTTTGGGCCCATCCTGGTGTACTTGATCTCTGCCAGGGTTGCCCGTGGATTGTTCTCCAATCGCTGGAACTGCTCCAGCAGTTCGTTTGATCGCTCCGTGTCACCAGTCCGTCTCGCCGACTGGCTGCCTCCATACAGTGCGCTCCTGAGGTATGGATCGAGTTCCATTGCATGTTCAAACCCCTTGAGCGCCTCCTCGTAGTCCCCTTCCTGCATGCTGACCTGGGCAAGGTAGTACGCGGCATATGCATCTGCGGGGTCGAACTTGACGACAATCTCGAAGTTCATCTTCGCCCGTACAGGTTCGCCCAGGTACATGTAGAGCAGGCCGGCCAGGTACGTGGCCCGAAGGTTTCCAGTTCGATCCGCAATACCTTCCAGGGCCTCCAGTGCAGTGACGTCATCCTGTTCCTGCTGCCGGTTGAGTCTCGCGATTTCCCTGTTGATCCCGACCTCGGTCAACTCCGGGTTCGCCTTGATGATGGAATCGAAGACATCGAATGCCTCGTCGTACTTGAAGTTGCCCATCAGGGCCACGCCCCTGTTGTTGGCCTCGATCTGAGCCGGCGAGGGTGTGGATGTCGGGCGGTCACAACCAGCCAGGGTCAACAGCACGAGGCATGTCACGACACGGAGCAACATCAACCTGGATCACCCCCCCGCGAGGACAGGATGCGTTCACGCAAGGACTCGACGGATATCGGGTGCGACTGTGTCGGTGGAAATCGCTGTTCGTTGAGATACGAATAGGCCTCGGTCCTCAGGTGGGATCGAGTGTCATGTCCAAGCCGGCGTTCACGCTCAGCACGAAGTCCCGCTAGGTCGATGGGCGCTACGACGACGCGTTCACCAGGACCCGCTTCCGCCTGGGCAAGTATGCGGCCATCGTGATCAACAATCATGCTTGAACCAGGCCAGCTGAATGGCGGATAGTTGGCCATCGTCGCTCCCTGGTTCGAGGCAACCACGCAGGCCGTGTTCTCAAGAGCTCGCGTCCTGTTGATCATGGTCCACCAGTCCATGGGCGGCGTCGATCCCCACGGGTCCATGTAGGCGGATACACGACAGAGTATCTCCGCACCATTGAAGACCAGTTGTCGTATGGCCTCAGGAAAAAGCCAGTCGTAGCAGATGGCCGTACCAATCCGACCAATCTCCGTATCCGCCACCGGGAAGTGGTCACCGTGTGGGTCAAGATCATGAGGCGAAGCATGCACTTCCCAGGGAATCCAGGGATTGACTTTGCGATAGATCGATTCGATGCCGGATGGACCTATGAGTACGGTCGTATTGAAGAGCACATCATCACGACCCGGGCATGCTTCAAGGAACGTGCCAGTCTGGATCCAGCAGCCGTATTTTGCGCAGAGCCGCTCGTAGGCCCTGGTGTGTTCGTTGGGCACCTCGATTGCCAGGTCGCGTCTCAGTGACTTGACCGAGTCATGTATCGGCGCTGCGTGAGCGAACTCCGGGAAGACCAGGAGCCGGACATCGAAGAATGGCTCATAGCCGGTGATCGTCTGCTCGGCCATGGCCAGCATTCGGTCAACACGATCACCTATTTCCGAGCGTTGCCGAGGACAGGGAAAGTCCGTCTGGCAGGCAGCGGCATGGTATCTGTCAGCCATGCTGGACATTCTAGAGCGTGGGGTATCATCAGGAGTGATGTCCCGGCAACACCTCCTTCTCTTTTGGATTTGTGGACTGGTTGCGATCCCCGCGATCAGCGGCTGCAGTGATCCTGCCCAGGCCCCCCCTCCACCGGAACCCTCCATGGGATACGAGGTGCTTGAGCCAGGTGTTCAGGTGGCTGTCAGGGCCGCCCTCGAGAGAGTGCAACGGACCCCAGCCAGTGTCGATGGATGGCATGAGCTTGCCCTGACCTACCATGGAAATGACCTCTTTGCAGAGGCACGAACCTGCTACGAAGCGACCGTGCTCCTGGACCCTTCCCGTGGTTCAGCCTGGTACCGGCTGGGGCTGGTCCTGGCAGAGTCGGGTCACAACCTCAAGGCAATCGACGTATTCGATCGGGCAAGGGCTGCCTCACCCGGCTATGCCCCTGCGTCCTGGCAGGCTGGATACATCCTGCTGGAAGAAGGTGACTTGCCCGAGGCAGCAAAGCGATTTGAACTGGCCCTCAAGGCAAAGCCCGGTGATCCGGCCTCGCGTGTGGGCCTTGCTCGTGTAGCGATGGCCTCGGACCGGCCCGAGGTGGCATCCACCATTCTCGAATCTCTTCGTACCGAGATCTCCAACCAGTACCTCGATTTCCTGCTTGCACGGGCCTACAGGCGTCAAGGACGAGTCAATGACGCTGCCGCGCTGCTTGCAGGTGGTGTCAGTGATCCACCACAGTTCGAAGATCCCTGGATTGATGCTGTACTTGAACATGGCGCCAGTTACGAAGCATGTGTCCTCGCCATTGACCGACTCCTCTCGAAAGGAGCGGATCGAGATGCACTTTTGGCTTCAAGGAAAGCCCTCGAAACCCATACGGATGATGTTGCACTCCTGAATCGAGTCAGCATGGCCCAGTCAAACCTCGGCCAGCGGGACCAGGCCATTCGCACCCTCAAGAGAACACTCAGAGCACATGAAACTTCGGCTCTGACCCACCTGAACCTGTCGATCCAGTACCAGACAATGAATGACCTTGCCAAGGCCAGGCGACATGCGGAACGAAGCGTCGAACTCAACTCGACGATTCCTGGAACACACATGCAACTTGGTCGCCTGCACGTGCAGAACGACCAGGTCTTCCCTGCAGCCGTCAGCCTCGACCGGGCGTTCCAACTTGGCGAGCAGGGAACCGATGAACGTCTGCTCTATGCGAATGTTCTGACACGCGTCGGACGATTCGATGAATCAGTGGCCCAATATGACATTCTTCTCCAGCAACAACCAGATCTTGGTTCTGCACTGGCTGGACTCATAGACGTACACATCGTCCGCGGTGACCTCCAGTCGGCGGCGGCGGCGGCGAACAGGGCGATCGCGAATGCGCCGGATGACCCCATGGTGCAGAAACTCGTCAAGAGCCTTCAGGAGAAAATCAAGTCTTCGCAAGGATCTCGTCCATGACACGTCTTCCCCGACCAGGTCCTGCACTTGCCTGCCTCCTTGCCCTGCTTGCAGGCTGTGATGAAGGACAGGATCCCACGCCGAACGCGGCACCTGCGGCGAAAGCGGATCCCTGGTTCAAGGATGTTGCAACTGATGCCGGTGTGAACTTCACCTGGATTTCAGGTCACGACGAGGACCATTTTCTTCCAGAGATAATCGGAGGGGGTGTCGCACTTCTCGATATCGAGAATGACGGCGACCTGGACATCTATTTCATCCAAGGCGGCGACGTGCGTACGGCCCTTGACCAAACAGCCGCCAACACCGCATCAAACCGGCTCTACAGGAACATGGGAAACTGGATCTTTGAAGACGTGACCGAGGAGTCGGGAGCCGGCGATCGTGGATACGGACAGGGCGTGGCCACCGGGGATTTCGACAATGACGGTGATGTCGACCTGTACGTGACGAACATCGGGCCCAATGCACTCCTGGTCAATGACGGCTCGGGTCGATTCACGAATACTGCCGTCGAGGCTGGCGTCGCCCATCCGGGATGGGGCGCCAGCACGGCCTTCCTGGACTATGACGCCGATGGATACCTGGATCTGTACGTCTCGAACTACATCAACTGGAGCCCCGGGACCGAACTTGACTGCTTCAGCACGACCGGGCCGGACTACTGTTCACCCAAGAACTACGACTCGCCCGCAATCGATGTGCTCTACAGGAACAGGGGCAATGGCACGTTCGAGAATGTGACCAACACGTCGAGAATCAGTTCAGCGACGGGCAACGGACTTGGCATTGGCTGCGTTGATTTCAATGGTGATGGATGGACAGACATCTTCGTTGCAAATGACGGTACGGCGGACCAGCTCTGGCAGAACAATGGCAACGGAACATTCACCGACATCGGTCTGCTTGCAGGCTGCGCACTTGATGACGAAGGCAAGGCGAAGGCGGGCATGGGTGTCACCATCTCCGACATCGATGACGATGGCGATTTCGATCTTCTCGTCTGCAATCTCACCGGTGAATCAGACTCGTTCTACCGGAACGAGGGGGATCACTTTGTTGATGCGACCGCAACGGCCGGGTTGAAGTCCACCAGCAAGTCCTTTACCCGGTTCGGCATGTCGTGGAATGATTTCAACAACGACGGGTACCTCGATCTCTACGAGGCCAACGGAAGAGTTCTTCGAACCGCTGTCCCGGAAGGCGTCGACCCGTACGCACAGGAGAACATCCTGATGCGCGGGACAGCTTCGGGACGCTTCGAGGAACTGCTCCCCCGCGGTGGAGTGACATCGCCAAGATCATTCACTTCACGAGGAGCTGCATTCGGAGATATCGATGCTGACGGTTCCATCGACCTCGTGATCGTCAATCGGGATGCTCCTGCCGCTCTCCTGAGGAATATCGCTCCGGGATCCGGCAACTCCATTGCATTCAAGGTGATCGATGCACAGGGCCGGGACGCCTTGGGCGCGAGGTTGACGGCAACCATCGGAAGTCGGAAGGTCAGTCGGCCCGTGATCACCGGCTCCTCCTACATGGCGGCCAACGGCCCGAACGTACACCTTGGACTGGGAACTGTTGACACGGTGGACGAGGTCTCAATTCTCTGGCCAGACGGTGCTGTGGAGCGATACGGGCCATTTCCTGCAGGTGGCACCCGAATGCTCAGGCAGGGCGAGGGTTCCCCCTGATCGCATCCAGAGTCTTCCTGGGCCGCGTCCGAGAACATCCCGCGAATGTTCTCCCGGAAGTACCGAGGATTTTCTCGACCACCAGATATAGGGGGCATCGTGTCACCCTCCCCCCCGACTGGTGGCCTCCGGCTTCGATCCCTTCCTTAAGGCAGCGTCCGGTCCCGTTATTGGTTGGATGCCGAGGGCGAAGTGGACCGAAACATGAAGCACGGCAACCAGGAAATGAGGAGAACATCGTGCTTACCAAAAAACAACTCATCAACGGGATCACCGAAATCAACCCCAGCGCCGACCTCAGTTGGCTCGACGACTTCGAGAATGGAGAGTTGCAGCGCTACCTGGATCACCTCCAGGTGACCATTGAACCGCGTGGTACGAGTTGGCTGCGAACAAATGAGACTGCAGCGATCGTCACCAGAAAATCCGCGGCCTGAGTTTCACTGAATCAACGACTATCGATGCGCCCGGTGCATGGCCCATGCGGTCCTGGTGGGACACCGGGCGTATCTAATTGAACACGAACACAACAACGCCTGGAGCCACAGGGATCCAGGACGGACTGGTTTGTCAATCAGAAACGCGGCGCCTCTGGGGATTGGTCAAGCAGACCATCCTCTTCCGGAGGGGGGAGCATGGAATCACCCTCATCCATGAACTGCCGGGCATCCGGGGCCGGGGCAGGCGGTTCGAGTCCCAGTTGGTCATAACGACGTTTCAGCAGGCCAAGCTCCAGGAGCGATCGAACCCGCGTAAGGAGTTCGAGCTTGTTGACCGGCTTGGCAAGAAAATCGTTGGTCCCACATTCAAGCGCTCGTTCGAAATCTCCTACCTCGTTCAAAGCCGTCACCATGATGACGATGATGTCCCTCGTCGAGGGTTGTGACTTGATCTTCTGGCAGACCTCGAAACCCGACATTCTCGGCATCATCACGTCAAGCAGAACCAGGTCGGGATGACTGCCCTCGATGGCCTCGATTGCTTCAACGCCATCCACTGCCGTCGTTATGGAACATTCCAGCTCCTCGAGGTAGGCCTGCATCAACTCGAGATTCTGCAGGTTGTCATCGACAATCAGGATGGATGCACCCTTCATGTCGATGTTCGGCGAGGTCTCGTGACTTGGATCGAGTTCGGGCATGGGATCTACAGACTAGCGGGGAGATGGCCTCGTGGACAGTCGCGGGGCGATCCGGGGCCTTGTCTGCTAGAATGGTCGTTTCCCTCGTCAATGGAGCGAATCATGACGCAATTCAGCCGAACAGCCTGGTCCGACCAGTTCAACACCCCCACCATCGATGTCCTTCGGGGCGACCTGCTGGACACCGCTGTCCCACTCTTCGACCAGGCTCGTGCCATGTTTCTCGGATTTGATGAAATCGTGGAATCCGTGCGGTGGTACGGCGACTGCTGGCACTGGACGATCGAGTTTGCCCTTGATGATCACCATGAGGACGACTCGCTGGGAATCATTATTCCCTCCCCGGAAAATCTGCAGGTGGCGATCCCGATGAAGGACGAATTCCATACGACCGTCTCGGTCAAGAGGATGAAGCGGACGATGAGGGACGGATTCGAACTGGCCACCGAACCATTCCACACCTCCTGGGCCGTGTGGTCATTGGGCTCGAGTGGACTCGTCAGTGACATCGAACACCTGACGAAGCAGAAGTTGAAGTGGCTCCTTGAATTCGAGGGTTGAGTTCGTCTCTCAGGGCCCCCTCCATCGACCATCCCGCCAACTCGACTTCTCCAGGTCCATCTTGAGCACGCTGCCCAGTTCGGCTCCGGACAGATCCTCAAGTGGTTGACCAAGTCCGACTGCCAACGTTGCGGCCCATGTTTCGTGTGTACCACCGAGAAGTTGCGACTGAATCTGCAGCAGCGCGATGTACTCTTTTTCATTGAGCAGCACCTCGCCATCTCGGGATGATGCGCGGTCCAGGAGACGCTTCATTCCCCCGGGCACGGCATCCTGGAATGACTCGAGCATGTCACGCACGCCACTGCCATGTTGCAGGAGGCTTCGGGTCCTGGTCGAGTCTCCTGTCCGAATGCAGGACACGACGTCAAAGGCCTTGACCGCCGCGGTCGATTCAGCACCGAGAACGACCTCTCGCCGGGGAAGGAGGTTCGGGCGAGCATCATCATGCAGTTCAAGAAGTGCGTGTACAGCTCGAATACGATCCTGGTCACCCTCGAGCAGAACGCTGATGCCCAGCAAGCTTCCATGAGCCCACCGATCAGGGTCCAACGTCGCCGCCAGCGCATAGAGTCGGATGGCCAGGTCCCGCTCCTTGATGGAATCCGACGAGTCTGCAATATGCTCGGCGAGTTCAAAGTAGTCCTCAGGCATGGAAGGATCGAGGTTCTCCAGTGATTCACGAAACACCGGGTCGATCGACTGCATGCCAGGCAGCAGGAGGCCGGCCGCACATGCCATGAGAATCAGCCACATCCGACGGATCATGCTCCCCCCCCTTTGTCACGGGCACCACTTGATTCCAGGGCGCGATTGATTCTTGCCTTCCATGCTTCAACGAGTGATCGCTCCGTCACTCCAAGTTGTTCAAGGACATGCCCTGCTTCCGTCCGCCCACGGGCAGCATTGGAAGCAAGGGTCTCAATCCGGGTTGTCATCGAGGGAACCTGGGCCGCAATGAGTCGATTGATCAACTCCGCACTGGCGATCCGTTCAGCCAGGCATCGCTGCAACCTGTCTACCGACATGCGGTCCCTGGCTGCTCGACGATCTGCCCAACCCCGTGGCAGTCCCCCCGCACGAATTGCAAGATCGAGATGATCCTGCCAGGCGGTGGTCAACTGGGCTGCTGCATCATCTGCAAGCAGGGAACCCTGTGCGGAACGCCCAAGAGACTCAGCTTCACGCTGGAGGGATTCGGCGAACATTTCGCCGATTTCATCAATAGCCAAGCCATTGCCCAACTGAAGTTCGATGGCATGATTCACCAGCGCCAGGCGTGCCTGCAGAGGCCACTGGGTCGATGTCGTACGCGGCAGTTGCTCGCCGGTGATGGACTCGATGAACCCGGAAACATCCCTTGCCTTCGATTTCATCGTTGGAAAACGATCAACGAGGGCCATGATGACATTTCGAGACTCCGCGAATCGCCGCTCGATGACGTACTGGGCTGATTCACGGATATCCGTTGACGCAGTCATGGCTTCCCCTGCAAGACAGGATGCATCGAGTGGGCCGAGTTCTTCGGCGCTCTGGATCTCGAGGGCATGCAGGATGTCGAACTTGTCCGTCTTCGACTTGGCTTCCCTGTACAGGTCCGACCAGTCACCATCGACTTGACCACCGGGGAGTGTCGGAATGGTTCCGGGGCTCGTGGAGGGCTCCGCCTTCCCGGACCCGGCTGCCTCGACAAGGCCTTCTACTTCATTGAGTGTCGAGAGCACCCGTTGACCGGAACTCAATAGCAGGTCCACGGCTGCTTCCTGGAGCAACCGGTCCATGAGGATCCTGCGAAGCACCGGGATATCCCCCTTGCCACCAGGCAATGACTGGACCTGTCCACAGACCAACAGCCATGTTTCTGCCAATGCAGGATCGAACTCCTCGGGCAGCATGTCTTGCAGTTGAAGCGGAATACTCCCGTCTGCAGGCCATGCAGCAAGAAGTCGATCCCGTGCCAGACGCCTGGATACTGCATCCGCATCGGGAGACAGGACAAGACCTTCCTTGAACCAACTGGACGTGGAATCGAGGTTCACGAGCATGCTTGAAAGAACCCACAGGTCAGATGATGAGATGCTCGAGTCGTCAAACAGACCTGGAATCGCAGACCTGGAACCGGGGTACGTGGACCAGTCAATGGCGACCAGCAGGCTGCCGAGGATCCGCTGTGAGGGCCCCTCTCTGGACAGGTCAGTTTCCGTCCTGAGAAGTGACTCCAAGGCCAGGCCGATCGCATGTTGGGCAGCCGGTCGATCCGACAGTGCATCGAGGCCTGCAAGCCAGAGAGACCAGGATATTTCTGATTCCCTGTTTGTCTCCATGCCCTCAACAAGGTCGGGAATACAGGCTTCAAGCCATGAGGCTGCAGCGGCATCGAATCCTGAAGGCGTTGCATTCTGGCCAAGGCCGATGCGGAGCAGAGCTACCGCATTTGCCCGAACAGCCGGAGAGGTCGTATCCGACATGGCAACCATGCTCGTCATTCCCGCAGACCATGCTCCCCTGGGCAGGTCAAGTGGTGAAAGTTGCCCAAAGGGCGTCTTCGGAGCAAGTGTTCGTTGAAGCGACTGGAAGACCTTGGGATTCGCACCCGATGTGTCGATCGCACGCTGGATGGCTCCACGCATGGCATGGGCCGTGGCCGGTTCAGTGACGAACCACCCTGTCGATGCCGTTTCAACGGCACTCGACCAGTTCTCCAACATCGCCGGATCCAGTTCCTGGATGCCGATGAGTTGGCGTGAATATGCATCGATTTCACGAACCGTCTCTGCAGACGCATCAACTGCATCGAGTACTTCCTGGGAAACCTCGAGTTCCTCGATGACCGGCACATCTTTGAAACTGAGTGCCGGCATGACATGTTCCTGGCCACCGGTCGCAGTATCAAACCCGCCGCCGAACGTCTTCGAAGATATTGTTCCGACAACTGCAACCTCGCCCCGCGGGGTCATCACCATTCCCGGATCCAGTTCCGGGAAGAGAAAGCGGATCATGAGCACCAGGCCCAGCAGCCCGATGCCTGCGAACAGGAGGCACATCTTCAGGATCGAACGCCTGTCGTTCCCTCGAAGCTCGGGGGCGTACTCGTCGATGACACGTTCAAGGAAACCCGGTTCAAGTGCTCTCGATGCAATAGACGCAGCAGATGCAGCGGATGCAGTCCGTTTGGGTGCTGCACGAAGGCTGGAACGCATCCCACGACCCAGCGCTGCCAGTTCCGTCATCAATCCCTCTGGAGACAGGCCCTCGGTTGCCGCAACCGACGACAAGCGTGCACGGCTCTGGGGATTCCAGCCACCACTTCCCGCAAGAATCGTAAGAAGACGTTCCTGGAGCGGGGTCATCGAGACTGCAGGGACCGACTCCATGCTGGATACTGGGACGTTGGCGACAGCAGGGGTAATGCCCTGCTCGACGGACACGGCGTGCGCCGCAATGATGGTCGACCTGATGTTCTCATCTTGAAGGCGGTCCGCCGCATCCCTGAGCAACTTGCAGACCATCTCGGCATCTGCACTTCGTCCATCAGGATGGTCGTACACCGAGGCCAGGCGGGACGCCAGGGCCGCATCAATCCCGGCACTGGAGATGTAGGTTGGCTCGATTTCCAGGAGGTCGAGCTCATCGGCATCGAACCGGACTCCAAGGAATCGCATCATGGGATCTGTCCGGCTCATGGAGCACCACCCCCGCCTCCCAGTGATCGATGAAGGGATTCAAGACGTCCACCCCATGGCGAGGGACCCCATTCCGGGTAGAGCACCCTGTGTTGGAGAAGCACCTGGAGAGCTCGATCAGGCTCTGTCTCTGCCAACAGTTCAGCATGGTTCGTCTTTGACTCGAACCAGAGATCGCTTCCAGGAGCCGTCCCTGCAAGGAGAACACGCCAGCAACGTATGGACTCAACCTGTTCACCTATCTCCCTGGACAGGATGCCGTGACCTCGAAGGAACTGCTGGTTTCGCGGGTGAAGGTCGAGCAAGCGACCGTAGAGATCACACGTGGCATGGGCGATCGCATCCTCACCCGACTCGTTCCATATCTCGAGGCCGGCAGCCGCGACATTTGAAGCCACGGTCACCATGCCCGGTGACGCCAATGCCGCCGCAAAATCTTCGTGTTCTTCAAGAATCCGCCTGCCCCAGGCTGCGACACGATCTCGTTGCACCACGCCTTCTCCCGCTTTCCATCGCTTCAATGCCTCACGAAAGAGAGAGCGGGATGCAAGCCGTGTCCAGAGGCCGTCGGGGTCGGCAGCGACGAGTTCAAGGCCTATCGTTTCGGCCCGGTCAGTTTCATCCTGTAGAAGCGACATCTGCAAATGCCTGAGTTTCAACTCCTCCTCGAACCCCTGGATCGGATCGAGCGGAAATCCGGCACGATCTTCCACTGCCCGGAACGCGGAATCGGCAGCAACGAGCCGCTGCAACTGTGGATCAAGTGCAACTTCCAGGATTCGACGGGCACGCGCAATACATCGCCCGGCTGCATCCGGGTCCGATGCGGCGATATCGGTATCAGCCATGAGAAGTGGAATCGCAACAACCAGGTATCGCTCCCCTGCCTCCTTCTGCTGCTTCGGGTCTCCATCGGTGAAGAGTGCATACAGGAGCTGTGCTGATCGACGCTGGGCATCCGCATGAGCTGGATCCCCCGGCTGGACGTTCTCGAGTTGATCAACCGCCTCCATGCTGGGCTCGACATCATTGACACTCCGGACCGTCAGTTCTCCAGTTCGAGAACCATCCGGCCACCGCTTGATGTACTCAGCGGTCAAGCTGGACAATCTCTCCGCGGACTCGGGGTTCTCTCCATCCCCGGAAAGACGATCCTCGCACACGATGGCCATCCAGAAATGGCCTTCCGCCGAGCCTGGATCACCCTGGTTCGATGCAAAGAGGAATGCATCACGAGCTGCGGCAAACTGTTCCGTATTCCATCGACACCAGCCCAATAGCGCTGAACAGCCAGCAATCGCCCGCGACCATCGGTCACGATCCTCCTCCTCCATCGCACGCTCGAGAAGAACACCCGCCTCCCTGTAGGCTCGTCGCGCTTCTTCATTCAGCGGGGCATCTTCTCCCCCGGTTGCATCCTGAGCTTCCTTGTACTTGAGGACTCCCCGTGCATACGCAAGAGCAAATCCATCTTCCGATGAAAGGCTGTCTCCGTAGCGTTCAACAAGATCGTAGAGATGGTCAAGGGCATTTCGTGCAGCCAGCGCTGCGATGGCTCGATCGGCAAGAAGGCGAGGACCTGTTCCAGCCTGCTGTTCAAGTCCATGGACGGCGACCAGCCGCCACCATGTGGTCGGAACAACCTCATTCCTCGCTTCGAGGTCATCAAGAAGCAGGCCGATACCCTCGTGATCCATCTCATCAAGAAGGACGGCAAGTCTCCATGCAGGGACGAGACTGGAGACCGAACTGGGGACCTGCCGTACCTCCAGGAGATCGAACCAGCGCATGGCCGTCGTCGTTGACCGGCTCATGCCCCGACAGAAGGCCATGCCGAGAATCGACCAGGACACCGCGTCCTCAGACCGTCGATCAAGCGAGACATGATCTGGATCCATTTCTCCAGCCTTGAGGTCCAGCAGCTTGCCGAAGAGCCCCTCCGCCTCCTCGACGGATTTCTCGTCATGTTTCAACCATCCTCGGTACGCAAGCGACCATGCAAGCAGGTACTCGGCTCGACGAAGCACCTGTTCCTGCTGGTTCAATCGCTCCCGTCGAGGCGCCGACCGGGAGGAGGAACTTCGATTCATGTTCCGTGTGGATGATTCGAACGACTTGCTTGTCCGGGCGATGATTCGCCGAAGTTCCTCGATGATTGAATCGAAGGATTCCACCGCGTGATCGACATCACCTGCCTCCGTGAGCCGAAGCCTGTACCGTTCCGCCGTGTCCTCTGCGACCATGTATCTGCCGTTGAGCAGCTCGACTCGAAGATCTTCCGCTTCGCCCGGGGGGATGCCCTTCAACAGTTGGATGCCCCTGGCTTCGACCCAGGTTCGTTCCTCTGGATCTTTCGAGTCCATCAGCAACTGGGCATAGAGCCGTGCAAGCCGAGTGGCCATCTCGACCCGCTCATCACTCTTTGCATCCTCGTACTGTTCCTCGTAATGCTCGGCAAGCAATCGGGTAAAGTCTCGCGCTTCGAGCCATGCTGCAACATCATCAGCCTGGGTTCGTGAAACAAGCGAGGCAGGCACGAGTGCCAGCAACACCAGGAGGAGGCTCTTGACGACGTGATGTCGACTACTTCTCCGGAACATAGGTCACCTGGGTAAAGCCAGCGTTCCTGGCGGACTGTACTGCTGCCAGGGCAAAGCCGACGGGCACATTCGGATGGACTCGAACGAAGACCCCGATCTCATGTGGCAGCTCAGACAACACGGACTCCAGGCTCCGATCGTCCGTGAATACGCGACCCGCCAGTCTGTAGGAAGGCGTGCCCTCGAGACTCAGTACCTCGATGATCTGGGGCTGATAATCAACCTGCGAACCCGTCGCATCCGAATCACGCGTCTGGAGTGAAGACGTCAACTGGTCTTCCTGGCGTGCCATCACCGTGCTGACCATGAAGTACACCAGGAGGAGGAACGTCACATCGATCATGCTCGTGAGGTTGACCCCCAGTCGCTGCGCTCTTCTCCTGGCCCGTGCATCCCTGCGACGATTCATTGGAGCCCTCCGGGGATCTCGGTTCCCATGCGTGCTGCGGGGACGCCGATTTCATGAAGGACCCGGACGACCTCGTTCAAGCGACCTGCCGACGCTCTTCGATCGGCTCTCAGCAGAACCCGCTGCTCGGTCGATGTGTCAGTGATGAAGAACACCTGCAGCTGCTTCCGGAGCTCCTCCAGCGTGACCGGATCCTCCGAGACATTGAGGATGATGTTGCCACGTTCATCGATGTTCACGACAACACCCGCCTCCTCGTTCTCCTCCTGTTGCTCGCCGGGGAGTTTCGGCAACTCCACTTCGGCCCGGACATCACGTGCAAACTCCGAAGTGACCATGAAGAAGATGATCAGGAGAAAGACCACGTCGATCATCGGCGTCAACTCGACCAGCAGTTCCCGGGATTTGGTACCAGAGGAGAATCTCACGTATCGCTGCCTCCACTGCCTTTTTCCGATACCGGGGCAGTCGAGCTTTCCAGGTGAATGAGGAGTCGCTCGATCTCCCGGGCACCATCCGCCGCCAGGGCGTCGATGCGGTTCCTGAAGTAGGTGAACAGGGCGACGCATGGAATGGCAAGTGTCAATCCCATGAGGGTCGTGACGAGGGCCAGTGAGATGTTCCCTGCCAGGGCTTCGGAGTCGGAACCGGCACTGTGGGCCACGGAATCGAAGGCTCCGACCATTCCGATGACCGTGCCGAGGAGTCCAAGAAGCGGAGCAATGGTTCCGATCAGGCCAAGGCCGTCCGTCGCCCGATACAGGCGGGCTGTCTGCTCGTCACCCGCTTCTTCGACGGCGCTCTTGATTTCAAAGACACCAAATGCTGATCGCTGGTAGCGAAGCAGGCCGGCAGCCATGATCCGCGTCAGGAAGGAATCATTCCCCGGGTCAAGACAGTACGCAGCCGCCCCATCGACATTGCCATCCGAAAGACGCTTGTCGAGTTCTTCCAACTGGCCCGGGGGCAGCAGTGACTGGCGTCGAATCTGCACGAAGTGGATGAGCACCAGGACCATGGCCACGATGCTCAGGACAAGAATGATGAAACCGACCGTGCCACCTTGCACGATCGTATCCCACCAGGAAGCACCTTCCGGTGCTGCTGCCGTCGCAACGATGTACGGCGTGATTAACGAAGTCATGGGTTCTCCTTCCCATCTCCAAGGCTGGGCCTGGATGGATTGAGGGTCGGTGTTCGAAGCACCGGGTGCCTGGGTGTACTGCGAGCGAGATCTCCCCTGAGGCGCTCTGCTGCCTCGAGATCACCCGTTGATTCAAACTCGGCGGCCATGATTGCCATGGCAACGCCTGCCAGGTATGGCTGCGCCTGTGACGAACGAGCAACAACATGTGCCAGGTTGAGTTGACCCTTGCGTCGCTGTCCAGTTCCTTCTTCCATGAGATAGGAACGACCAAGCTGGTACCGGACCCACCCCTCGACCCATGGGGGGTCGTTGGATGGCCTGTTCTGCAGTCGCCTCCTTGCATCCTTTCGGACATCCGGGTCTGCATGGACTGCATTGATCATTTGCCCCAGGAGCAGAGTGCCCTTCTCATCGGAAATCGTGTCGGAGTCCAGGTCCATCGGGCTGATTTTGTTTCCAA
>Ga0315339_1000364_pt1 | contig 60709 bp, 47 predicted proteins | sample ASW17metaG_FD_204514 | JGI IMG/M metagenome (GOLD analysis project Ga0315339, IMG submission 204514) | Ammonia-oxidizing marine archaeal communities from Pacific Ocean, United States - ASW #17 | ecosystem: Environmental > Aquatic > Marine > Oceanic | place: USA: California | collected 2016-12-05 | reverse complement strand
GTTGGGGGGGCGGTGGAAGTTTGATGGTGGGGGGAAAGTAGAGGTGCGGTTGGTTTGGGAGGATACGGGGGTGGCGGTAACAAGTGGATTGGATTGGCAAGTTGCGAGCACAAAAGATGACGGGACGTGGGGGGCTGTGTTGGAGAAGATTCCGGCGGGCGGGTTGTATCGGCTGGAGACGCGGTTGCAGGTAGCGGAGATTCCGGCAGGGGAGTGGTCGCCGCGGGGGGATATGCGGCATTTTTTGGGCGTGGGGGACCTGTGGGTTATTGCGGGGCAAAGTAATTCAGCCGGTTATGGGCGCGGCCCATATGAGGACCCGGCGCAGTTGGGCGTGCATCTGTTTCGCAATAGTGAGCGATGGGCGTTGGCGACGCATCCGATGAACGAGTCGACGGATACCCAGCACGCGGTCAATCGCGAGGCGGCGAACCCGGGGCACTCGCCGTATTTACAGTTCGGGCGTTTGTTGAAACGGGATTTGGGTTATCCAGTGGGGTTGGTGCAGACTTCGTTGGGTGGGTCGCCGCTGAGAAGGTGGAATCCGGGAGAGCCGGAGGATTCGAATCTGTTTGAGAATATGGTGCGGTGTGTGGAAAAGGTTGGCGGCAAGGTGCGGGGGATACTGTGGTATCAAGGGGAGAGTGACGCGGGCACGGATGCGGATGCGACGAGTTATGCCGAGCGTTTTGCGCAGGCGGTCAGCGCTTGGCGGGAGGCGTTGAAGGATACGGAACTGCCGGTGTTGACGGTGCAATTGAATCGGGTATTCCGACCAGAAGATGACGCGGAGGCCGATCGCTATTGGAGCCAGGTGCGCGAAGCGCAGCGGCAAGTGCCCAAGCAGGTGCCTGTGGTAGCGGTGGTGCCGACCTTGGATTTGCCGCTGTCGGATCTGATCCACCTTAGCCCGGCGGGCAATATGCTATTGGGCGAGCGCTTGGCGCGGGCGGCGTTGGGCATGGTCTATGGGCGGGGCATCGCTTGGAAGGCGCCGGACTTGGTGGCGGCGCGGAGCAAGGATGGGCGCGTGGAGTTGAATTTTGTGAATGTCGAGAGCCGGATGGATTCGATCGATGTGCAGGCGAATGCTTTCCGCATTGATGACGAAGGGGGGCAAGTGCCGGTGACGGAAGTGATTTACCCGCAGGATAATCGCGTCGAGTTGGTTCTGGGCCGGGCGTTGCAAGGCAAAGCCACTGTGCACGGTGCTTATGGCATGGCGCCGGCGACGGTGCCGGCGGATATGGAGCGTTTTTTGCCGATGTTGGGTTTTGCGGGAGTGGACATCGCTTGAGATTGCTGAGCTTGCGAGACTATAGTGGCTGTTTTGTATAAAAGCTCCCGAAGGCTATAATGCCTTCGGGAGCTTTTGTCTTATATCTGGGGGTGGGCCTGTTTATTGCATCGGCGAAAAGTCGACCGGCTGCATGTCTTTGGAGACGACCTGCTCGACGATTGGGCCGTTGGCTTCGGTGCGCTCGCGGGTCGCGAGCCATTCGGGGTCGGCGCGGAAGGCGTCCCAGGCTTTTGCCTGCGCTTCGGCGGTCTCGTAGCGCATCAGGTAAACCAAGGCGTAGTCTTCTTCTGGCTCAGTGATAGTCCAAAAGCCGAGGCATTCCATGTCGTATTTTTTGAACAGGCCCATCGTGACGTCGCGGAAGCGGGCGAGGATGTCGCCCATCCGGCCTTGGGGCACGAGGTAGGTGCGCATTTCATATTGCATGGTGTGGTTCCTTTGTCGGTGGTTGGCAGTGGATTCAAGTTTTTGCCTATCGGGTTTTAGAGCGGTTGCGGATAGACCCGTCGCCAGCCCGGCTGACCGAAAGCTTCGTCGCCCGATAGGTCGCGCGCATAGACGAGCTGGTCGTGGCGCGAGGCGAGCACCGAGCGCATGATCTCGCGCGTCAGCGCCCTGTCGAGGCGTTCGTAGATTGTGCGGTGGCTTTCATCGCGGATCAGGTTATTTATTTCTTTTGGATCTTCCTGCAAATCGAAAAGCATGTGCTCGCCGGTTGAGTATTTGCAGAGTTTGTAACGGCCGTCGTAGGCCATCCATCCACCGGCCATCATGCCGTATAGGTATTCGCGTGGCGCGCGCTCTTTCAGGCCTAAGCCTGGTAAGGACTGAAAGTCGACATAGTCGGGCGTCTCACAACCCGCGAACTGCATCATGCTCGGCGTGACGTCGGCTAGTGCAACGAGATCGCTGTTGTCGCGGCCGCCCTGCTGGCCGGGGACGCGGGCGATGAGCGGTATGTGGCAGGAGGCCTCGAAGAAGCTGCCCTTGCCGATGAGGTTGTGGTCGCCGAGGTAATCGCCGTGGTCGGAGGCGAAGAGGATGATGGTGTTGTCGAGCTGGCCGGTATCGCGTAGGGCTTGCAATATTTCGCCAACCATTTGGTCGATTTGCGCGATCAGGCTGCAGTAATGGGCGCGGATCTTGGCCTTGTGCGCGTCGGTGAACTCGCTGTAGTCGACGCCGTTCCACGGTAGTTTGTTGCCGTTGATATTGCCTTTGCGCATCTTGGGGTGCTCGCCCTCGACTTCGGGGATGGCCGGTGGCATGTCGGCGGGGTCGTAGCGGTCGGCGTATTCGGGTGAGGGGTCGTAGGGGCAGTGCGGGCCGGGAAAGCCGACCATCGCGGCGAAGGGCTGGTCGCGATGGTAGTCGCGGATAAAACGGGTGGCGGCATCGCCAACAAAATAATCCCACGAACAGTCGAAGGGGTGCTGGTGCATGAAGGCGCCGCGGTTTTCCAGATAACCTTCGTGCTCGTTGCCGTGTAATTTTCGCAGGCCCTTTTGTGCGAGAAAATCGGCGTAGTCGTCTTGGATGTGTAGCCAGCGTTTGTCTTCGCAGATCACCCGCTCGTGATAGCCCATCATCGCGTCCCAGGGATAGAAGTGCATCTTGCCGATGCCGGCGGTGTGATAGCCGTTTTCGCCGAGCAGTTCGGGCCAGGTGCTAATGCCGCAGGCGGCGTAGTCGGGGCGGATGAACTGACCGTTGTTGAGCACGCCGGCCCTGATACTATTGAGGCCGGTGAGGATATTGTGGCGGGCGGTCACGCAGACTGGCGAGGTCGAATAGGCGTTGCGATAGAGCGTGCCTTCGCCGGCGAGGCTGTCGATGTTCGGGGTGTCGATAAAGTCTGCGCCATAACACGAGAGAAAGTCGGGGCGCAGTTGGTCGGGCATTAGGAAGATGATGTTGGGTTTGCTCATGATGGCTTTCCGTTGGGCATGCGATGGGCAAATAAGTTGCGGCGCATATACTCCGCAAGCGGCCCGGGAGATTAGTTTCGTTCAGCCAAAAGGGCTTTAATACCTGCCGTTATTATTTTAATAGCTTCTTCATTGTGCTGGTCGTATGGCACGACTAGGTCGGCATGTTGCCGGGTCGGTTCTGTGTGCTGCGGAAAATTGGGCGATACGTCCCGGCGGTACCAGGCGACAACCGTTTCCAAGTCGGTGCCGTTTTGAGTGTCCCGCAGCATGCGTCGTAGGACGCGCTCGTGCGTGTCTACGTCGAGATAGATCTTGAGGTCTAACAAGGCGCGTAGGTCTTCGTTGCCGAAGATCAAATGCCCTTCGACGAGTACTATATCGGCCGGCTCGATATGCTGAGGCCCTTCGCCACGGCGTGCCGACGGTGTCCCGGCGACCGGGTCTTCTATGGCCTGGCGCGCGGAGAGGCGTTCCACCTGGCTTATGAGCACCGGCCAGCGCACCGCTCGCGGGTGATTGGTGGTGCGGGCGGCCTCGCGTTCGGCTTCGGGCAATTCTTCCCAGTCGCGGAAATAGCGGTCTTGGTTTAAGACGACCGGTTGCTGCGGGGCGAGCGCCGCGACCAGCGCGGCGGCAAAAGTGGTCTTGCCCGCCGACGATCCGCCGGTGATGCCGACGACTACGGGTTTTACTGGTGCTGTAGCGATGAGGTTAACTCCCTTCATTCTTTAATCCACTGAAAGCCGTTGCTGCGATTGACTTCGGTGGCGAAATAGCCTTGCTGGTGCCAGGCGTGCCCGAAAGGGTGCTCGGGATAGCGCCGCGATTTGGGCAGGCGCAACACGCCTGCAAATCATGATCCCGGTATCTTTCCAGACCCCGTCGGCCAGTTGGAACGCGTCGTCGGCCCGGTACTGGAAGACAATGCCGCGCAGCGGAGCGCCGCAGGGGTTGGGGCCGGAGCTGTGCAGCGCCAGACAGTGATGGATGCTGATCCCGCAGGCCTTCGGCTTGACAGGCAAGACGCGACCAGATCGGGTGTTGGTAGTGATCTGACCTATAGTAATGGCCGACTCGTTCATTGCGGCGGCGACATGGCGGTTGACCTGTTGCGTGTCGTTCGATATGCCGTGGCTGCCTGCTCCAAGACGGGCAACCCCTTTTGCACCCAACGACGGGGCCGAGATCGATGCACCTGATACAGCACGCTGGCCACGTTGAAGGTGGGATAACGTTTGACGTATAACAAGATGAAAAACAGTTTGGCCTCGACCCGATCTAAGCAGTATTTACCGTCGCCGCCCGGTTTACGTTGACGATCGGGAGGACGCGACTGCAACCGCTCACTCAGCGCTTGGCCAATGACCGGATAGAGCTGCTAAAACTCGATCCGACTCAAGCCCGTCAGCGCTTTCATCGTGCGACCCGAGCGAAGGGCAAAATCAACATTGAGCATCGAAACCTCGTTTAGATCAAGGGATAAGGACGATTAACAAGATCTAAAATTAACTATTACGCGACAACTCAGTTATGAAGGCGGAGACTCCTCCGTCATCCAGTCCAGGGCCTCAATTTGTTTGAGGATCTCAGCGGGCGTTTGCGCGCATAGGCTGGGTGGTAGTGAGCAAGAGGGCGATGGCGATAAGCTTCGTCATATGGCCTCGTTAACTAGCTCGTTGATATATAGGTAGTGTTGGGGGGTGTAGAAAAATCAACCGGCGCGCTCTCGGCTCGCCAGATTTTCCACACAATAAATTTAATAAATAAGGATTAAAAAACATAAAATATGATTATAACATCTTGTTTGATTAATGAAAAACGGGAGTGTCTTGTGCATAAACAAGGGGTTTGTTAGTATTATAAACTGACTGACCAGTCAGTTTATAATACCATGCCAATGAATTTGAACCCCTTTACACCCTTCGCGTCTTATTTACGTCCGTATCGCTGGGAAATCACCGTTGGTTTGCTCCTCTTGCTGGGGGTGCAAACTGCGACTATGACGGTGCCCATGATACTGAAGTGGGCTATTGATGCAGCTGGCGCTTCGATAGCGGAGGAGTCTTTCGACTATTATACTGGTGATATAAAGGGCGACCTGGCGCTCTATGCCGGAGGTCTGGCGGTGTTGGGACTGGTGCAGTGGTTATTGTCCTTTGGCATGCGTTTTTATTTATCGTCGATGGCCCGATTAGTCGAGCGGGATGTGCGGCGGGCCTATGTCCAGCACCTACTCGAATTGCCGCTGGTTTTTTTTCATCAGTGGCAGGTAGGCGATCTGATGGCTCGGGCCACCAGCGACGTCGAGGCGATTCAGCGTTTTATGCACCACGCTTTCCGCATGACGCTGACCGGCTTGCTGACGTTCTTGTTGAGCCTGGTGTTGATGAGCATGATTGACTGGCAGTTGGCGCTGTTGTCGCTGGCGCCGATGCCCTTGATGGCGCTGATGACGCGTTGGGTCGGCGGTATGGTGCGCGTAGGCTATCGTCAGGTGCAGGAGCAATTCGCCGCCATCGCCACGCAAATCCAGGAGAATTTGTCGGGGATTCGAGTGGTTAAAGCCTTCGCGCTCGGCGCGGACCAGCGCGAAAAATTCGCCTGCCTCAACGAGGATTATGTCGTTAAGAACCGCCACCTGATAAATATCCGCAGCCTGTTCTTCCCCTTCACTTTTCTGATCAATGGTTTGTCGATGCTGGTTATTCTCTGGCTAGGGGGCGTGCGGGTCATCGAAGGCAGCCTCAGTTTGGGGGCTTTCGTCGCCTTCAACGCTTATTTGTTGCGGATGGGGCGGCCGATGATGTTTCTGGGGCGGATCGTCGACGAATATCAACGGGCTGTTGCCTCCTTGCGGCGCATCGAGGCGATTTTGCACGAAAGACCGCAGATGGACGACGGCGACGACGACGGTGGGGCGATCCGCGGCGAGGTTGAATTTCGCGATCTCGATTTTTCTTACAACGGGCAAGGAGTATTGCGCGGTGTCGATGTTAAGATCCCGGCGGGCGGGACCTTGGCGGTGGTCGGTCGGGTTGGGTCGGGCAAAACCACGCTGGCGCGGTTGGTGCCACGGTTGATTGAGGCGGGCGTCGGTCAGGTCCAGATCGATGGCGTGCCGATCGAGCAGATTCCGCTGAAGAAACTGCGCGCCGCCATCGGTTATGTGCCCCAGGACACCTTTTTGTTCTCGGATACTATCCGCGAGAACATCGCCTTGGGTATGGCGGATGAGGTGGTTGAGGAGGCGGTGAAGTCCGCACAACTCAAGACCGATATAGGGACTTTCCCGGCTGGTTTGGAAACGGTTGTCGGCGAGCGGGGCGTGACGCTTTCGGGCGGGCAGAAACAGCGTACGGCCCTCGCCCGCGCGATCGCCCGCGACCCGGTGATCCTGATCCTCGATGACGCGCTGGCCAGCGTCGACACGCGCACTGAGGAGGAGATCCTCAAGGCGCTGCGCCGAGTGATGGCCGCACGCACGACGATTCTTATCGCCCACCGGATTTCCACCGTCAAGGACGCCGACCAAATTATAGTTCTCGACGAGGGCGCAGTCGCCGAACGCGGCACCCACGAGGAACTGGTCGCGCAGGACGGGATTTACGCCGATATGTATCGCCGGCAGCATTTGGCCGAGGAATTGGGCGAGTTATGAGCGCGGAAGAGTCGGTCAACGACACGGGCATAGATCCGCGGCTCTTGGCCCGATTGCTGGGCTATCTGCGGCCCTATGCGCGCTGGATGTTCTTGACTTTGGCGCTGATAACGGCGGCCTCCACCGTGCAGCAGGCCGGCCCTTTTCTCACCAAGATCGCCGTTGACGACTACATCCTACCCGGTGACGCCGAGGGTTTGGGCTGGGTGATCTCGGTCTATGCGGGCTTGCTGGTGCTGCAGTTCGGGATCAGTTATGCCCAGGGTTGGGCGACGAGCATGGTCGGCCAATGGGCAATGCGCGATGTGCGGGGGCAGATCTTCGCGCATCTGCAACGTTTGCCGCTGCGTTTTTACGACCGCACTCCGATTGGCCGGCTGATGGCACACAATACTAGCGACGTCGACGCGCTCAACGAGCTTTTTACCGACGGCGTGGTCTCGGTGCTCAGCGATATCTTCACGATTCTCGCGATTCTCGGTTATATCTTTTATATGGACGTTGAGTTGGGCCTGTTGACCAGCGCGGCGTTGCCGCTGTGCTTTTTCGCCATTGCCTGGCTGCAGCAGAAGACCTTTCGCGCCGACCGGGTCGCTAGGACGCGTTTCGCCCGTTTCACCGCTTCGCTACAAGAGGCGATTTCGGGCATGGAGGTTGTGCAACTCTTCGGCTGCGAGCAGCGCAGCGCCGATCGCTTCGCCGAGGCCAACGACGCATATCTCGATGCCAGGCTACAACGCACCTTCTACCATTCGCTTTATTTTCCCTTTATGGAATTATGCGGCGTTGGGGTTATGGCCCTGGTGTTGTGGTATGGTGGTGGCCAGTTGCTCAGGGACCAAATCGAGTGGGGCGTGTTGGTGGCTATGCTACAATACGTGACGCGTTTTTTCATGCCGATTCGCGATATCGCCGAGCGCTATTCGACTTTGCAAATGGCGATGGCTTCCTCCGAACGGATCTTTGAATTGCTCGATTACGAGCCGGAGCCTTTGGGCGGCGGCTACCGGGCCGAGCGCGTGCGCGGCGAGATCGAGTTCCGCGATGTTTGGTTCGCATACGAAGGGGATGATTGGGTCCTGCGTGAGGCCTCCTTCCGGGCTTCACCGGGGCAGAGCATCGCCCTGGTCGGTGCCACCGGCGCCGGCAAGAGCACGATCATCAATCTGATCGGTCGTTTCTATGAGATACAGCGTGGACAGATCCTACTCGACGGCGTCGATGTGCGCGAATGGGATGTCGAAGCGCTGCGCCGCCATATCGGTGTGGTGCAGCAGGATGTTTTTTTGTTTGCCGGTGACATCGAGGGCAATATCGGTCTGGATCGCACTTCGCGCGATCGGGTCGAACAGGCTGCCCGCGATGTCAACGCCGATCGTTTTATCGCCACCTTGCCGGAGGGGCTTGCCCACCAAGTTGCCGAACGTGGTGTCTCGTTCTCGGCCGGGCAGCGGCAGTTATTGGCCTTTGCTCGGGCCCTAGCCGCCCAGCCGGATATCCTGGTCCTCGACGAGGCGACGGCCAATATCGACACCGAGACCGAAATGTGGATACAGGAGGCCGTCAATAAGCTGATGGACGGTCGGACGTCGATCGTGGTCGCGCACCGACTCTCGACGATCCGTAACGCCGACAAGATTCTGGTTATGCACCATGGCCGGATTCGCGAGGAAGGGCGGCATGAGGAGTTGTTAGCGCAGCAGGGAATCTATTATCGGTTGCACCAGTTGCAGTACAGTGAGTGGTAGGTGGGGATGGCACTTTTCCTTTTATCAATTTTCTTGGCCGCCAGAATACCACGGGCGACCAGCCCCTCCGCCATAAGATTCCCCTTTTTTAGGAGAGAAATATATCTCTGACGAGCGGAAGGCAGCCCCCTGACCCGCAGCGTGAGACGCACACTCAAGAACATACTGATTATCAAATAGTTAAGAACTAATCGAGATAGGTAGACCTAAGGGATAATAGTGTCTCCACTTGCATTTTTTGTTGGGATTTCACCTGGAATCTGATTAGTGTATTGCTCCCTGCGCATCGTTCTTATGGGTGCACAAGGCAGGTGAAACCACTATTGGGGACTCTCCCTATGAATATCTATACGATTATTCTTACCGTCTTGGTGGTGGTCCTCATTCTCCTCAATATCTATCAGTACCTGGTCCAGCATGCCGCGGTCAGAATCGCCGAGATTCTCTTTGTTATGAGCCGCAATCTCCGCGAGAAGGCCAATGAAGCTGGTTGGATGGCAAGGACGTGGAGATCATCGAGGCGCATCTCTATGATGTCGCCACTTCGACCCGCAGCCTGCTAAAGGGGCTGGGCCGCAGGGAAAAAAGCATAGACCCCTATCGGTGCTTTCGATCTCTTCGATGAACGAACACCGCATCGATTCAGAAAGTCTGACCCGGTTGGCCGATAATATCTTCTTCGCGGTAATAGTGCAGCAGCCTGAGGCCAGCTGGGAAGATACAACCAAAGTGGGTTGGTACGTTTTATCAAGAACGGCATCGAAACGCGGATCGCACTGCGACGTTTGGACCGGCATAAGGAGACGGTCATCGTCATGCTGACAACCGAGACCGAGCGCAGGATCGTCCAGAGCGTCTCGGCCTACAATGGCAGCGGCTATGTCGTCAAAGAGTCGTAGAAGGTGATGGTGGAAAAACTGGGGGGCTTTCTCCAGGCAAATTAAGCTTAGGCATCTTTTTTTCAACAACCTGTTCCAGAACGCGTCGTAGCCATGCACGGTGTCGACCTTTCCCGTTCCGTCGTGCAACGGCCGCCGTTCGTTATACCACCTGAATATTTCCCCGCGTCCAGCGCTTGTTGTTGTACCCGTTCGAGCAATATCGAAGAGCGATAGCCCACCGAGCAATAGAAGACTAGTTCCTTCTCTTTTAAAGCGCCCGCAAACATCCGGGCGAATTCGTCGGCGCGCCGCACGTCGAAGAGCAACACTCCGGTACTGTCCTGTGTGCTTAAACGGGTGGCAAGGCTATCGGTTTTCAGCTGTGCTACGGGGTGTTTGAGCGCGAGCGCCCTTTCGATTAGGGCCAGTGCGGGTTGCGCCGTGGCGGTGCCCGAGAAAAGCAGGAGAAGTAGGATCGTGATCACGCGAGTTCGCGGCGGGGAATGGACGGGTTTAGCTGCCGAGGGTCGCGACGAGTTCGGGGCCGTTGCATCTTGGGGTTTTGCGACAGGAGACGGATAGACCTCGATTGTAGGGGTGTGCCATCTTCTTGCTGAGAGTCTCTCTCGCTCATGTTTGGTCCAGTATCAAAAATATACTAGTGACCCTATAAAAAAGATATCAGCAAATAGTGCGGTATCGTCATTCGGTTTATATAGACCGGAGCGTGCTTAAGGCTTGCGCAAGCCGGCCAATATCGCTGCCGCCAATTCCATCGTGGCGATGGCCTCGTCGAGGTCGGCCGCCGGCGCGCCGATCGGGCGGCCTTCCTTGATACAGTCGAAAAAGTAGCGGTCTTGCGCCTCGGTGCTGTCGGGGCCGGCGGCTTCGACTGGCCTCCGTTCCCCGTCGCAGACGAATTCACCCCCGCTAATACCTTCGAGATAGGCGGAAATATCGCGCCCGTGAATTTCGTAGCGTTCGAGGCGGGCGTCGGTGGTGTAGTTGGCGCTGATCTGGGCGACGCACTCATTTTCAAAGACGACCAGCGCGGCGTACACGTCCTTGTAGGCGGACACGCGCCGGACGAAGCTGTGCACTTCCGTGAAGGGGGCCCCGGCGAGGTGGCGGACCAGGTCTATCGAGTGGATGGGGGTTTCCAGTAGAAGATTGTCCAAGACTTCCACCGGGAAGCGTCCTGACGCTATAAAGCCGCTCAGACCCTTGTGGAATTCGCCGACGAGTTGGTAGATGGAGCCGCGGGCCTCGATCTCGCTTTGTACCCGCTTGACATAGGGGTCGAAGCGGCGGTTCCAGCCGACCATGCAGCGGGCGCCGCTCTTTTCCGCGGTGGCTTTGAGTGCGCGGGTTTCGTCCGGGTGCATGCCCGGGGGTTTTTCCATCAAGGTGTCGATGCTGCGTTCGAGACCTGGTAGGGCCGCTTGCGCGTTGAGGTGGGCCGGGGTGGCTATGACGACGGCATCCAGGTCTTCGCTGTCGAGCATTGCTTCTACTGTTTCGTAGCGGGCCGGGACCGAGAACTGCTCGCCGGCTTTATTTCTGCTTTCTTCGAAGGGGTCGCAAACGGCGACGAGGTTGGTATCGGCGAACGAGTGCAGCAAGCGCATGTGGCTACGGCCACGGCCGCCGCAACCAACGACTCCAACGCGTAAATTCTTCATGGGAACTCCCGTGTATTTGCTTGGGTAAATGTATGGGACACGTGAGCCACTCTAATCTCGCGTGTGTTGGGATTAATATATTTCCCCCACGCGCCTGGGCCAAAAATATAGATCTCAGGGGCTATTTAAGCGGGACTTGTTTATACTAGCGCAGGATACTCAGCAAGTGAAACCCGAGGACGGACCTGCGATGGACGAATCGACTTTGCTGCTGGCCGGATTGCTCGCGCTTTTCCTGTAGATGAGCCTGATTTACGCGAAGAAAAACCCGCCGACCGCCCTGCTATTCGATACGCGCCCGTTGGATTTTGCCGTCACCATATGGGCGGAGTCGGGCACGGAGTCCGTGCACGGAGCGCTGGACGAGTAATTGCTGTCGAACAGAATAACCGCCGAATACCTCATGCGAATCCACGCCAATTGCCCTGGGGATCTGGAGGAGGCGCAACGGGAATTCGTCCGGCGGGCCAGTGCGGATTTTCGCCACAGCTTTACGCCGATGCTCGACGAACCCAACTTCGGTGCGATTCTGTGCCAGCCGGCAAATGAGACGGAATAGCCAACCCGGCGCCTAACGATATGGCGAGCAACGCAAAACGCTGCTATTCGGGATCAGGGAAGAGGACGACCGAGGCCTGGCAGGGGGCATCGATCTTTTCCTGTTGTTATTGATTTTGTCGAATGTCTTGGTCGTTCTCTTGGAATCGGTGGCCAAAAAACCAACGAGCAATACGGCGAGATCTTTCATCGCTTCGAGATGATTCCGGTGCTTGTACTTAGTCTGGAATATGTCATGCGCTTATGGGCCTGCACCGAGCGCGGCGAATTCGCCGACATCTTGGGCAGTCGATTCGTTATGTGGTCACGCCGATGGCCTTGGTTGACTTGGCGGCGATTCTGCCCTTTTACCTGCCCTTGCTCTTCCCTTATTGACGCGCGTATGCTGCGGCTGATCCGGCTGGTCAGGCTGCTGCGCTTGCTCAAGGTCATCCGCTATTCGGAGTCGTGGCGGGTTTTTACCGACTTCTACCGGATGAACAAAAGCGAGTTGGCAATGGTGTTTCTGGTCGTTCTCTTTATTATTGATGTTTGCCTCGGCGGTTATCTACCACGTCGAGCAGGAAGCCCAGCCCGTCGCTTTTTCGAGCATTCCGGCCGCGATGTGGTGGGGGGGGCCGCAACGCTGACGACGGTCGGCTACGGCGATATCTATCCGGTCACGCCGCTCGGCAAGTTCTTCGGCGCGATCATCGCCTTGCTGGGCATCGGTCTGTTTGCGTAGCCAGCCGGTATTCTCGGCTCGGGTTTTGTCGGCGCTTTGCGCCGCAAGTCGAACAGCACGTTTTATTACCCGCACTGCAGCGACGAGATTACCCGCAAATAGCTGCGGCGAGGTTTTGTCCCTGCGGCAAGACGAGCTTAGTGGCGGTGTTGGGTGGTAAGGGCCGGGATCGGGGAGAATATATAATTTCCGAAAAGAGCCAACGCGACGGTGAGAATATCTACAAAGACTAGGGTCACACAGGTAATTATTTTCTCTAGGAGATTATTAATCCCACCCTCAATTCGCGCGAAGTCAAGGTTGGATTGGGGAGATTGCCGTTGGATTTTTGTCGTGGGCCCGGAGTTGATATCTTAGAGTTGGGGACGGTTAGAGCACCACCCTCCGGAGAAATCACAGCACTCCCCTCTGATAGGTTGCAGTGGGGCGCGCTAACTCACCCAGGCGCTCGGTTCGATATAGCTCGCACAAAACGTCAAACGGGGCCTAAACGGGTATTAGAATAGGTTGGGAATCAACAAAGAAATGGAGTTTTCCGATGGACGAGGAACAGCTTTTTGCCTTCGATACGTGGGGTTTTTTGACCGTTGAAGACGCTCTTACACCCGAGCAAGTCGTCGACCTTAAGGCCACCGTCGATGAAAAGGGCCCCGATTTGCACTCGCAGCACGCGGACAGGGGTGGCTTTTGGTCGCAGGGCTTTTTCGACTTATTGGATGCCCCCGCGGTCTCCGGTATTTTGGATCAGATATACGGTGGGCTGAGGGCTGGAGGGCTGCCACCTTTTCGCATTGACCATATCAACGTGCATACACACGGTACCTTCAACAAGGATCTCGCCGGGGGGACCATACACGGGGGCAACGGACGCCTGCTAGATCCCAGCCGGCCGCACGAGCTTGTCACGCACTATTACGAGCGGGACGCGGACGGTGGGACTTTCGCCAATGGGCTGGTCACGGTGGCCTTCGAGCTAGAGGATACGGTTTGCAATGGTGGCGGGTTCGGCTGTTTGGCGGGCTCGCACAAGGGGCACTACCGCGTACCGGAGGCTTGGGTCGACCTATCTATGGGAGTGCATCCGATGGTCACCAGCGTGCCGGCTCGTGCCGGCACCGCGATTATCTTTACCGAGGCCTTGTGCCATGTCACGCTGCCGTGGACGGTGCCGAGAACGCGGACCACTCTTTTTTACAAGTACATGGACCGCGAAGAAACCTATTCCGGGGCGGAAAATTTTTTTAGCCCGGCGGATGCCATCCCGTGGCAAGACGTCGATGAGCGTAAACGCGCGATCCTGTCGCCGCCGCCGCAGTCCTTCGTCGACCGCAAAAAAAGAGAAGCTGAAGCGCGGGAAGCATAACGAAAAGCCTGGCGATCTTATTCCACCTTCTGATAGGGTTGCTATGCGTCGCCGGCCGCCGCTTGCCGTTCCAGCTCGCTGCGCCAACCCGCGACTTCTCCGGCTTTGATGCGCGCTACGTCAAAACCCGGATACCGGTCCTCGAGCGTATCGCCCAGTTTGTGCGTTGCGGCCCAACGGTCCCACGCCGTCTTCATCCACTCGTGCGGCATCGCCTCGCGCACAGCCGGGTCGAGCTGCCAGGCGCTACGCGCGTCGGCGACCCCTGGTTCCTCGATGGGCGGGCCCGACCACCTAGACCACCCGACCGACAAAGTGTTGCGCTCGCGATCGGGTACTGTGTGCCCAGTATGGATATTGTTGCCGTTGCGGATAAGAGCCTCTCCAGCCTTGAGTCGGATGGCGACTTGCTCGGGCAATGGGTCGACGCGATTCCAACTGGGGGAGTGCGGTACGCCCGCGTCCTTCATTTTTTGCGGCAATAGCACGTCGTGCTCAAAGGGCGTGCGCCAGCGGTCGTGGCTGCCTGGTATGACCTCGTGGCATTCGTCGTCGGCCAGCGCCAGGAACATACTCACCCCGTTGCGATCGGCGATATTATTGGCATTTTTTGCGCGAATTTCATCCCAGCGAATCTTTTCGATTTCTTCGGAATAGGCTTCGATGTCTTCTCCCCGATTGTCCTGCTGCGAAAAGTAGGGTTTGCCGTCGCCCCACCAGGTCACATCGCGGTGCCAACTCGGTCCATTCTCGTTCCGTCGGGGGTTGCACCACAGTAGCAGGCCGCCCATCGCCATATCCTCCGGGCCGAGCCCGTTGCACCAGGAGGATACAAAGCTGAGAAACTCTTCGCAGCCGTGAAATTCGGCAAAGCTGGGTTCGTTGAACGCGGGGTGGACCAGGCCGCGAATCGCCCAGGGTTCGTCTTCTTTTGCTCGGTGCACGTAGCCTTTCGAGCAGTCGATCTTGTCATAGCCGTGTTCGGGCGCACATGCCTTGGTCACCCGGCGGCCTGCCTCGCGTAGCACGGGGATCATCGGGTGATCGACGAAATCGTTGATAATGAGATAGCCGTGCTTCTGTAAGAAGGCGATGCGCTCGGGGGTGCCGCCGGGAGTGGAAAGATCGAGTTGGAAATCAGCGAACGCCGTGGCGCGGTAATATTTGGATGATGGTGGCTGAGTAGTGCTCATTTTATGCTCCCTCAAAATAGAAATATTGGGAAATATGATTTGGTGGCTTAATCGGTGCGGGCGAGTTTAAGCTGGCTGCGCTTGCGTGTCAATGTTTTGCAACAGGCGATTGGTGGCACTGGTGGAGTTTCTGTGTGGGGCCTAGTTTGACGATCAGGTGTTTTATTGTCTAACCTTCGTTTATACAATATAACAATGGATGTAGAGTATGCAGAGCGCCGTCAACTTCATCTCCGATGGGTTGGGTCTGACGCCGTCTGAATTCGCCGAGGTGTTACTCGAGTGCACGGCGGACGGGGCGGTGCACACCGATTCCTACAGTCTTGGTGGCGCGGTCGAACGGGTTGAAGCGAAATTTGCGCAATTGCTCGGCAAGCAGCGGTCGATTTTCATGCCGACGGGTACGCTGGCCAATCATATGGCGCTGCGCGCGTTGGCGGGCGTCGACCGCAAGGTGATCGTGCAGGCGGAGAGCCATATCTACAGGGATATCGGTGATAGCGCTCAGACTCTGAGCGGGTTGAATCTGATGCCTCTGGCGCCCCGGCGCACGATGTTCACGTTGCAGGAAGTTCAGGGGGCGATCGATTCGTTTCGCGACGAGCGCGCGGCCACCCGTGTTGGGGTTATTTCGATCGAGTCGCTAGTGCGGCGGCAGGACGATGCGATGTTCGACTATGAGGAGATGTGGCGCATTTCGGATTTCGCGCGTGCGCAAGATATAAAGATGCACCTCGACGGTGCGCGCCTCTTCGTGGAGGCCGTGCACCGGGATATTGCCCCGGCGAAACAGGCGGCGTTATTCGACACAGTCTTCGTGTCGTTGTCGAAGTGTTTCAATTCGGCCTCCGGGGCGATTTTGGCGGGCTCGGCCGATTTCATAGAAGACTTGCACCATCAGCGTCGGATGTTCGGCGGCAGTTTGGCGCAAGCCTGGCCGCAGGCCGCCGTCGCCCTACACTATGCGGATGGCTTTCTCGAAGCGTATAGAGCTGCTTGGTCCACCGCCGAAACACTGTTTGACCTGCTTGACGAGGACCCTGTCTTTCGCGTCGAGCGCATAACGCAAGGCACGCACATCGTCAGGCTGCATGTCGTTGATGTGAGTTTGCCGGAGTTCGCCGAAAGGTTGCGGCAGCGCCAGGTATCTATAGCGCCGCCCGCGCCTGACGACCAATGGTTAACGCTCAAGATCAATCCTTCGATCCTGCGCGTTTCGCCCGCACAACTGGTGGCTGTTTTTCGCGCGGCGCTTTAGGGTCTTTCCGTCAATTATTAATTGTTCGCCTGCCCTTTCTCTAATTGTTCCCTATATCGTTATCTCAAGAGCCGTCGATACTGGCGTTCTTCATGGCGTCGGGTGTATTAGGAGTTCAAGACCTCATCAAGCACCTGTGTAAGCGGGGCCTATTTCACAGGGGTTTAGGGGTACCAACCCGGCGGAGATCGGCTAACAGGGGTGAAATGGCAAGGCCAAATCTTGCCCCCAGAGCGCGGAGGGTATAAATGTACCTAAGAAGAACGATGAATGAAGAAAATTTAATTTAGCTGCATACTTGCTATGATAATGTATGTATCTATCGAACTTGCTTCGCTATTCATTCTCTATTGGGCGGAAGAGTATAAAGGCATTCGCTACACGCCGATTTCGGATAGGACTCCGTCTTCGACGTCCCAAAGAACGTTAGAAAGAAGGTTAAAGGATTGTCTGGAATATCTTGCCCATGACTCCATATTGGGATGGGCAATAAAGAAAAACGGAAACTATGGTAAATATAGGGCGAACGCACAGAGTATTAGGTCAGATGGCATATATGAAAAAATACCTCCAAATAACGTAATCCGCATAGCTTCTTTTGGATACTCATTTACTCATGGTGATGAAGTAAAAAATGGGAAGACCTGGCAGGAGGTTATGAACTCATTAGACGAAGATTTGGAAGTTATGAATTTCGGAATTCCTGCCCATAGCCTAGATTGCGGGCGGGGCGCTGATTTGCAATGCCAACCACAACGAGATCTTTACGCCGAACTAGGACGGGGTCAAAGACCGATACCAGTTGCGCTTTGTCGTGGTGAAGACTATCGAGTAGCCACATGTACGGATTTTCTCCCTGGATGGAGTAGAACTTGGCCGAATTGGCAAGTACCAGTCCTGACAGCAACCAGGCACAATTCACGTGGGGCGGTGGCGTAGAAGTCGGTCATACCGTGGCTCCGGGTGTATACGTGGTGCATATAACAGTGCCGGCAGATGCTAGAAATGAAGTTATGCGGAAGCTTGTGCACGTGGTGTAATAAACCCACCCTTGAGAGCCGTGTGATTTATGGAGAAGTACAAGCGCTGTCAGCTAACGTTTCCACAAAATAGCGATTGCTTGTTCGTTTTTCAGGATCGCCCGCACGTCGGTGACGACGGATAGATAGCTATTAGCGCTCACACACTATAGTGAGGAGATCGCGCGTTGTAAACGCCGATCATCCGGCCTTCGGCTCAGCAAATCTTCCCAAATAGCCCGCGCCCGTTTTGGCTCGCCGATAATCTTGTGGGCTAGGCCCCAATAAAACGCCGCCTCATCGCCATTTGCGCCGCGCGCTTTAGCCGCCTGTTGCAAATGCTCTAGTGCGGTGCGAGGGTGCGAAAAAATCAAACTCAGACCACAGGTCAAACGTACCTGCTGAGAGTCTGGCGAGAGTTCGACTGCACGAAGAGCCAGCGGTTCCGCGCTAGCAAATTCACCCCTCTTAATATGCGCTAAGCTCAGATAGACCAATGCCTTTACACATCGCTCATCACTGGATAATGCATTGGTGAACACCTCTTCGGCTTCCGATTGGCGGCCCAATTTTACCAGCGCCACCCCTAGGCTCTGATGGGCATACGGAAAATCAGTGGGAGCCACTTCTACAGCCCGTTCCATATGAGTAGCCATAAGCGACCAGTCTTTACCTGAGGCGTTGAGGCCGGCGATATAATGTTCAACAAAATCGACATTTGCAAACGAATCATGCCTGGAATCAGGTGGCACACTTTCATCGATTACAAAGACTGGCATCTCGTCTTCGACATAGGCCGCGTAGTATCCTTGGCGGAACCGTCGCGAAATATACAGCGCTTTTTCGGCCCTTTTGATCGGCTTGAGACCGGTTAGGAAAAATACCAGATCCGGCTGTTGATCCAACACATAAGCGGTATCGTATTTGCGGGTCAAATCACCGGCATGTGATTCGACCCGGGGCAACGGCACCGGATGGCGGGCAATATGGGCATCCGTCAGACCCAGCATATCGACAACACGCACACCCGTGCGATATTTTACGATGCCGATTGTACACGTCGCTAAAGTGAAATTCTCGCTTGGCGGAAGGTTTTTTATGTAGGACGCCACCTTTTCAGTGCGTGCATTGTGCTCCAGAAAGACCCTCTGCGAACGCTTGAGGGAGGCAGACGCGTGGGAGTAGCCGTGATAGGCCAGGAGGACCACGAAGGCAAGGACACAACCCGAAGCTGTCGATCGTGGCCATCGTGCAGGCATCCTGTTGGCCAACACGCATAGACCCTCTTGCAAAGCGATATACATCAAAGGCAATAACGGTATGAAGAAACGATGCTCCGACCAACCATCCCCACCAATGACCACTATGTATAGAACATTAAAAAGAACGAGTACCGACAGATATGAAAACCAAGGCTGGTAACGTCGCCAGTAGGCGAGGGCCGGCGGGGCCACAAACAGCAGGCCCCACAGACCATAGCCCTCCACAAATCGATGGGCATAACTCAACCCGTGTTTCAAATAGTCAGTTTCCCAACCCGTCTTGGCGTAAAACGTGTTGGGAAGCAGAGCGCCGTAATACGCGTAGCGGAATACAAAATGGGCGCCTATTATCAGCGCGAAGGGCAGGGAGTAGCGGATCTGTTGGGTTAAAACGAAACGACCCCGCAGCATAGAATATGCCGCACGATGCAGCGCCGTCAGCGCGTAAAAGGCCAGCGCCTCAGGCCGCGTCAATGCCGCTAACGAAAATAGAAAAGCCGTTGCATAACCCGAATCTTCGCTTTGCAACTCCCGTAGGTAGGCATAGGCCCCCGCAGTCAGCAACAAAGTAAAAAAGGCTGTTTCCAACCCGCACAGTGCCCAAAAACCCAAAGCGCCGTTCGCTGCCAACAGGGCCGGCGTTATGTTTCCCCAAAGGGCGGACCGCTGCGCATCGAGTTCTTTCGTTATCGCCACACAACAGAACATCGTACCAAAGATAGAAATAAAACCCATCCATTGAGCCCAACTCACGGCGTCTTCATCCAGCATACACGGCACGGTCAATAGCAGAGTCCACAGGAAGTTGGTATAACCTTCTACGCGTTCGCCTGCATTGAAGACCAACCCGTGTCCATCCACCCAATTCTGCGCGTAGACCAGCGAGATATAGGCATCGTCCTAGACATATTCATATTTGCGTGCATGTTGCAAAAAGACTAGGCCACAAAGCGCCAACAGCAGAGCCTGAAAGACTTTTTTCTCAGAAAAACGCAACAGGAACAAACCTTTCCCCTGCGGACCGCGTTACTCGGGGTTGGACGACCCGCGTGAGCGAATACCGGATGGTGAAACCACGCGCTTTCTCGTCTACTAAATAGGCTATATGGACGTCGTTTTGCCGGGACTTTCTGACGCGGCGGTATGATCGACGGCTAATTGTTGTCCTTCTACCCGCGCACTATACGGTCGTTGTCGCGCTTTTGTGCTTGCAACTCGGCATTTCGCTAACTTTGCATAAACCGGGCTGATTCACCCAGATTGATCGGGGTCAGCCAGTGTTTGCTGAATAGGGTTTCGAAGTCGCGTTGGAGTTGGAGCAGGTCGATAACCAGGGTGGCCCAATGGTCTGCGTTGGCCTTGGCCGGCCACAACGCAGGTAGCGCAGTTTTGGATTAGCCTTTTGGCCGATGAAACCCGCGACGCCTTCATTCAGTCGAGCTAGAAATACGCGCCAGACGTTTCGGCGTAATGTCAATACCCTCCACCCGATCCATAAGCACCATTTCCATGACGTTGGCCGGCGTAAACATACGGCTATTACCGGTGCCGGGTTGTTTCTCGTTGATGCGGACGATGTCGAGTTCGACGTAATGCTTGATCCGGCGCGCAGGAATCTGCAAATACTTGGTGACATTGCTCGCTTTGATCGACGGCCAATTGTAGAGAGTGCATGTGGTTTGATCCATTGCCATGTCTATTAAAATATAAACATGATCTACATAGTCAGACAAAAATTTATAATAGGCAACGGCAGTAACCAACAGCGGAGAAACCGAAATTCACTGTTTTTGCGGCGTTCGTTTGCCATCCGTTTGCCAGGGGTAAATAGCCAGGCTGTCCGGCAAAAAAAAACTCTCGCAAACGGTTGTGTTTACGAGAGTTTAAAATGGTCGGGGTGCTCGGATTCGAACCGAGGACCCCCTGCTCCCAAAGCAGGTGCGCTAGCCGGGCTGCGCCACACCCCGACAATCCAATCCAAAAATAGAGGTAGTCGCGAACAATCGCAACAGTAGACCGCAGATCTTCAGAAGTTACGGTGCTTGTTGATTGCGTCGCGTAGTTCGAGTGTGGCGGTTCGTGCGGCTTCGGCGAAGTCTTCGCCGGAGGAGGCGTAGAGGATGCCGCGCGATGAGTTGAGTAGGATGCCGGTTCCTTGCTCGTCCTGGCCATTTTTGACCGCTGTCTCTATATCGCCGCCTTGCGCGCCGATGCCGGGAATTAAGAAAGGCATGTCGGGCGCCAATGCGCGCACGCTGGCGAAGTGCTCGGGTTGGGTGCCGCCGATGACGAGGCCGATATTGTCGGCGGTATTCCACTCGTGGGCTTTGGCGATGACGTGTTCGTAGAGCGGTCGGTCGCCCATTGGCTGCTTTTCGAAGTCGTCGGCGCCGGGGTTGGAGGTCAGGCAGACCAGGAAAGTGGTGCAGTCCTTGTAGGCGGTGAAAGGCGTGACGGCGTCTGTACCCATATAGGGGCTGACTGTCAACGCGTCGGCGTCGAGCACGTCGAAGAATTTACGTGCGTATTGCTCGGCTGTATTGCCGATGTCGCCAACCTTGGCGTCGACTAGGACCGGGATCTGGTCGGGTACGTGTGCCATGGTTTGCTGCAAGGTGGTGAAACCATGGGCGCCGAGCGCGCCGTAAAAGGCGAAGTTGGGTTTGTAACAGCAGACGAGATCGGCGGTGGCGTCGATGATCTGTTGGTTGAAATAGAGGACCGGGTTGTCCTTGTCTTGCACACAAGCGGGCAGTTTGGCCGGGTCGGTGTCTAAGCCGACGCAGACCAGCGAGTTATTGCGGTTCGTCGCCTGGTACAGTTTCTCCTTGAAGCTCAAACTCTTCTCCCCCTGAAATAAGGGTGGTGTCGGTGTTAGTGGAGTCGGTAAACATCGACTCGAAGCCAACGGGTTTGGCGCCGAGCACGAAGGTTACACGGCATTCGTGCAGGAAGTCGCTGTCGGAGTCGGCCATCAGCACGCGAGTGGCGTCGAACTCACTGAGTACCGCGTCGCCGGAATAGAGCCCGGAGGTGCGCGTGGCCTTGACCACGAAGGGGTTGGCCTTTTCGCCGCCGAGCCGGTCGCTTTTCAGGGCGCGGTCGATATCCTGGTCGTAACCGATGATGCCATATTGCGTGGCGTAGTCGTGGTCGACGGTAGCGGCGCCGTAGATGATGCGGCCTTCCTCGCTGAGGATGCGCGGCGACATGCTCGGTTGCAGGTCCAGTCCGCGCGCGTCGACGAGAATGCCGGTATAGGGCACCCGCGGGATGAAGACGACCGTTTCTTCTTCAATTATATCTTCCGAACTGGCGAGAGAATCGGCTATTGGCTCGGGCGGTGCGGGCAATGCTATGTCGTAGGCGTCGGGCGCCAAGCGCGCGACTTCGGGCATGACGGCGTCGGCGAAATTGCCCAAGAGTGGCAAGCGCAACGCGATGCGGTAGAGGCCCTCGTTTTCGACTTGCGAACCGGCGATGATGCGGGCGCCTCGGACCAGACCCTGGACTTTGACGCCGATAGAATCGCTGGTGACGATGAAATTCTGCAGGCGAGTTTCGCTGTCGATCTGGACTTCGCCGATCATTTCGAGCATGTTGCGGTAAGCAACCGCTTTGGCGCCGCGAAAACCGAGGAGCCGGCGTTGTACGGGGTTGCTGATATGCTCGGGCACGGTGGCGTCGCCGTAGACGACCAACTCGTTTTTGGTCCAGTCGATATAGCCCTCGATCAGCGAACCGCCTGCCTCCAGGGTCAGGGCCTCTTCCACGTGTCCCTGAGAGGGCGAAGAAGTGGGTTTCGCGATGAGGGTTGTGGCGCCGGTTAGGGTCAGCGCGATGAGCAGAAGGAGCATGGTAGGTCTCCAGGAAAAGCGGCCTGGTAGTGATAATACATTGTAGGTTGGGCTGGGAAAAGGGAAAAGATTGCCTCGGGGCCGCAAGGCCCCGAGGCGAAGGGGTGGGTCTATAAGCCGAGTTCTGTCCACACGCCTTGCGGCGCGTTGTGCGGGCATTCATCTGGGGCGACGGTTACCCGATCGCCTCGGTGCGGCCTACCCGGGAATGATAACGAGGCGGACCACCTCTCTCCCCCTATTTGGCCTTGCTCCGGATGAGGTTTTCCCTGCCACCTACGTCACCGCAGGCGCGGTGAGCTCTTACCTCACCATTTCACCCTTACCCGGTAAACCGGGCGGTATATTTTCTGTGGCACTGTCTGTGGGGTCACCCCCCCTGGGCGTTACCCAGCATCCTGTCCTGCGGAGCTCGGACTTTCCTCACCGCCGGTCCGAAGACCGGCAAGCGCGCCCGCCCGACCCACTCCCTCAGTCGGATTGCTCGTCCCAGGCCATGATCGTTCCGCAGCTCTCGCAGTAGAGCACGCCACGCTCGCCGCTACGGACTTCCATGCGTATCTGGGCCGGCATTTGATGGAAACAGCCGCCGCAGGCACCCTTGCGCACGGCGGCGACACGGACCCCGCGTCGACCCTTCTTGCGCTCGTAGGTCGCAAGAAGCCTGGCTTCGATGTCTTTGGCGACCTTTTTGCGGCGCTTCTGGACCTCGTCAACTTGCTCTTGCATGGTGTTGAGCTGGCTCTGCAATTCGTCGATGCGCTCCTGCTGGGTCTGGCGAATTTCCTCGAAGGTGGTTTTCTCCTCCCCGATTTGTCCTTGAACCCGTTCGATACCCTCAATCGCATCTAGCAACTCGCTCTCGTTTTCGGAGAGACTCGACTTGCAGGCTTCGATCTCGGTTTGCAGCGCGTCGTATTCCTTGTTGGTAGTGACGACGGCGAAGCGCTCTTCGTGTTCTTTCAGATTGACCTTGTCGCTCTCGATCTCGCGTTCGCAGTGCCGCTGCTTTTTCCCCAATTCTTCGAGCGTCGCTTCGAGATCGATCAAATGAGCTTGGGCGTTCTCTATTTCGCGCTGGCGCTCGCTGATTTCGGTAGGGTACTTCTCTTTGGCCTCTTCTAGTGTGAAGACTTCCTTATCGACTGCTTGGAGCTGCAAAAGTTGTAGCAAACCCTCTTTCATAGGCCTTTTCTCTTCTCCTGTCATGCGCGCTTAAAGCCAAACAATAAAGCGCACCCTATAAGTGCACTTGAAGTGGTATGGCCTTATCGATTTCGATGGTAAGAGGCGCTGGCGAGATACGTCGCGCCGGATTGCAAGGACCTGTGGGTAAGCAGGTGAGTGGCGTCATGAACGGCTACTTGACTTCTAATTATCACAAGTATTGTAAGTGCGTTACCTATCAATAATTACGGTTATTCCGGCATATAGTCAAGACGGGCTTCAGGCCAGGAGGACTCGGGCTGCCTGCGTGACGTGGTCTGAAGTCAGTCCGTATTTGGCCAACAGATCCTCGTTGGCGGCCGATTCGCCAAAGGTATCGCGGATACCGACCCGCTTCATCGGGGTGGGGCGTTGCTCACCGAGCACCTCGGCGACGGCGCCGCCCAAGCCGCCGATGATAGTATGGTCTTCGGCGGTGACAACTTTGCCCGTCTTGTGTGCGGCGGAGACGATCGCTTCTTCGTCGAGCGGTTTGATCGAAGGCACGTGCAGGACGTGGGCCGAAATGCCCTCGCCGGCGAGAGCATCGGCGGCATCGAGGCAGCGCGGTGTTTGCGCGCCGGTGGAAATCAGCGTGACGTCGGTGCCTTCGCGCACGACGAGCGCCTTGCCGAGCTCAAATTGATAATCGGTAGGAAAAATAACGGGTTCGGGGTCACGGGTCATGCGCACATAGACAGGGCCGGGTAGGTCGTTGGCAACGCGCATGCACGCGGCTACTTCAACAGCGTCGGCGGGTGCTAGGACCGTCATGTTGGGCATCGCGCGCATAATGGAAATATCGGAGACATCTTGGTGGGTCTTGCCCGTCTTGCCGGTTAATAGCCCCGAGTAGGCGCCGCAGAGTTTGACGGGCAGGTTGGGTTGGGCGACTACGATGCGCAGTTGGTCGAGGTCGCGGTTGACGATAAAACAGGCGAAGCTGCTCAACCACGGTACTAGACCGCAGGTGGCCATACCGGCGGCGACGCCCATCATATTTTGTTCGGCGATGCCCATCATCAGGAAGCGGTCGGGTCGTTCGCGCGAGACCTTATCGGCCTTGGTTGAATTGGCGAGGTCGCCGTCGAGGACGTAGACGCGCTCGTCGCGCTCGACCAGTTCGACTAGTGTGTCGCCGAAGGCGTCGCGTTGCGCGATCATCTGGCCGGTGGCGGAGAGATTCATAGGGCGGCCTCCTGGGCGGCGAGTTCGTCTTGTGCTTGTTCGAGGTCGTCGTCGGTGACCGGTTTGGAATGCCAGGCAAAGTCGTTTTCCATATAGGAAATACCCTTGCCTTTGATGGTCTTGGCGATGACAATGGTGGGTTGGCCGGTATGGGCTTTGGCTTTACCGAATGCATCGAGTACCGCATCGAAGTCGTGGCCGTCGACGTCGATGGTATGCCAGCCGAAGGAACGCCAGCGTTCGGCCGGATTGTCCTGCGGGGCCAAGCGGTCGTTTGTGTCGTAGCCCTTGTCGGTGGCCCAGCCATACTGCTGCAGGCGATTCCAGTCAAGAATGGCGGTGAGGTTGTCGAGGCCGTAGCGGGCAGCGACGAAGGCCGCTTCCCAAATTTGCCCTTCCTGCGAATCGCCGTCGCCGACCATCACCCAGGTGTGGAAATTTTGTTTTTTGAGCTGTGCCGCCAGCGCCATGCCGAGACCGGGGGACAGGCCCTGGCCTAACGAGCCGGTCGACATGTCGAGGCCGGGTAGAACGCCCATATCGGGATGGCCTTGCAAACGGGAGTCGATGGCGTCGAAGGTTTTGAGTTCCTCTATGGGGAAATAGCCGCGCAGTGCGAGGACCGAGTAGAGGCCGATCGAACAGTGTCCCTTGGAGAGGATAAAGCGGTCGCGGTTTTCGTCGCGCGGTTTATGCGGGTCGATATTGAGTGTCTCGAAATAGAGGGCGACGAGCATTTCGGCGGCGGACATCGGGCCACCGAGATGGCCGGCTCCGGCGTAGTGGACCGATTCGACGACATGGCGGCGCAGTTGGATGGCGAGGCGCTTGAGCTCGGTATGGCGCTCGGGCGTCAGGCTCATAATAGGGTTCTCCTTGCTGGTTGAATACTCTAAATAAAGTAGCTACTGATTTGTACTCAGTCCAGCCACGGGAGCGCGATTCCGAATTCTCGCCCGCATTCTTCCAAGTGTCCGACGTCTTCGAAAGCTATTGGAATGTCGTCGCGGCTATAGGCTTCCTCGTTGCGATGCTCGGTGGTGCCCGACAGGGTTACTTCGTTGTAGCCGCGCAGCGGGACCATCTGCTCCATGCCGAAGCGCACAAATTCGTCGACGCCGTGGCGCACGTCGGCTACCGGTGCGAAGAGACCGAGGTTCATGACGATGACTAGGCTACCATGCGGGAGGCTGGCCATTTTTCGTAGATCGCTTGTGCGCGGTCGGAGCCTTGGCCGACAAAAGCGTGGCGATAGCGGTGTAGCCCATGGACTTGAAGAAGGCCGCGGGGATCTGTTCCTCAATGGCCTCGATCTCCTCGCCGCACTGGTAATCGGCGAGAATAAAGGAAGCTACGTCGAGCACTACGGGCGGGCCTTCCTGGCCGGGCAGGCCGAAACACAGCGGCGGATTGCCGTAGTGGGTGGCGCGTTTGTCCTAGTCGGAAGTGTAATATTGTGGGAAGGCGGCCGATTCATATACTGTCTCCAAAGAGGTTCGTAAGATGTAATGTTGCATTTGGTTGTGAGCGTCACTGGATTGCGCATCAACAATCAGATCATAGCAGATCGGCGATCAACGCGTTTGTCAATGTTGCGATGGCAATTGCGTATCTATTTCGCTAAGCAGTTGCATTGCTTTCTTGCTAAACCGATCTTGCGGTTCACCAACCTCAGTGCAGCGTTTAAAAGCGGCCGTAGCGTAATTTTTTTGACCGAGACTGCTAAGGCTCAACGCAAGGAAATACCAACCTTCAGAGTCGTTTGGTCGTATGCTGACCACCTGCTCAAAATAGGCTACGGCCTGTTCGTATCGCTGCAACTGCCCCGAAACCTGTCCAGCCGTAAGCAATGCGGGAACATATGTCGTATCTTGCTCGAGAGCAGCCTCTACATAACGCAACGCTACTCCGGGTTGTTTTAGCTCCGCAAGATCGCGGGCTAGGGTATTTAGCCATTTTGGATTGCCGCTCTGCAGGCTAATTGCGCGGTCGAATTTACTCTCTGCCTCGGCGAAATACCCATTGCGGACAAACAACAGGCCGAGATTGTAGTGGTGCTGAGCCTCTTCGGGAGCATTGAGGATGGCGGCGCGCAAACGTTCGACTTGCTTGTGTACCTCGATCTTGCCCGTACCGATCGAACGCAGATGCTTAAATTGTTCCAGTGCTTTCCGCGCCAGCTCTTCTCGCCCGAGTTTTCGCGCCAATATTCCCAGCCGATAGAAGGCGTCTGTAAAACCGATATCAACAAGGGTCGCACGCTGCAGCGATTGCAAGGCTTCTTCGTAGCGCAGTTCCCCTTCCAGGCTTTGGCCGAGATAGTATAAGAGGGTCGCATCCTTGGGGAAGAGCCGCAGGGCTGCTGCAAACTCTTGGGTTGCTTGAGCATATTGCGAATTGGTGAGATAGACCTCACCTAAACGCCGGCGTATGCCCGAATTGTTAGGGTTTAACTCACGGGCTTTATAGAGATAATTTGTCGCTCGTTCGTTTTGACCAAGCTTGGTGTAGATGCCGCCGAGGTTTAGCAGGCCTGTGACGAATGTGGGTTGGAAGTGCAACGCATTCTCTAACGATTCGATGGCCAGTGTATAACGTCCTTCGGCGGCGAAACAGGTTGCGACTATATTGTGCAGTTCAACATCGCTCGAGTCTATCAACAATCCGGTGTTGGCGGCCGAGGCGGCATCTTTATAGCGATTATTTTCTAGATATTGACGGGCATTATGTCGATATTGTTCTGTCGTTGTAATAGCTGCAGGTGGGCTGGGTTTATCAACAGTTGGACTGCAGGCTGATAGCAATACTAGGATCGCGTATAAGGTGCCCGAAATGGCGCATAGGAAAGTGGGATGGGATCGCGCTTGTGATAGGTCCAATATAGGATTCGGGGGGTATGGTTTAATGGGGCGTTGCTTATTAGCTATGGCTAAAGGAAAAACGATTGGCCTGTAGAGGTTGATGCGGTCCGAATGGTATCATATTATTCATCGGGAGGGTGCCACGCTTTAGTTTTGTGTTTTGCTCGACTAACGGATGCTGGGCTGAGGTGTGGCTTGTAGGCCTGTGATTTTTAGGGGTCATAGGGCCCAGCCACTTGTTTTCCTCGAACAATTTGATCGATATGGGTTCCATACGAAAAAAACGAGAATCTACCAAGCGTGTCAATCGCAATATGCTCGCACTGGTGTTCTTGCTATTGGCATCCTCTATGTTCGGCGCCTACCAACTTTATTGGCAACCTAAGCAAAAAAAACAAGAAGCAAGGGCTGCGCTAGAAAAGGCCGACCGACTGCTTGGACAAAATCGCCAACAAGAGGCCGCAGACGGCTATCGCGAGGCTACGGCATTAGATCCTAGTCTAGCACAGGCGTGGAATAGCCTGGCGGTGATTGAGGTCTCCGGCCAGCGGATGCAGGAAGCATTGCCATTTTTTGATGAAGCGTTAGAACTGGATGCGAATTTTTTTGAGGCGCAGGTAGGTCGTGCAATTGCCTATGAAGGGCTGGGGCGTTTTCTCGAAGCTGAGTCGGACTACAAAAAAGCACTATCGTTGCGGCCCAATTATGGAGGGGTGCATTACAATCTGGGGTATCTATATCAACAGCAGGGACTCTATCGTGATGCTGAGTCCCATTACCGAGAGAGCCTGAGGTTGTTACCCAATTTGCTGCAGGGGCTGGCGAATCTGGGCGCGGTATATGATTTGCAGCAAGACCCAGGCAGGGCGGTAGCGACGTATAAGCGTGCACTGGCTGCTCACCCCAACGAGGGGCCTATATATGCGCGTTTGGGCAAGAGCTATATGAAACTGCAAGATTACCAACGGGCCCGCACGGCTTATCTCCGCGCGATAGAATTGGATGCGGTAGATGCGCTTATCTATCACGATCTCGGTGTAATCAGCGAACAGACGGATGACTTGAAACTGGCCGAAGAATATTTTAATCGTGCGCTATCGGCTAATCCTTCGCACGCGGATTCGTACCAAAAATTGGGTGTGGTCACAGCGGCACTAGGCTATCCAGATCAGGGTGCTGGCTACTATCAAAAGGCCATTCGTCAGGATCCCACCCACGCGGCGGCCCATTACAATTTGGCTCAGCACTACTTTGCACAAGGCCGATCCGCCGAGGGGCGCGAACTGATGGAAGTTTTTGCCGGATTAAAAGAGTATGAAGGCAGGCTTGCTACCCTCAAACGCGGGGTCAACAGAAATCCACGCGATCCTCAAGCGTCGTACCAGCTGGCCCAGCTGCACTTGCGTTTCGGCAAGGTCAAAGAGGGGGTCGCCGTATTGCAGCGGACCTTGCAGATCAACCCCTCATTTCAAGCGGCGCAACGGAGCTTAGAAGAGATCAAGCGACTTTCCCGACAATAGCAATAGCAGGCTGGCAGATGTAGTTCAACGCGAAAAGGCGTTGAAAGGATTGGCTCCAGCTTCTATAATCGAGTGCGCGCCATGCTGCTGCACGGCGATCATCTTATCGACGGGTAAATCGCGAAGAATAGTGGATGTTCCGTTGGGCCATGTGATGTCAAGTTGGTCGATTTGCTGAACGGTCCCGAGACCGAAATGTGCCGTGATATCGCTATGTGAAAGATAACTGCCGGCTCCGCTCACGTTGCGCCATTGGCTCTGATCTCCAGCCCGTAAATGGATGCGCGAACCAATGCCGTCGCGATTATCACCGGAGCCAAAAAGACGTACGGAAACCCAGTGGCTCACCTGTCCCAATTCGTTGCGCAATAGCGTAGCACCATCGTTCAGTTCGATTACAAATACATCTACATCACCGTCGCCATCGTAGTCTCCGAAGGATGCACCGCGGCTCACCTTGTCTTGCAGGTGGGCTGCGATATCCACTGGCCTGAAACGTCCATTGCCGCGGTTCTCGAATAGCTGGTTGGGCTGTCGATAGGTAGAGCCGGTTTCGACTCGCTCTACTTGGGGGTAGACGTGCCCGTTGGCTACGAATAAATCTAGCAGCCCGTCGTTGTTGTAGTCGAAGAAGCGAGTTCCCCAACCCATCAGATCTATGGTGGGGGCCGCGAGGCCAGCCGTGGTGGTGGCATCACTAAAGCGCGTGCCGTCCTCATTGCGATATAGCGTGTTGGTTTCGGTGAAGAAGTGGGTAACGTATATGTCCGGATCGCCGTCATTGTCATAATCGCCGAAGTCTACACCCATGCCGGCTTCGGTGTCGCCGTCGCCGTTATAGGCGACACCGGCTATCAGTGCCACGTCGTCAAAGGTTCCATCCCCGTTGTTATGAAAGAGCACATTCGGCGTTTCGTCATTGGCGACAAATAGGTCGGGGAAGCCATCGTGGTTGTAGTCTGCTGTGGCCACCCCGAGACCGTAATACCGATTGGCCTTTGATACGCCAGACGGATCGGTGACATCGGTGTATTGTCCATGGCCTTCATTGCGGTACAGCACGTCGGCGGCTCCGACCATCCCCTTGGGACCGCAATAGACCTTGATGCCACCGTAAAAGCTACAAAGCTCTGGTTGTTCGGGGCGATTCAAAGCATCGAATACAACATAATTGCTGACGTAGAGATCGAGGTCGCCGTCGAGATCGAAATCGAAAAATGCAGCACTGGCACTGAACGCGTCTCCGCCTACGGCAGCTCTCTGGGTATGGTCTGTAAAAGTATTGCCCCCACCATTCATATACAGTGTGTTTGAGCCGTAGTTGGACAGATAGAGGTCGCGATACCCGTCATTATTTGTGTCCCCTACGGCTACTCCGGTGCCCCAGCCCGCATGCCCTGTGCCGCTGGCCACAGTGGCGTCGGTGAAGGTGCCTTCGCCGGTATTGGTATACAGTAAATTGCCTGGTCCCGATTGTTCCAGATATGTTGAAAATGTTGAGCCATTGGCAATATAGAGATCGAGATCGCCATCGTTATCGGCGTCAAAGAAGGCCGCGCCGCTACCGTGGGCTTCGAGGACAAAGCGTTTTTCAGGATCACCGCAGGTGTTGTAGTATGCGATCCCCGCTGTTGCGGTTTGGTCTGTAAAAGGGGGTTGCGCTGGAAGACTGGATGTCGCATAAAGTAGCAAGGCCATCAGCCCTATAAGCACTATACGCAATTTTGGTGATGGGTGGGGCAGGCGCGGATTCATTTCTACTCCGGTTCGGTAATCCGAATGACTTGATTGGCATCAAAAGGACCATACTGCTCTTGGCGCCCCGAAGGCCATCGTATTTCGACGCGTTCGACCCGGTTAAGGTTGCCGAGACCGAATTCCAGTGCGAAAGAATCGGTCGAACCAAAGCCGCCCCCACCCTGAACCTGCGCGATTTGTGACCGATCACCACTGTATATCCGGGCTTGAGCGCCGATGGCGTTGAGGTTCGGTGGGTGGCCTGTAAGGACGATGTGGATCCATTGGGTTTGAGTCCCCTCATTGCGATAAAGACTGTTTTTCCACAGGTCACCCGGATAGTGGCCACCGTGGCTAACATAGAGATCTACATCGCCATCGGCATCGTAGTCTGCAAATGCTACACCATGCCCTTTGCCAAGATTGTCGACACCAGCGTCTGCGGCGACTTCGACGTAGCCGTCATCGCGGCGAACAAAAAGTGCATTCGGCTCGAAGCGGGGCATGATAGGCCCGCCGTTAGCTAGGTAAATGTCGATATTCCCATCGTTGTCTACGTCGCCGAATCCAGCGCCCATCGATCCAAAAGCGCGAGCGATCCCTAACTCTGCGGCATATTCGCGGAATGTGCTACTGTCTTCGTTGAGGTATAAGTGCGATCTACTGCGATGCCCGCGACTACCGGTAGTCGCGGATGTGACGAAGTCTTCGTAGTAGGCCATCGCTGAGACGAAAAGATCAAGGTCGCCATCGTTGTCGCTGTCAAAGAAAAAAGGCACATAGCTGCCATTTATGGGGCGGCTGACACCGACCGCTTCGGCGACATCCCTAAACTGCCTTCCCTCGTTGCGCAATAGTCGATTGGGACCGGCGACATTAGCGACGTAGAGATCGAGGTCGCCATTGCCGTCGTAATCTCCGAAAGCTACTCCGAGCGAATTGCCATCGTCTGCTACAGCTCGAAGTACGGCTTGATCTGTGAAGCTACCCTTACCGTCGTTGATGTAGAGTTTATTTGCAGCACCGCTTCCGGTTATACCGTCGGCGACATAAAGGTCAAGCCATCCATCGCCATCCACATCTCCCCAAGCGGCAGTAAAACTATCGTCCGGGTCATCCACGCCGGCCGCAGTCGCTACGTCCACGAAGTGACCTGTTCCGTCGTTGTTGTATAGCGAATTAGTCGCGGCCCCTTCCCAGGCATCTCTCGTAACATAAAGGTCGATGTCGCCATCGCTATCATAGTCGGCGGATACGGCCGCCCAGCCGCCGCGCGCGTCGTTCAGGCCGACGGCACTAGCGGTGGACAGGAAACGATCGTTGCGGGCAAGAAATAAGCCGTGTTGGGTCTGAATACCAACAGAGAACAAGTCCAAATCCCCGTCTCCATTAAAGTCGGCCCACGCGACGCCACGCCCGCGATCGAGCTTAGCCACCCCTACGTGCTCGGCTATATCTGTGAACTGGTTCGGCGCCTTTGCCGCTGCGGGTAGCGAAGCGATCCTATAGCGCGGCTCTAAATTTCCAGGATATACCCCATGTTGGGCGAGATACGCTAGTCGCAGATTCCACAACCGCACCGGGATAAGCGGTGAAGCGGCGGGCAATGAGTTGATGGCTGTCTTGTAGGCAGTCACGGCCTCCCCGTACGATTGTTGCCAGTGCAGGGCGGTACCGAGCAGAAATGTCAGGTGTGGATCCCTCGGTTTACTCTTTAGGAGCATCTTAAAATCGCGGATGGCATCAGCAAAAAGACCTAATCGCAGACGGGAGGCGGCTGCCCCAGCCTGGGCACGCAGCAAGGTTGGATCTACGGTAAGGACAGCCTCATATTGCTCTAACGCATGCTGGGGGCTCGGAGGAGCGTCTGTCATCAGTAGATCTGCGTAGGCCATGCAGGCAGGGGTATAGGTCGGAAATTGTTCGACGATTTTCTCCAGCATGGCGCGTGCATCGTCATCGCGACGGAGCATGCGGTAGACCTGTGCCAACTGGAATGGAGCCTCAACGCGGCGCGCTTGTGCTCGAATGGCTCGTTGTAGGTGGGGGATGGCTGCATGCAAGGCGCGCTTGCGCATACTGATCTCAGCCAATCCGAGTAGCGCCATATATTCGCTCGAATCGGCCTTGACAATTTGGGCAAACAAGACGCCTGCTGAATCTAAATTAGAGCGGCCAACTAGAATCTCGGCTCGCTTATACAACTCGGCGATAGGTGTCGTATCTGTGTGTGGTGTGGGGTTTTCAACTGCGCAGGCTACAAGGGCGATTACGAAAAAAAACCGAATAAATGCACAGCCTTGTTGAGATCGAGAGAGTATTGGGTCACTCAATTATATAATCCACACCAGTCAACTCTTGCAAGGCCGCACGGGCTGCATCGACATCGGCTCCTTCGTAGCGCTCCTTCATCAAAGCAACGAGTGCTTCGACCGCTGTCGTATCAGAGAGGAGAGCAAGTCCGCGCGCTGCCTCGGTTCTGACCCAGATACTGTTGTCTGCAAGCATACGCCGAAGCGGTAAGCGTGCTGCGGCTAATTGGTGGTTGGCCGCGACTTGTACCGCGATGTAGCGAACCTTTTCATCGGGGTCTTGTATGGCGGCTATTACCGTCGGTATGGCGCTACCTGTCCAGATACGGCCGAGTGCCGCAATGGCGCTCTGCCGCACGATCGCGAGACTGTCGCCGAGGGCTGAGCAAAGTGAATTGACTACGCTGGTATCGCGAAAAGTCGGCAGCCCCTCTGCTGCGATTGCCCGTAATTCGGCTTGTGGATTGTGCCGTAGAATATGTAGAAGTGTGTCCTTCATGGTCGGCACGTGAATTTTACTCAATGCTAGAATCGCGTTTTTGCGCACATGCAGATTGGCGTCGTGAGTCAAGGCCAGTAGGACTGGAGCTGAACGAGGATTGCCGATGCGACCGAGAATCTGAGCACTGATATAGCGGAGTCTATCAGAGCCCGGAGTCAAAGCCCGATGGATGGGCTCTACAGCGGCATTGCCTTGGTTGACTAGTTCATAGGCAGCTTTGCGCCGTGTGTCGGATACTGGATTGGAAAGGTCCTCGATCATCGACTCGGGGTCTCTGGTGCTGCATCCCGATGTCAAGGTGCAACTGAGCGTGAAGACAACGACGGCGCTAGGTGAGACCAATCTGTGAATAATTCCCCGGAGAGATTCGAACACCGACATTCTCCGATCACTAGAAACGGAGTGAATGAGGCTAAAAAGAGAGCAGTTTTTCTGTATAACTGTTACAACCTGAAGCGAAGAGTCGTGTGGATAGACCTGTTAAGAGCGCAGATCAATTGACCATCTGCATGAGGCGCTGTGTCATCGATCCCTCTTGAGTGAGCGCGTATACGATTACGTTGATGGCCATCTGCATCTGGCGAAGTTTATCTTGGCCGCTTGCCGATCCTGTGAATCCAAGGCCTAAGCTGAAATTTATACCGACCAAGCGTCCCTTGATGAAGTGACCTGTCGTGTATTGCCAAGCGTTCTGATTCTTGTTGGAACTGACGCCGCGCGTCGAGGTCGGCGCGCCTCCCTTGAAATCAAAGTACGAACTAAAAACCGGGTGATCGTCCGGCAACCTTTCAGACCAAAAATCCCGCCCTTCGACTAATCCGGCATATTTCTCCAGACCTTCGTGTACAAAGCCAATACCACCGAAGATGAAACCGCCGGAGGTGAGATAACGAGTCATCTGCTCTAACTCGCTCTCGTTGGGAGAGCCCGAGGGTAGAATGATTGGAATTTCCAGTAGGCGCTCGTCATCGTAGGTTATGCTGCCCATAAAATCGGCGTTGATACCGGTGTATTCGTTAAGGCCGTTGACGAGGAAGCGCAACGAGTTAGTTGCACCTTGCGTTGTGCCTGAGGCCAATGCGCTGGCCGAGACGACTCGGGCAAAGTTAATAAATCCTTTTATCGCCTGCGGGTCGCCTGGATCTTGGACGAGCATCGCCCGGTAACGGCCGGTATCCATGCTATTTACATCAAGCATTTCTAAAGCCATGTCAATTTTATTGTCGGGCTGCCGGGTACCACTTAAATCCACAGCATCAATGTTCGGTGTCAATTCGATGCTATCGATTTGATCCGTTCGTGCGATGTTCATTGTCGGACCGGAAGTTACGTTTAGAGCAGAAAAGGTGCTGAAACTCGCGGTAGCTTTGACTTGGTCCATACGGGCCCGAGTGATCATCGACTTCCGTTGAATCATCTGGCGCTTCGGTTTGGGAACCTTGCGTAGTTCCAAGGGCTTGGTCATTCGCGGTTCGCGCTTGATGAATTTAGTGCTCATCGGTCGGGGAGCTGTTTCCACTGCCTCGTCTAGTGGGTTGATAATAATCGCACACAAATGCACGATAACAGCTAGGATGAGTGACAGCAGCAAATACTTGTGGAGTTCGCGTAGAAGAATACTTGGATCGAAAGAGGAGATCTGTGAGGCAAAACGAGATGGTGTAGGCGTACTCATTCTTTAATCCTTTTTTACATCTTTTGGCGGCCGTTGCCGCGATATGACTTGGTCTCCAACATCAATCGTACCGCCTCGTTTACGGACCGAGCGTTCGAGTTTGCGTACGCGCCCAACAGAAGATGCCGAATCTACAGATACGATTTCGATCTGCCCTATTTTCGAGCCGGATTTCCCGGAGCGTAGAACCTCAAGTCTCATCTTGTTGCGAATGCCAACGTCACTGCCAAGGTCGAGTTGGAACATTGGACGCTGCTTCTCGTCAAGGCCGACCTGAGAAACTATCGATCCAGACAAGGGCAGATTAGCATCAATCTCCGGAACCAAGTCTGCTACCATCCTTCGAAGCATAGCGTTCGCTGAGATCAAATCCTCATCGGCGCTGCTTATGTACCACCGATCTGCTGCCGACAACATGCGCAACGCACTAGGCCGTCTGCTGCGCTGGCGCAAAATCGGCACCGCGTAGTCGCGTATCAATTCTGGAGCGGCGTATCCCGGGTATTTCTCTAAATTGTAAATAAAACGACCATTATGTGCCAGCATAATACTACTATCATGCAAGGTCGACCAGATTGTTTTATGGCTCTCTTCACTGATAAGATGTGCTTCTATCGCACCGCTTAGCACAGGAAGTGCGATCATTTCGTGCATTATCGGTTCTCGCGCCATTTGGCTGAGCTCGTCGCGCGTTTGGTACCTTCCCCGATTGCGAAATAATTTGCTGAATCGGCGAAGGCGAAGCCGTAAGGTAAATGTTGCCCCATCTGTCTCTCGAGTTTGTCGCCATGGCATGTCCACAACGCGATCGCCATTTTGGTTCGTCAAGGCAACTCTATCGATCGGCTTGAACTCTTGACGCAGGACATATTCAATGTCCGCTAATGCGCTTTTGTGAAACGATTCGAGATGTTCCCAGTGATCGGCAGGATCGCTCTGATCGCTGATATCAAAGGCTAAGCGAATCACTCCGGAACTTTGGGCACTTGCACAAGTTCCGAGCAAGCCGCCAATTACCAAAGCCCCTTTAAGCTTATTGGCTTTGATTTTAAAGCACCACCTAAAGTCGGGTGCGTTTTTAAAAACTTGGCGGCACTGGTCAATCACACTACTGCCTGTCGATATTTGCCAACAGCTTTAAAAGCACTTGTAGTCATTTGGACAATTTTGCGTTACCACTATTCAAACAATTATAACGATTCTCTCCTCCCCATTCAACGAATTTCTTCATATTGCTTAGCCCGCGAGACTCAGTATAAACAGGAAATTTCGACATCCTTTGAGACTTCATTTAGGAGCGTGACGCAATTTCCCCGACAGAAGACTGTGTTTTATGTAATCTGATCTACGAAGTGGGTAAGAATGTAGCGTATCTAATTGGTTTCTTTGGGGGTTGAAAAATCTTGACAACCGTCCAGAGCATTGATAACTTTCATTTAGTCGTGTTCATCACATGAGATCGGCGGCCCGCTTGGTTCGGGTTACCGAAGATCATTGAAGCCCAATAGATGGGTTTCCAATTCCAATCCATAGGAGACTACGGAATGAAGAAGCTATTAATGGTGGCAGCCTCGGTAGTAGTCGTCGCTAGCGCCAGTTTTGCCCAAGGCGATCGTGTTTTTGATCTCCCGATGTTGACCCAAGCCCCCGTGCTTGATGGCGTTATTGACGGAGATGAGTGGGCTGGTTCGTTAGAGCTCGGATGCTCGCCGTCGCAAGTCCAAGCTGACGGTGCCGAATATGGCTGGCGTGACATTGAGGCTCAACAGAGCGAAGTTAGTGTCAACCAGCTTGCTCAATCGGACGGTGAAGATGCAGCTATCGCGCGTACTGATGCCGATTTCAATTCGCGCATCTGGCAGGCTTGGAACGAGGATGGTTTGTGGGTCGCCACTGCTGCGGCTGATAACGCCCACGACGTTGAGGGTGGCGAGAATGGTTGGGCTTGGTGGGAGCGCGACAGCCTCTCGCTGTATGTTGACCTGCTCAACGAAAAAGAAGAGGCCGTGCTGATGGGTGAGTATACTGCGTTGAACATCATCAACTTCCAGGCGCGTCCCCTCGAATCCAGCCCCTACACTGTTTCTTGGGCTCGTACCGTAGAGGGTGCGCGTTCCGATGACGACGGTAATGATCCCGATCTCATCGAAGGCTTTCTGAACGGTTACCGTGATGCTGATGACGAGTTTGGTGGCGAGGCCGATTATGTCATTGAAATGTTCAGCCCGTGGGAGAATTTGATGCGCTTCAATCTCCCGGCCTTGCCGACGGTCGGTACTGAGATGGGCTTCTCTTGGTTGCCGCCCGACCCGGATGGTGATGACGGTTATGGTGGCCAGTTGCAATGCTGGGGATGGGCAGATGACCCGTCTAATTTCTCGACTTGGGTCTTCTCCGATACGCCTGCCGGTCCATCCGGCGGCTCGACGGCCGTCGAGGATGATTCTTGGGGCCGCATTAAGAGCACCTTCCAGTAGGGTATCTTTACCGCACCAATTGGATTGGCCTGCAGTTATAAATCGCATGCCAGTATAGAGTTGGGTTTCCATGTCGGGGGCGCTATTGAGTGTTCCTGGTGTGGAAACCCTTACATATTTGCATCATTGACGCATTGTTCGTTAACTGCTGTGATGTGAAACACGATGTTGTTCCTACGCAGCAAGCAGATAGCATCTTGTGATTCTAGGCGAGCCTCGGGGGGGCGGATGTCTAATACTTGCAATGGATTGTTCCGGACCATCGGGTTTCCTGGATTAATGGCTGCTATGTGGTTGCTGGCGTTGGCGATTCCGACCTCTGCTCAGCGCCATCCAGAGTCTCAAGGCCCACTGCCCTACTATCGCGACGATCCTGGAGCATTATCCGAGCCTGAGTGGCGGCATCGGCCGCCATTCATTCGCGGACCCCGCGATAGGTATCAGCGGGGGGCCGATCGGATGTTCTTGGCAACTGGCGATAATGTTCCCTACCTCAATTACGCAGACTCTCGCTACATTCTCAGCCAACGGGAACTCATTCCGTGGTTTCAGCCCAAGGGGCGTGCCTGGAAATTTCGTAATACCCGATGGGATCGCCTGGGAACCTACATGGGTTCGCCCGGCCCACTGCGCTTGTTTTCCTGGGAAGAAACTCGAAGTAGTAATCCAGGACAGGGCAGCAGTTATATCGATCATCGCTCGCCATCGCCATGGGGCCCTGCGGCCGGAAGTACCGACGCGACGCTGAGAATCGGTCATTATAACTATCACGACTTCCACTGGACGGCTACCGTTGGACAGCGTGTTCGCAGCCACTTCACACCGCTCACTTTGGCTCAGAGTCACTTGTCTGTAGCCCGAATGGACTTTGATAATAAACTAGGGGAAGATCGAGCAACGTTTTTATTTAATCGCGGAAGGACTCGCCCCGGTGGACTTTTTTCTGAGTGGGCTTCGGTGGGCGGCGAGACCTATGAAGACTCTCCAGTTTTAATGTATGGCTTCCATTGGAAGCATCGTTTTGGCCGATACGCGCAGTTCGGTACGACTTGGCTCAATCAGGTTATGAACCAACCGGGTTCGGTCAACAGCAGCCCAATTAAAGGCGATTTACCGTACTCGATGCTCGGGCCGCGAATTATTCGCGTTTTCATAGCTGACGATTCACCCGATGAAATTCGCTACAACGCTCGGGTATATAGCGTGCATATCACTGTTCGCGGTACTGAAGGGGATCAGCCGGTCACCTACAGTAGTAGTCCGGGAGAGTTTTACGATCCACGGCTAGAACCACTCTCCGTTTTAGGAGGCCAGGTGCTTGCCGGCGAAGGTCGGGAGGCGGTTGGTAGGGAAGCCATTGTATACGAATTCGAGATACCTGAAAGTATCTCGGCACAATCTGCTCAATTCCAAGCCGATGTATCTGACGACTACCGTATCGGTCTCCGTCAAGTGTATGATTTTCCCGGCATTGATCGAGATGGGGTATCCGAATTAGAAGAGCGTGTGTGGCCAGACGATTTCGTTGCGACGGAGGCTGGGACGCGACGCCCGTTCAAATGGGACGTATTGGAAGGTGAGGAGCCGTATTACACAGTAGCGCGCTCCGAGGGGGTCGGCCCGAACAGCTCTAATCGGCGCATAGTCCGATTTGAACATGGCATCCCGACAGGCCAAAATATTGCCTCGGTAGATTTCAAAGCGAATTTGGTAGGGTTGCGATTTAGTGGAGAAATTGCGCACAATCTTCAAAATTTTATCTATCCAGTCGGCGATCTTGCGGGTAAACGTAGTGCAGAACGAGCGTGGGCTTACTGGCTTAATGTGCTCAAAGACGTGGCTTTTGGTGCCAAGTTAGGGGCTGAGATCTTCCGCTTGGACCCTAACTACAGCGGTGGCTACGACAGTCAACGTGGAGGTATGGCCTTTCACAGCGACACACAGGAAAAGCCCGGGAGCAGAATAGATTCCGCCACGCAAGAATACGGGTTGGTAGAAGATAATGACGATTCGGATCAATGGCCGGATGATTTCGCCGAGGACACGGCCTCTCCTGGCCAACTGTCGTATCCTGGCTGGGGGAACGCATCGGTTTATCCGGGTCTTGATGAAAACTTAGACAACATACCGGATGTCGATCGCAACGAAAATTTCATCCCCGACTGGGAGGAACCGTTTTTAACGTATGACGCCGACCCGCCAGAGTTTGTATATGGTGTTGATTTTAACAATAACGGACTTCCGGATTATCGTGAAAATGACGATCGCCCAGACTATCCGTATCGGCGAGATCAGAAAGGGCGCCACTTCTTTCTCCGCTCCGATGAATTGGGTTCATTAGGTGACGGTCTTACCCTCGGTTACTACAAGGCTGAAGAGATGGCTGGAGGCGGTAACGCCAAAAGCCTCTATTTACGCTATGCCCTTGAGAGACAACGTGATGGGGTGGGGCAGATAAAGATAAACATCGATACTAAAAAAGTGGAAGACGATATACGTGACGACAGTTATGTGTATATCGTGCCTCCCAACGACGACGATATCATCCCATGGCTCAACAAGCCCGACCATCATCCGGGCATAGCAGGGCGCTTCCGGCCGGCTGCACCGGATCTGTTGCTGATGCGTGACAGCTGGGTGCACACGGCCTACTTTGATATGGACTATGTCAAGTGGGACAATATCTACATCCGGAATGCTGTATTATGGACTCGCAACAGCCAGGCCGAGATACCTCTTGGCATAGAAGGCGAAGAGGACTTATTACAGGCTGAAGACGTGCGGTCGCGTGCTATAATGATCAACAAATTAGATCGGTCGTGGCGCCGTGGCGCGCTTTCGATAAGCACCAAATTCAAGCATCGGCTTATTTACGAAAATGTGGGTAGCGAGGCCAAATCAACCACATCGTTTTCCGATTTTATCCCTATATTGCTGGCCGAATATTCGCTCACGCCCAAGACCCAGTTAATCTTGGGCGCCCAGGGTATCCCCTTCTTGCCTGCGAAACATTGGGATAGGGCTAATGACGATGGTAGTTATGGTCAATTGGATTACGCTTTGATGTACAAAATGCGTTCGGAATATTTTGGATTCGAAAATGAGTTTTTCTTAGGCTATCTCTTGCGCGATAGGCAATACAATCAACTGCGCGATAGAGATTTTAAACGCGGTACGTTTTTCGTGGAAATAATTTCTCCTTTCTAAAGATAATTGTTGACGCAATGCAAATTTTTGTGGGTCGGTTGATAGGATGCTTATTGATACTTGTTTGTGCCGGTTGCGCGTTGCAGCGACAGCCGGTACTAGCATACCTTGTTGAGGCATTTCCCATACAGAACGAGAGCAATGCCGAATTCTACAAGGATCCGGTGGACAGTACGTTCGTGTGGAGCGAGGATGGTCTCCAGCTAAAAGTGCGTTTCTTGAACGATCTGATGCTGGATGAGAGATTTGACCCTGCGGTGAGTCCTTATACACTGACTGGTTGGGTTGATCCTAATCTCGGTTTTACCCCACCGCTGTGGACGACATTTGAGGTGACGATAATTAACCGAACTCGCGAACGAGTGGAACTAGATCCAACGCGGGTGATATTGCGTTTAGACACTGATAACTTCTATTACTGTCGCCAAGGAGTTGGGGTATGGAAGAATCTACCGCAATACGCGGATTATAGCTACCTAAAGTGGGGTGGTCGGGCTGGGAACGTGGAATTCTATGCGAACACCGATCGTAATGACATATGGCGTCGCACTGAGTTTCAGCGCGAAAAGCCTGTGCGCAAGGGACGAAAATATACGGGTATGCTGACTTTCCCTGCCCTGCCGCGCGACACCGAGAATTTTACTTTAGAGGTCAACGATTTTATTCTCGCCTACGACAGTGCCGAGGCTGGCTTCGGCAACCCTGTTGAGTTCACAGATATCCATTTCAATTTCAGTGTCAAGCAGGGAATTTATACGGTGGAGGAAGGTCGGTAAGATGGTATCTCGCGCACGGTTCCGAATGATGCTCTACCTAACTTCTGTCGTTGTAACGGTTGGGTGTGGAAACCTAAAGTTCTTGGCGTTAAAGGGAACGGAATTGGAAAATCCGCCTTCGGCGCCGATCAAGTTATATGTCAAAGAATTTCCGGTCACGAGCAAAGCAAATGTGGTTGATCCTAATGCGGCCTTAGGAGATAGCGACATGGGTGGGGGGCGATCGATAAATGCCTTGGCAGAAGCAGGCAATGCCATTATGGTCATCTCCCGTAATTCGAGGATTGAAGATTTAACACGATCACTGTTGCGAGAGTTGCGCCGGGATAAGCTGCGTGTTTTCTCAGAGTTAGATCGGGTTAGAGATTTGCAGAATGTTCGCGAAGTTGCAAATCCATTCATTTTAGTCCCGCCGGAAGACGACGATGCTCAGTTGGAGATCAGTGGCTCTGTGTTGTTGTTGTCCAAACGCGTCGAGCAACGTTTTTCGCAAAAGAGTACGAGCGCTACGGTTAAAATGGTTATCACAGACCTTGGGACTGGAAAGCAGATCCGCATGCCTCCGGTTAAATCGGGAATCAATATGACTTTCAATTCGAAGGAATTGGAGGAGGCTATTGCGATTCTGATTACTACCGTCGTGACTCAAAAAACGTTATTTTGAGTTGAAAATAAAGGGCATTTTACTCTTAATGGTGGTGGCTTTCTCAGATGTTGCCTTTGCTGAAATGGAGCGTGAAGTTTGGGAATGGGCGGAAGGCCCGAAGCTGGACATAATTCAAACTTCTGTTGAGTGGGTTGCAGGTGAAGGGGTAATGTTGGCGAACCTCTCAACGCAGAAAAATATAGCGGCAGGTATGGTGGCAAAAGATGATTTGGGATTGAGAGTTCCGCTAACTGATGGAGATGTGTCTCTTGGTGTTAGCGAATGGGTTTCCAATACTCCCAATGTCTTCGGTCGCAATTTCATTGTTGATCTCGGTGTAAATCGGGCGATAACACGGGTGCGGGTCCTGCCCGGTCAGACCGCAATTAATCAGCCAGAATATTTTGTCCGAGGCTATAGGCTGGAGGCAGCAAGGGCGAATGATTCGGATTTATGGCGTATACTTGCTGAAGCACAGACTAATATAAGTTTGACCATTGATACTCTGACTGATTCGACATGGTCCGTTAGGGATCTTGATCAAAATGATGTGTCTCGCCAAGGTAGGTTCGTGCGCTTCACGATTACCAGACAGGATAGGAGCAATTGGGTGGCGCTTGGTGAAATTGAAGTCTTTGCAGTGGGATATGAAATGGAGGGCCTGCTGACTGGCCAATTATCCACGAGTGGGCCTGTCAATGTCGGACGGGTGCAATGGAAGGTTTCGGTTCCTGGGGGCACGGCTTTCCGGTTGGCTTCCGCATCAGGAGGAGACGAGATACCGTGGCAGGCCATTCGCACGATGGAAAACGGCGAATTATTTGCGGGGCAAGAGCCAGTTAAAGTGGTGGCTTGGCGGGGACAGATGTTTACCTCCGAACCTTTTGCCACCCCCACTTGGCAGCGTTTTGAGATTGAATATGATCGGCGTTTGGTCGCATCGAGTATGGCTGGCTCGGTTTTGCCCGTTACCGTCAACCGGGGAGAAGAGACTCAAGTCACCTACCGGCTTGAACTAGGGGTCTCAACTGACGATTACGGGGTGGATCTGTTGCGGTTGAATGGTCTTGCGATGAGTGTGCAAGGAGTGTCGATCAACGGCCGTACACTGAATGCTGGACAGGACTATACCACGTCGCAGGATATTGTGGCGCAGGAGACTCGATTGGTGCTGGACGCGAATAACAGGGTCGAAGATGATGCGGTGATTGAAGTATTTGGCAATGTTCGTCTTTTGGCAGATGTGAATGTGATTCGCCCCATGGTGGGCGATACGGGACAGAGCGTTGTAGACGGCTACACCAACTGGCAAAATGGTCATGATCCACTGTTTATATCGCAGATTAGCGCGCAAGGCGAACCAGGTGATCTCATAGGGCAATTACAGCTTTCGCAACGTGCTTTTTCTCCGTATTCTGACGAGCAGATATCTTTTGATTTTGTGGTGTCAAGACTGAGTAATGCGACAGATGTGTTGCTCTCGGTTTACAATTTGAACGGCAGTAGAGTTCGTCGATATGTTCAGTATGGTGCGGCGAGGGCCTACCGAATGGCATGGGACGGCCGCGACGAAGATACGCATATTGTCGAACCAGGAATATATCTGTTTGAGATAGAAGTACGTGGTGGCGGTGTTGAAGGGACGCGCCGAGGAACATGTGTTGTCGCGTATTAAGCAATTGCTGTGTGCAGTGTGGATTACCTTTGCGATAACAGGCCCCGTCCGAGCAGCGTTTGAAATCGTTGATGGAGGAGCTTATGCGATGTCGATGGGTGGGGCACTTTCGGCGGAAATAGGCTCGGCCGAAACCATCTGGTTCAACCCGGCGGCTTCGGCGAAGTTGAATGTGCCACATGCCACTTCGACATATGGTACATTATACAGTGGCTTGGAGGATAGCCCAGTTGTGCACACTGGAGCTATCGCTTGGCCCGTAAAGTCGGTAACGTTGCAGGCCGGATATCATACGCTTCGTTTAGATCCTTGGAGTGAGATGTCCGGTCTAGTGGGGGTGGCCGTGGTGTTGCACCCAAGAGTGTCATTCGGAGGGGCAGTTAGGGTCAACGCATGGAATAGTGGCAGGTACGGAAACCAGAGCTGGCTGGGCAGTTTGGGCCTGTTGTACGAGGTGGGATGGATAGCGCCGTCGACGTATATGCGTCTTTCACTGGTTTCGGCCAATTTGACTGGATGGTACAGTGCAGGAGGTACTGGACGGGCAACCGGACAACCCGGGCGTTCATACACCGCGGGTGCACAGTTGATTGGCAGAGGCAAGAAAGTTTCTCTTGACGTAGAGCACGATATGGATCTTTGGGACCTACGTGCTGGCTACGAATTGGATGCTCGTTGGGGACTACATTTTCGTACCGGTGTCGGTATACATGTTGACGACACAGTGGACCGTACGTGGCATGTCGGAATGGGTTATGAGTGGACGGACTATCATTTCGATTACGCATTTACGCGCTCGGCCGATATTGCTTCTTTTGGCGCGACGCACCGTTTAGGTATTGGCCGTTTTTTTTAGTAAGCGGTTATCGTAGAGAATTTAAGTGGTATGTTCGCGGAATAGAGGCGAGTGAGGATTATGAAAAAGCGGTTTTTCTATCTTTCTGGTGAGGATGGCAATATGCAGGACAAATGCGGCGATTCTCGATGTAATCTCTGGCTTATATGGGCAACCTGTATCTTGACAATGCTCGGAGATGCCGTGCTGGCGCAGACGCATCTGCGCCAACGCGATTTTTTGAATTTGGGGTCTACTGAGGGATATCTCAACTACGGCCGTTCCGAATACGAACCCTATCCCGAACTGATAAGCGCTCGAAATCGCTATGATCGCCTGGGTAATTTTCAGATGCGTGGCCATAAGACCTTTACCTGGCAACTTCAGCGTCCCGGTTATAGTGAGATTAGCACGCGTTCCGAACAATATTTGGGTTGGTTTAACAACCTCGTTGTCATGAATGATACATATCGTGGCTGGAATTTTGGTGTGACGGTAGGTGAGGACATCCGTTCAAAGTTTACGGACCTGATCTTTCAAGACCCACGCTTTTTTGGCATCCGCATGGATGGCGCCTCAGCCGACAATCGCTTCACGTTATTGCTCAGCCAAGGCGGCAGCCAAGCGACACAATCACCGAATCCAAAATTCTCAACGTTTCAAGGGGGAAAAGAACGATCGTCGGTGTTGCTTTTTGGTGGACATTGGGAGACCAAATTGGGAAGCATGCTCAAGTTGGGAACGACCTATTTCAACCAGCATATGCTCGACACGTTCAACGACAAGGGGTCTTTCATCAGGGGAGACACGCCATATAGCATGCTTGCTCCCAGTTTTATTGCGGTGATCATTGAGGATGACTCGCCTGAATCCGGTCAGGTCGGCGCTGTTGTATACGACGTGGCTATTGAAATCGAGGCCGAATCAATGGGCCAGATGGTGCGAATGAGTAGCATTTCTGGCGCTTCCGACTTCGACGTCACGCTCCAGCCGATGGTTGAGGGCGGCCTTCTCAATGCTGATGGCGGCCGTGAGGTCAATGGCGAGGGGCAGCGAGTGATCTTCACGTTTAAGATGCCAGAATTTGCAATACCGGATCCGGCAAGCTACGTAGACAATCCAAGTCAGGCGGTCGGAGGATTGAGCATAAAAAATGTCCGTTTCAAAGCCGATGTTGCGGGTGATTACCGAATTATGGTTAAGCAGCAACACGCATTCTTTGATGATAAGACGCATGGCAAGAACGTATCCAAAGGGTATGTAGTCGGTGATTCAAAATATGTTAATCCCTTCACCGGCCTAAAAGGTGACGATGCTTTGCTATCCCCTATTGAAGCATACGAATCCGGTGAAACGGATGTCTTCAAACAGTGGCCGGTACCGCCGAATCCCTCCGTGGGGCAACTGAATCCATTTCAGCAATTCAAGTGGAACCTAGAGGATCCCGAGGACGTAGCTTATACGGTAGTTCGGGCCGAAACGAAAGAGATCGATATAAGTAATCGCCGAATCGTTTCTTTTGACTACGGAATTCCAACGGGCCAGGCGTTGTTTGGCCTCGATGGACATTTGACGTTGAAAGGGATTGACATCAAGGGTGAATTTTCCACCAATCCTCAATATTTTATCTACCCTCTCGGTAACAACGCCGGTAAGCGCTTTCAGAAGCGTAGCATGGCCTATTTCATCAACGCGATCAAAAAGGTTGGGTCGTTTGATTTGGGCATGGAGGTTTTTCGGTTAGCTCCAGACTATGGTGGGAACTACGACAGCATCCGCGGTGGCGTACCCTTTTTCACGGACGTGGCCCAGACGGGTTCGCAGATGCAGGAAATGTTCGTGATGACTGACAACGACGACAACGACCAGTGGCCGGACGAACTCATCGTAGAATTACCAAGTGCGGATCGTCAGGATTCTGGCATTTTCCCGGGGTTGGACGAAAATCAGGATCTTGTTCCGGATACCGATCAAAATCTGAATGGCATCCCCGATTGGACGGAGCCGATCATTTTTTACGATGCTGATCCGCCTGAGTTTATTTACGGCCTTGATTTTAATAATAATGGAGTCGTTGATTTTCGCGAAAACGATGGATTACCTGACTATCCATATCGCCGCGATAGACGCGGTGTGCACGTTTTTTCGCGCAAAAGCGGCCTAGGTGCGTTCGGCAACTCTTTGTCTGTTGGGTTTTATGATACCGAAGAAATCGCTGGGCGTGGTCAGGCAAAGGCTGTGTATGCGCGCTACGATTATAGCGTCAATTCGCCTTACTTTGGTCGTATTCGCTTCAACGATGATATCAAAAGCGTGGAAGATCACATCCGCGATGACGTTTACATCTGGCGCGATCGGGGGAAGCAGCGAATTGATTCGCCTTATCCGCATTTAACGCCAAGACAGATTGAAGAGCGAGACCTAAACTCTCAGATCATGCCTCCGGATCGAGATCCGCTTACAATGCGCAACAGCTTGGTAAACACGATGTTTGTAGAAGCGCGGACTACTCCAATTGTTGATTTTAATTTGATAAATAATTTTCAGTGGATTCGCAACAGTAAGGCAGCCGACGAGTTTGATGATGGGGTGATCCAAGATGAAGATATTCGTTCGCTAATCACACTGGTGAATAAAATAGACTATACGTTTCGGGCAGGTAACATAACGATCAAGCCTATGTTTAAGCATCTTCTCTTGAGGGAACATTCGCAGCAACTCGATCGTGAAGTAGGATCCGGAAGTACGCGTTCATTCTCGATATATACTCCCATCCTGCGCTCGCGCTTCGATTTGACCAATAAATCGTATCTGCAATTGGGTTTTCAAGGATTGCCATTCTGGCGATACACCAAATTAGATCGGGTTGATTCAACGCAAGATTTCAAGGAATGGACCACGGTATTCATGATGACCAATCGATCTGATTACTATGGCTTTGCTCTGTCTTCGCAAATTGGCTGGGAGACTACGCGCCGAGAGTACTCCGATGAAAATAGTGCCGCATTGGATCGCAATGCCTCCACGCTGTTTTTCGATATCATCGCAGGATTCTAGCTAAGGCTCAGGGATACACGTAATGCTTGTATTACAAATATTTGTGCTGGCGATCATGGGCACCGCGGTTGGGCTCACAACGCGGTATTTTTCGCCGCAAGAGTTGCAAGATCGCTTTAGCGACGGACAGAAGTTGTATGCTTTGGGTGATTACGAGAAGGCAGTCCCGCATTTCGAAGCAGTGCTTGCTACGCAGAACAACGCCACGATAAATGTTGACCAGGTGACGGTGACCTTGGATGAATTTATCCTACCCGCTCGTGTGGCGGCCAGGTATCAATTAGGTAATACGCACAACAAACTGGGACAAGATCTGTTGCGCCGGTCCGGGTTCTTGCGATCTGAAAACAAAAGTACGCAAGCGGACGCCAGATACGACGAGGCTCTGGCCGAATTCAAGACAAGCCTAGATTATTTTGCCTCGATTAGTGCCCGAGAAGATATCGAAGAGCGTACCAGGGTGATGGCTCAATTCCAGACATTGGAGACAAACTACAAACTTAAGCGATACGATCATGTAATTGAAGAGGGCGAACGATTGTTGGAGGCGTTTCCAAATAGTGTCTATGAAACGGCAGCCTATTACAACATTGGTTGGTCTTATTTCGAACTAAAAGATTACGAACAAGCGATCGCTAGTTTCAAGCAGGTTATAACCTTATCGCCTCGGGGTTCCCATTCGGATCGCTCTTACTTTCAAATCGCCGAATCCTACGATGCGCTCAACGAATATCCTGAGGCACTGAAATATTTCCAGCGGCTAATTCGGCGCTATGATTTTTCGACTATGTCCGAAAAAGAGCTTATCGAGATGGCAAGTCTCAAGCTAAAAGGTTTGGTCGAAGAAACTTCGCGCGAGTTGGTTGCTAAGGCTCAATTGCGTAGAGGCGATATTCTTGCAGAGATGGACAAAGTCGATGAGGCGCTAACCGTTTACGCCCTCGTGCCCACGAACTATCCTACTGAAACCGCCCTTGTCCACGGTGCCTACATTCGCGGCGCTGAATTAGTGCAAAAAGCGCGTGGTACAAACGCCGCTTTGAGTGCTTATCGCAATGCTATTGAAAATGTTGAGGACAAACGCTTTCAGGCGCGAACCCAACTTACGATTGCGGGCTTACTTTACGATGAAGCCGAATACGAAAAGGCTGCAGAGCAATACCAGATCTACATGGATGCGTATTCCGATGTGGCGGATCGCATTGGTTTTGGTGAAGACAAGGTCTTATATCAGATTAGCCAATGCTACCAGGCGCGCGCCAGCCATTTTCTTAAGCAAGGTGAGCTCGAAAACTCCAAGCGGGCTTCAGATCGTGTCACGGTGTTGCTGGAGCAGATACTTCACGATCATCAGGATACAGCGCTAAAAGCGGATGTCTCTTTCCTAATGGCCTACAACTGGCAGATGCAGAAAGACGACCGTGCTGCGGATACTTATCGGGATATGGTAGCCTCTTACCCCGATCACCCGGCGGCACCAAGTGCTTTGTTGCAGTTGGCCAGAATAGACTATGAGGTCCGTAACTACGAGACAGCAAAACTAGCATACAATCGTTTCCTCGACGAATATCCCGAATCAAATATCATAAACCAGGTGCGGCTTGAACTTGCTATGTCTCTGAAGTATCTCGAGCAGACAGAGGCGGCAATTGAGGTCTTCGAGACTATTTCCGAAGATTGGTCGGAGTGGGCCAAGGTGCAAGCCGAACTCGCGGACCTCTATGTTCGCAGCGGTGATACGCCTCGGGCACAAGTCGTGCTTGGTCGAGCACTTCAGGTTGCCGACGGGCGAGATTTGCGAGGGCAGTTGCTTTATGTAAAGTCGCGCATACACTTCAAAGAAAATCAATATGAGGAGGCCGTTAGCGGTTTCTCAGATGCAATGCAATTGCCGTTGCGCGATGACATAATGGATGGATCGTTGCTGTTTCGCGGGAGTGCTCATTACGAGCTGGCTAAATCATATGATGTCCGCGGAGATACGGCGGTCGCACGCGTCCGATATGAAGCTTCTATCGTAGATATGAAGGCTCTGCTTGACAGAGACCCAGCAGCCAGTATTAAAGATAACGCATTCCGGACTCTGGGTGCCGGCATGATACGGCTGCAGCGCGAGGATGAGGCTGTGCGCTATTACAGTGCGCTGATCAAAGCCAGCGACGATCCACAGCAACGCGCGACTTTTCAGATGTTGCTGACCGAACTGTATTTCGACCAACAGCTGTTTGACCATGCCGAGGAGATGGCTCGCGAATTGTTGCAGATGACGTTCGAGGATGATAACAGTGCTGGTTATTATCGCAAGGAGCGGGCGTACTCAATCATCGGTAATGCATTGTTGAAGCGTAAGAACTACAAAGCCGCTAGTGACATTTTGGCTACTGGATTGAAATTATATCCGAATTCTGGCGAGAGCGCCAATCTTTCATTTTCCCGAGCATTTGCGGATTTTAATGCCGGGGATTATGCGAGCTCAGCCAAGGGCTTTGCAGCGTATACTCGTGATTATCCTTCTGATCGCAATGCGGTTCACGGTCATTACTATCTCGCGCATAGCTACCAGATGCTGACAGATTTTGAGAAGGCGGCGACAACCTTTCGGACTACTAAGGACCGCTTCCCCAAAGCCAGTTACGCAGAGGAAGCGATGTTTCTGATTGGGGAGAATTATTACAATCAGCGCGACTTTTCGGCAGCAGCCGAAGCGTATCGCGACTTGTTGGACAATTATCCCCGCGGCAGGTATGGTGACTCCGCTCTTTATTCACTTGCTTGGTGTCAGTTCGAGCAGGAAGACATGGCCGGTGGCGTAGCTCGTATGGCTGCTCTGGTGAAAGACTACCCGGACAGTCACTTTGCCGCTAAGGCACAGTTTACGGTCGGTGACTTTCATTATAATAATCGCGAATATGACCAAGCGCTGGATGCGTATCGCTTTCTAATCGAAAGCTATGCCGGTGCGCCAGAGGCCGGGCGGGCTCAGGCGCTCGTCGATGAATTGAGCGAAATAGAAGCGAGCATGGAATACAGCCAAGTGATGGCGCGTTTTGAAGCAAAAGATTACGAGAAGGCCATAACGGGCTTTCAGCGTATAATCCGAGATTACCCAAGTACATACACGCAGTTGGCAGCCTATTGCAACCTCGGGCTTACTTACGAGATATTGAGAAAATGGTCCGAGGCTGTGGAAAATTACGACCAGACCCTCAGCAATGGTGGCGATGATATTGAAAATTCTGATGTGATCAATTTCGCGCGTATTCACCGAGACTGGATTGTGGAAAATAGATTATGAAATACAACGCATTCTGTATTAGGGGAGGCATGAAATGTCCGAGAATTTCTTAGTTGGCCAGTTCCTCGTGGGCGGACCTATGATGTGGCCACTGTTGTTGTGTTCGCTTATCGCTTTGGTCGTCATTATTGATCGCCTGCTCAACTACCTGCGGCTTCCGTCGGAATCGGATGCAGAGACTCAACTAAACGAGATTGAATCTATACTTGAAAAGCAGGGAGATTCCGGAGCTGTCGAGTATTTTAAACAGAACAGCGGCGTACTCAATTACGTGTTCGCAGCATTGCTTAAGCGCTACGATTCGTTACTTCTGGAAAATCGTACCGACATTGAGGATATGCGCCAAGAACTCATCACGGTGACTGAGGAGTCTGGCGTAGAGTATCTTGGTCGCCTGTTAAATGCTCTTGGCACCATTGGTGTATTGGCGCCACTAATGGGTTTGCTTGGAACAATTCTAGGCATGATACAGGCGTTTGATGCTATCGCTCAGGCCGGCGCAGGTGATCCTGCCGCTGTTGCGAGTGGTATCTCGCAGGCACTAGTCACAACAGCTTCGGGTCTTATTGTAGCGATTCCAACTATAGTATTCCATCGCTACCTGTCGGCGCGGGCAGATAAGGCGTTCAAACAAATTGAATTGTATTGTCATGCCTTTGCTAATACGCTCTTGGTTCGCTTCCAGGCAAAGCGGGGAGAATAGGGGTCTGACATGCCAAAAAGGCCGGCGCTGGCGAGGCGAATTCGTGGGAAGATGGGTAAGAAAAACCGTTTCGCAACCAGCATGGATCCCGACATGACGCCGCTGATCAACTGTATTTTCTTGTTATTGGTCTTTTTCATGGTAGCGACTACCTTCGTCAATACCAAAGGACTCAGCGTTGACTTGCCTAGCGGGCAGGGTGACAGTTCGTCACGAGCGAGCAAGGACATCAATATCGTGATCGAAAAAGACGGTGGTGTCCAAGTCAATGGCAAAGCCGCAAAAATGCAGGAACTGGCAAGCCGAATCGGTAAGATCGTTAAAACTGATAACATAAAAAATGTGATCATAGAGGCCCATCGAACGGTTCGCCATCAACGTGTGATACGGGTAGTTGATATTGCTCGTGGCGAAGGCATTGAGGCTGTGGCGTTCGCCAAGTCGGCGGAGGGATAGCAAGAATGGCGAGCAAAATACAAGCGAACGACGCAAAAAATAACGATCTCAACCTGACACCGTTGATAGATGCGGTGTTTTTGTTGCTCGTGTTCTTTATGGTGACGTCGGTCTTTGTAAAAGCAACTCAACTGAAGATTGAATTACCTATCGCTGAGAACTATGATCAGATTGACCAAGAGAAAAAACTAAATTTGTTGGTGTCGGCTGAAGGGCAACTCGAGTTCAACGGCCACCTGGTGAGTATGGGGCAATTGGCTGGTGTGCTCGAGAGTGAGCGCTTACGTTCCGGATCGGGAACGCTAATTGTCACCGCTGACGCTCAGACACCGCACGGTTTCGTCCTTGATGCGATGGAAGTTGCCGTGCAGGCAGGTATTGGCAAAATAGATTTGGAAACAGGAGAAGATTCACGTGAAGGTGCCGATTCTGGGCGTGAGTCGCAATAGGAAGGTAGTTATTTTTAATGCGAACCAACAAGATCGTCGCGGCACATATTGTTTGTTTCGTGGGTCTGTGGCTTGGCTGTGCCGGACTCATACCGAAAGACATGTATTACGATATCGCGATGACCCCTGTACTACCGGAAGGAAAAGGCGAATACCAGGTGGACCCGGATGACCCGAAACGGGTCATCTTCAGCCACGAAGGCATGCGAGTGGCGGTCAGACCTTATACTGATGATGAGTTGAACGAGCTATACCCGCCACTGACTGATGGTCGCCATGTCAATCCATACACGACGAATGAACTAGACATTGATTTGGGCTATGTACCACCCGTCTTCACTGTCTTTAAAGTAGAAGTCGTCAACGATACATATGCTAAAATAGAATTTAATCCTGCCAATACTCTGCTTACAACCGATACGGGACGCGAGTTGCGCTATTTTGATCCGGGACGTGCTGGTGAGGGAGTTGAAACGGGTGGTGGCAACCGGTTCAGCGCGTATTATCAGACGGAACGCGGTAGGTCGGGATTGGACAAGGATACGAATCTTGAACGTATGGGGCTGATATACAAGACGGCTTTTCATCGCTTTAGGCCAGTTTTTCGTGGTGATGAGCGTTCGGGAACACTCTCCTTTGCCAGTTTGCCGAACGACGCCACCTCGGTATTGCTCGTAGTGTCTGATTTTGCATTGGCTTTTGATGCTAGTGGTAATCCCGAACACGTAATCGACTTTCAGTTCAAGTTTAGCGTAGCGCAGGGAGTTGTCACTAGTGGAGTCGACCCGGTCGACTAGTAAATCGCAATTGGGATACTCAAAAAGAGGATAAGAAGGGTCTGAACATCAAGAAAGAAAAGCAGCAACGGTTAGTCTTAACCAGGAAACGTCGCAGTGTAGCGTTTGCTGGTCGTTTCATTAAGAGCGTTTGTTTTGTTTGGTTTGTCGGACTCTTCATTCCTGCGTGCTCCAGCACCAATTCTACTGATTCCAATGGCCCGTTAGCTAAGATCGGAGACGCACGGGTCGATGTCGGAGACTTGTTGTCGTTCGAGCAGCAAGTCGCGCCCGACGATACGCTGTCTATTGCAGACCATCGCGGGCATCTTACCACTTTAATAGATCGATATTTGCTGATCTCTGAAGCGCGTGGGCGAAGACTGCACCAAGATTCAGAGATTGTTCAGGCTCTCGAACGTGACGCGAACAAGAAACTAGCCGAACTGATGTTTGAGCAAGAGGTAGCTGAGCGCTCAATCCCTACGCCCACAGAGATTAATGAGGCATATGCCAGTGGACATTGGAATGAGCAAGTTGTTAGCGTTGAGTTATTTCTACCTGATAAGCAAACCGCGTTGCGAGTACGTCAAGAGATCTTGGACGGTCTTGATATATACGAGGCCGGCAAACTTTATTCGCTCGATCGCTTGATGCATCTTCCAATGGGTGGTGCCCAGCAATTCATGTACTCCCGCCATGACGGCCCAAAAGAGATTGTTGAGCGAGTCTTTCAGATCCCAGTAGGAAATCTTTCAAGTCCGATCCCGTTCTTGAAAGGTTATGTCCTCTCTTATGTTGCCGAGTATCGGGATGTCGAACGCGAAGTTGTGAATTCTAAGATTAAACGCCACTTACGTAAGAAGAAACGCGAAATCCTTCGTGGTGCCTACCTGAATCACCTAAACAAAACACTGAAGCTCGAGTTTTCTGAAGCTGGCTTGGCCGCAGTCATTGAAGTTTTGACTGCTGATAGAGCCGCTGATCGAATTGGCGAGTCGGTCGATACTACGCTCGTTGTTTATTCGTTTAACGGTGGTGAGCGCACGGTTGGAGAAGCAGCGCAATCGCTCAAGGGGGCGGCCAGACGTTGGGAGGCTGTGACTCCTACTGAGATTATAGCTGAGTTAAAAAACAAGCATCTGCCGAATTTGTTAATGGCGGAGGACGCCCGCCGCACCGGGGTTGAAAACTCGGAACACTTTCTTAAATGGCATGACGCTCGCCGTGACGATTTGCTTCTCAGCTTGTTGCGCAAAGTAATCGTTGATACCGTATCGGTTAATGAGCAAGAAATCCTAGATCACTACAAGCGCACAAAAAAGCGCTTTCGAATACTCGGTTATGCTAAGGTGAGAGACCTGTTAGTTGCTACAGAAACAAAAGCGGAAGCACTCAAACTGGATCTGGATGCCGGTGCAGATTTTGTTGAGATGATACGTGGCAATAGTCTTCGCAAAGAGGCCCATCAGGATGTTTTCAGGGTCTTTGCTTTGCAGGCAAAGAAGTATGGTAGTGCTTGGATGAATTACGTTATGAACATTCCGGTAGGCGAGATTCATGGTCCGGTTGGTGCGGAAGGCGGCTACTCTTTGGTTCAGGTCGTGGAGCGCCATGCTGATTCGTATTATACGCTTGAGGAATCTAGAGTGCGCACAGCGGTGACTCGCGATATACAAAACCTGAAGCAGCGCCGGGTGTTCAATGCCTTTGTTGCGGATTTGCGAGAACGCCAAAGCATAGATGGCCTACTTGTAATCTACGAAGATCGATTAGCCGGTCTGGTAGACCGGTGACGACCTGGCTGAGCTTATACCAGCACTACCTTCAGAGGTATCGACGCCGCGTTGATTCTGCAGGGCTGAAGAGCCAAAGGGACTAGCTTTGTCAGAGGTCACAAGACAGAACTACGTCGAAGAACGTTTCGATATTATGCCCGCCGACGCCCCCTTCGAAGCGGGCTTCAATATGAAGACCCTGTGGGCGGCGCTTTTTGTCGGTTTTGTTATGCTGCCAGGGGCGATATATCTTGGGCTGGTTACGGGCATGAGTATGGCCGGCGGCGCCGAATGGGTGACGTTGATCCTCTTTATCGAAATCGCCAAACGCACCTTTGTACACCTGCGGACTCAGGAGATCATCATCCTTTATTGGGTGGCCGGCGGTCTGGTGCTGATGGGTGGTAAACTCGGCACCGGCGCTGATCTTTTCGGCGGACCTTTTGGCATTCTGATTTGGGACCAATATTTGATTCAGTCGCCGCAAGCCGCGGGTTTGGCCGAGCATGTCCCGTCTTGGGTCGTGCCGCCGCGCGGCTCGGAAGCCTTGCTCGAACGCAGCTTCCTGCACGACGCCTGGATCAAACCGATCATCATCCTGCTCGTCGCCGTGGCCCTGCAACGCGTCAACGCCTTGTCTTTGGGCTATGTGCTTTTCCGCATCACCCATGATATCGAACGTCTGCCCTTTCCGATGGCCTATGTGCAGGCCGGTGGAGCGACAGCTTTGGCCGAGACCTCGTCCAAGAAGGAGGGTTGGCGCTGGCACGTGTTCAGTACCGGGGCCTTTATCGGTGCGGTATGGGGCGTGTTCTACGTGGTGGTACCGACGCTGTCATCGGTGTTTCTTACCGAGACCGTGTCGATCCTGCCGATTCCCTTTATAGACTTCACGGTGCCGATGAAGGCGGTATTGCCTGCGGCGGTGGTGGGGGTGGCGACGGATCTGATCCACGTGCTCTTTGGCTTGGTATTGCCTTACTGGGTGGTGGTGGGGGTGTTCGCTTCGTCGATGCTGGTCAACCTGGTGGCCAACCCGGTGCTCTATGCCTATGGTATCTTGCACACCTGGGAACCCGGCATGTCGGCGATTCCGACCCAGATCGCCAATACCTTTGACTTTTGGCTTAGTTTTTCGCTGGGTGGGGCGATTGTTGTCGCGGTGATGGGTTTTTGGACGGCGGGCAAGATTCTGATCGCTGCTGCTAAAGATCACCGGCCCAAGGATGAAGATGCATCCGGGCCCAGCCGCGCTCGCGGCGATATTCGCATCGTGTCGGCCTTGGGCATCTGGGCGGCTAGCACCTTGGGTTTTGTGTTGATGGTCTATTATCTGGTACCCGACTTTCCCTGGTGGATCACCGCAATTTTCGGCTTTGTGTGGACGCCGATCTATTCCTACATCGGCACGCGGATGATCGGTCTGACCGGTTCGCCGCAGGGTGTGACCTTTCCCTATCTGCGCGAGGCGAGCTTCTTTCTTTCCGGCTATCAGGGCGCTGCGATCTGGTTTGCCCCGGTGCCGATCTTCCAATGGGGTTACGAGGCCCAGATCTTCAAACAACTTGAACTTACCCGCACGAGTTTTGGCAGCATCGTCAAGATGACGGCTTTGACTTTGGTGGTGATGTTCGTCTGCAGTTTCTTGTTCTGGTCGCTAATTTGGAAGCTGGGGCCGATCCCCTCTTCGGCTTATCCCTTCGTGCAAAAGATGTGGCCTTTTCACGCGACGATGCAGGCCTTCTGGGCGAAGTCCACGCTACCGGGCGCCGGTTCGAGCCTGGTGACGCAGATTATCCGTTGGGATTATATCGGTATCGGGTTGGCCTTTAGTGGTGCGCTCTACGCCGCGCTGATCGCGCTGAGTGCACCTCTGGGGATCTTCTACGGTTTTGTCGCGGGGCTTGGCGGTTGGCCACATTTCGCGATTTTGAACTTTATCGGCGCGATGCTCGGGCGTTTCTATTTGGAAAAGCGCTTCGGTGTCGAGCGCTGGTATGCCTATGCGCCGATTGTATTGGCCGGCTACTCGTGTGGGGTGGGGTTAATAGGAATGACCTCAATCGCCATCGCGTTGATCTCCAAAGCAGTGTCGCAGGTTATGTACTGAGGTGCCTGCAAACCTGAAGGGGGTTCGGCGCGTTCGGTGCACGCTCTTGTCGGTTTGACGCTTTTGACGTTGGGTTGCGGGGAGGCTTTGGTGTTGTCCCAGGCAAGGCCAGACGGGAATGGAAGCCCTGCTGAACCGGTGGAAAAATAGCTGGTGCTCCGACGGTGGAAGCAGCGCCCACAGCCCCAGCTACTGAGCGCGCGATGGTCCTTGTTGCCGAAAGGGCCTTTATCATGGGGTGGGATGCGTGCGAGAGCGACGAACAACTACCCCAAGCTGTTTTCTCGACGCCTTTTATATCGATCAGTTCGGAGCAATAGGACAGCAGTAACGGTCCAGTGTGGAAGCCGATGGCTACCAAGATCCTATTTTATGCCCCGGCTTGCAACTGGGACGGCTTAGCCAACGATAGATATCCCATAAAATGTATGAACCGGCAAAATGCGTGGGGTGATTGCGCTTGGACCGGTTTGCGTCTGCTGACGGAGGTAGAATCGGAGAAGGCGCTACGTGGCGGGCCTTGGTGGTTTGAGGCGGTTGTGGTGTCGACGTCGCATTCGGTGGCGTATCATTCAGTATTGACCGATAACTATATCGGCTTTCGATGTTCAAGAGATGTTAAGTAGGTTTAGGTTGGAGGGCAATGTCATGTTGAGAATTCTTTTTTCGTTCGTAGCCTTGACGGGATGCGGTAATGATTTGTCGCCGGTGGTGTTCGAGCGGGGATTCGTCATTGAGTCGCGGACGGATATTGCTGCGTTGGCAAAGCGGGGGGGAAGTGCATACGTCATTAATGGCGATTTGCAGATCGTCGGTAGCGACTTGGCCACGTTGGCGGGCTTAGAAGGGTTGCGGCGGGTGGAGGGGAGTGTTGAGATATGGTTTAACGATGAGATGCAAAGCTTAGCGGGTTTAGAAGGCTTGGAAAGCGTCGGAGCGGGGTTAGGTACGGAGATATTATCGTCTGCGAGTTCGGCAGGCAAGACGGCGCATGTGGTCGAAGGTTTTTTGATTTTTGAAAATAGGGTGCTGCGTTCGCTGGCGGGTTTGAAAAACTTGTCTTTTGTCGGCGGGGGGCTGTCGATCGTCAATAATCAGTCGCTGGACTCGCTGGCGGATTTAGAACGGTTGCAGCGCATCGACGGGAGTTTAGATATCTGGTTCAATAGCGCGTTGGCGAGTCTAGCGGGTCTGCAAAACTTGGTGTCGGTACGAGATTTTATGGAGGTCAGTGGTAATGGCTTGTTGGCCAGTCTCGACGGGCTGAGCGGCGTTGCCTATGTCGGTGGGGATTTGATCGTTAGCAATAACGCGCTCTTGCCGGATAGTGCGGTGGAGATGTTTGTAGAGCGGATGGTGGCGGAAGGTTTTTTAGGGGTAGTGGCCGTCGAGGGCAATCTATCGGATTGACCGAGAGAGATCAAGGGTTGGTGCAGGTGAGGTCGCGATCGCCGCAAGCGCTGTGGCAGGCGATGCAGGATTTCAGCGCGCCGGTGTCGCGGACTTCAAAATTGGTGGTTGCGTCCTGCCACACCCAGTTGCCGTCTTTGCGCATTGCGACATAACCTACGGGTGCGGTGCAGGTGGGGTCGTCGTACAGAGTTTTGACTAGGATCGAACCGACAGGTAGAGGATAGCGGCCCTCGCGATATAGACTCTCCGCTTTGACGTTGGCGGCGACGGAAATAAAATGCATGTCGTGCGCGTTGCTCTGGCGGCAGTCGCGCACGGTTTGGAACATTGTAGCGAAATTCGAAGGGAAGAGCAACGGTTCGCCGTCGGGCTCGGTGGGCGAACTACAGGTGCATAATACGCAGAGCAACAGGCCGAGACAATATTTCATTTGCGGACTAGGCGGATGCGGTGGTTACGAGTATCGGCGATGTAGAGATCGTCGTTGGCGTCGAGCGCGATGCCGTAAGGGCGGCTGAGCAACGCGGATTGCGGATGGCCGCGGTCGCCTTCGTCGCCGGACTTGCCACATTGGCCGGCGACGGTGGTTAGCGTGCCGTCGAGATCTATTTTGCGCACACAGTGGTTGAAGGTGTCGGCGAAGAATACCCGATTTTCTGAGTCGATGGCGATGTCGCAGGGCCAGTAGAGCGAGACGTCGAGCGCATCGATGCCCTCGTCGGCTGCTCCATAAAGTATCGGTGGAAAAGTGCCGCTACCGGCGATGGTGGTGATTATGCCGGTATTCGCGTCGACTTTGCGGATGCGATTGTTGAAGGTATCGGCGATGTAGAGTGTACCGTGATTGTCGATGGCGATGCGGCTGGTTGGCGGAGCTGCCTGGCCCACGGGGGCGTAGATCTGCGCGTAGATGGCTTGGCCGCCGTCTCCGGAGAAACCGGGCTCGCCATTGCCGACGACGGTGGTTATGGTGCCGTCGAGCCCGACGCGGCGGATACGCTGGTTTTCCTGGTCGGAGATATACATGCGGCCGATCGGATCAAAGGCAGTCGAGCTGGGCAAGTTGACCAGTGCTAGTTTGGCGGGACCGTCGTCGCCGCCGAAGGCGCGTTCGCCGGTGCCGCAGATCGGTTGGATATAGTCGCTGGCGAAGTCGTAGCGTAAAATCATTGAATTGTGCCAGGCAGAGAGTAGCAGTCGGCCCTGGGGGTCAAACGAAATATGTGTCGGGTGGTTGAGGCCAATTTCGCGGGCGCGACCGGCGGGCGCGTCGCCTACTTCGCCGGTGCCGATTAAGGTGCTGACACGGCCCCGGGTAACGACGCGGATGCGGTGGTTGTTCCAATCGAGGATATAGGGGCGCTCGTCCGGGCCGAAGGTCAGGTCGAGCGGCAAATAGAAGTTCGCTTTGCGCAGCGCAGCGTCGTCGAGGCCTTTGCCTGCTTCGCCGGTACCGGCATAGGTTTCGATGCGGCGGTAAGGACCGCTGTCGCTGTCAGTGGGCGAAGAGCTGCAGGAGCTGAAGGTCTGGGCGGCGAGTAGGAGCAGTAGATAGATCATGGTAGCGTGACCCGGCGAATGCGGTGGTTGTAGGTGTCGGCAATATAGAGTTGGCCTTTCA
>Ga0315339_1000363_pt1 | contig 60771 bp, 55 predicted proteins | sample ASW17metaG_FD_204514 | JGI IMG/M metagenome (GOLD analysis project Ga0315339, IMG submission 204514) | Ammonia-oxidizing marine archaeal communities from Pacific Ocean, United States - ASW #17 | ecosystem: Environmental > Aquatic > Marine > Oceanic | place: USA: California | collected 2016-12-05 | reverse complement strand
TCGTTGCTTCGTGAGCGGTAGGCGGTGTCCATTGCCTGGCAGGGTATTGCGCAGCAATGTCCCGAGAAGGGGCCCAAACCTCCATCGAGGTGTTTTCGTCCGATAACAACTGCCTTAACATCCGCCCTGCCAGGCTGCGCTACCGTCAGCGCTCAAGTGGGACATTTCTACTTTGCGCAATCGGTGACATTTCTACTTGGTTGCAACAACAGGTGATAATTTTACATAATCTCTATTATAAGTCATAAGTGCTGACCTAAAGAGCGAGCTTTTCATTGCTCTTTGGGCATCTCGTGTTCTTCAGCCATCTATGCTCTACCGATGGCTGAAGGTTAACGCTCAACGAGAGATGCAGACATGAACGACACGACCCACTCTGACGAAACGTCAAACGAAGATATCTTGGCGCTCGCGTCAGAGATTGTTGCGGCATATGCCAGTCGCAATCAAATGGCGTCAGCAGAGCTGCCGGACTTGATCCACACGATTCATGGAACGCTGGCTGGGCTTTCTGGCGGCGCTTCAGCCGATGCGGATCTTGTGATTGACCAGGCCCCCTCCGCCCCGGCAGTGCCGATTGATGCCTCGGTCGGCAAAGACGCGATCATCTGCCTGGACTGTGGCAAAGGTTTCAAGACGCTTAAGCGGCACCTCAATGCCGAGCATGATATGTCGCCTGCCGAATATCGCGCACGGTGGCAGCTCTCAAAAGACTACCCGCTTGTGGCCCCGTCCTACAGCAAACGCCGGTCCGCCACTGCCAAGAAGATTGGGCTTGGCCGCAAGCCAAAAGCGAAGTGAACGTCACAGATTGTGATCGATCCATTTCGACATTAGGCCGCGATCGCGAAAGCACTCATCAGGAACATTGCGCCGCTTGATCCGTGCGATCCGTTCCGCGAACGCCACTTGCTTGAAAGACGGGTAGGGGTCTGATGCCGGAGAGTGCAGAATCCTACGCTAAGGTGGTTTGATCACCTTTTGGGTGTAATCGGCGGAGCAATACTCGGCCACGGTAGCGGCGGCGTTGTGCGAAGTATGACCGCAAACGCATCCGGCTGGAGATCAACGACCTGACCCGTGGCCTCGTCGGCAAATACGTGGACGTCTACGAATATGGCTGTGGCCGCATCCAGATCAGGACCAAGGGCGTTGCTCTTGCCCACACCATCTTCGACCTAGACCAGCGCGTCACCCATGCGGCGATTACCGAGAACAAGCGTCTCGGCGCTGTCCTGGCTCACATCAAAGCGGAGCAAGAAAAACAGCCGCCAAAGGTGAGGGTCAAACCGGTGAGCGCAAAGAACGCCTATGTCAGAAACGGACGCCGCAACGATGGCTGGACTTCGAAACTTGCCCGCCGCGCCAAGGCCCGCGCAGCCAGCCAGGGCTTCGATATTTGAGGTCTACGCCCTGCCAGGCTGCGCTACCGTCAGCGCTCAAGTGGGACATTTCTACTTTGCGCAATCGGTGACATTTCTACTTGGTTGCAACACTACACACACCCGGGCACATTCTAAACTGGGTTACGACAATTCCCCTATCTTGCTGGAAAGCAAGGAGAATGAAGATGGCCCATACTGAGCTGGATACCCGCAACAACCTACCGGAATTGATGGTTTTGTGATTCACTGATTGCATGGAGGTGCATTCATGAATCCCAGCAATCTATTTGGTTTGTCCGATCATCTTGAATCGCTCAGCAAACACGGCGAAAATAGGTGGAAAAGTCCGATATCGTCCGGATGGTACGCCGCTGCCGATGATTGCCACGCCGGTATTCGGCTACAAAAGCCATATCGCAATTGACCGCCGTTTCGGATTCATCCGCGAAAGCGCAGTGACATCGGCGGCCTCTCCGGACGAGCACATGCTCCGAGAATTGTTATCAGATGAAAACACCTCGATGGAGGTCTGGGCGGACACTGCGTACCGCTCACAGAGCAACGAGAAATGGCTGCCCAAGAACGACTTCATCAGCCGCATCCACCGCCGCAAACCGCACCGCAAGCCAATGCCACAGCGGACACGGGCAGCCAACTTCAAGAAATCCTCCATCCGCGCCCGGGTTGAACACGTCTTCGCACACCAGAAAAACCGCTTCGGCCTGTTCATCCGCACCATCGGCCTGGCCCGCGCCGAGGTAAAACTGACGCTCGCCAATCTCGCATACAACTTCGACCGCCTGATCTTTCATGAGCGTAGATCCTCCATGGGATGACTCCGTCCAAAATCGAGGAAGCCGCCACCGGATCACACAGGTCCGGGCAAATCATCGACGCATTTATCCATCACAGCGTCTGACCCGCCCAGTCTTGACGGTTATTGCGGGTGTCCAGCTAAGCTTGCGTGAACGACGCGTGATTGAAGATATGTTAAATGCCAAGATCCCTGTGCGAGAGATCGCGGCGGAGATCGGCAGGCATGTTTCGACGATCTATCGCGAGAAGCAGCGCAACAGTTATTCAGACGATCAGAACCCGTATCTGAATGGCTATTACGGGGTCGCAGCGCAGGACAAAGCCTCGCATCGTCGCGCGCGACGTCGCAAACTGGTGCGGCTTACGGGCCTGCGCAAGGCTGTGATCAAACAGCTCAAAGAAGGCTGGTCACCCGAACAGATAGCGGGACGGCTGCAGTTTGAAGGCCAAACCCTACGTGTGAGCCACGAGACGATCTACGCCCATGTCTACGGTCCTGACGGTCAGTCCAGAGAACTTGCCCGCTACTTGCCCAATCGACGCAAAAAACGGCGGCCACACCACTCGCGTAGGCCCCGTGGCGTTGTGTTTCCGCCTGATCGGTCGATCCATGAACGGCCCGACTACGTTGATACCCGAGAGACGTTCGGCGAATGGGAAGGTGATCTGATGATCTTTGAGCGAGCTCAAAGCAAGATGAACGTCGCATCGCTGGTCGAGCGCAAGACCCGCTTTGCCGTTCTGTTCCGCAACAACGACCGCAGCACAACGCATCTGATGAACCGGTTGATGGGCGTGATGGAGCCCCTGCCCCAACCTGCCCGCAAATCCATCACCTTTGATAGCGGGATCGAGTTCAGGAACTGGCGCAAGTTGAAGCCGGGAATTGGAACTGAGGCTTGGTTCTGTGATCCGCAGGCTCCGTGGCAAAAGGGTTTTGTCGAGAATCTGAACAAGCGTGCGCGCTGATATTTACCAAGAGACACCCCTGTGGCCGCGCTCTAAAATCGAGATATGAAGTCGATTTGTGACCGCCTGAACGGCACGCCCAGAAAGTGCCTTGGCTGGCGCACACCAACTGAAGCATTCAGAGAAGAACTTATGAAACTGAGATAGCGGAAACCATCGCAACGACCCTTGAGAATCCACCCTACTTAACCGCCGATAAGGCCGCCAAAAGCTCTTCCCAGAACACGGATGGGTCTTCTTCGCCGCGATCATAGCGCTGGTTCCAATAGCTTTTGGCGCTTTTGTAGCGCAGCGGATTGTGCATCGCGACTTCGCCGGCGACCAGCGGCCAGTCCAGAAAGGTGATGTTCTGCGCGGCCTCTGTCGTGTCGGTGCTGATCAGATACTGCCCCACGGCGCGGGTCAGAACGCCGGGGCCGGTTTTTAGCCAGGCGGATTCGCTGGCGCGCTGCAGCAGCGCCTGACAGGCCAGCCGCGCGGCGAAAACCACCACGGGATGTTTGGGCGGCGCGGCAAAGAAATTATTGCCGATCGCGCCGGTTTCGGGCTCTTGATAGACCAACAGGCCCCTGCCCGCCGCCAGCACCTTTTCCAGATCGCCATAGAGATAATCATCGGCATCGGCCCAGACGCCGCCGTGCTCTGCCAGAACGCACAGCCGCAGAAAATCAGCCTGTTGCGCCGCATCCCGCGCCAAGTTGAAAGCCAGCAGCCAGTTTTTCTCAAATGTTTCGCGCAGGAACTTTCGCGCCGCCACACTGTCATAGCACAGGTGGTCAAACCCCGGCGCGCTGGCCCAGCTTTGGATCATCGGAACCACCGCATCGGGGGGCGTTGCCGCGTCCCAATATTGGTAGATGTGGCGCGGCACGGCATCATCCGCAGACTGCGGCGTCAGCTTGCTGGCGTTGATCAACCGGATCGCCGGCACCGGAGAGCCCGGACGCGCCTTGACCCAATCGCGCAGCGCCGCGGGCTTCATTCCCGGTTCCAGCTCAAAGCCTTTTCGCTCCAGCTCAAACTCCATCGCCATCAAACCCGGCAGTCCGATGCGCAGTAATCCGCGTTCCTCGATCTCATTGGGGTGGCCAATCTTTGCATAGATTTCCTCTGCCTCGGTCGGATCCGCCAGGCTGAACACCATCTTATGCAGCAGCCAGCGTTGCGCCGGGCGCGCCAGGCCCAGATTTTTCAACCCGACATAGGCCTTGATGGCGCCCTCCAGATTACCCTGATAGCCACACAGCGACATCTGATGCCCCAGCAGCGCACCACGCGGCAGACGGTCTGCCATCGACTCTAGCTTGGCCGCGACCTCGGCGATCTGGCCGAACCGGGGGCCGTAATGCACATAGGGGCCCAGGAACCCCGGATTGTCCGGCCAACGATGCAGACAGGCGCGCAGATAGCGCAGGCCAAGCCGATACTGATAGGTGCCAAACAGCGCGGTGATCAGGCTTTGCGCCTCGGCAGGGCTGCGCCGCCCCCGACGAGAGGCCCGCAAAGCCCGCAGCGCGCCCTCAAATTGCATCGTCTGCAGGCCCATCTTGACCTCCAGATCGTCGGCCAGATCCGTGCCCTGACGGCGGCGCACCAGATCCAGCACGCCCTCCATGACCTCGGGGGCCCCGTCCTTGGCGCGGGTTGCGAAGACATGGCGCAGAAACTGCGGATCACGCGGATGCGCGCCCAGCATGCCCCGCAGCGCCGCCAGCTCTTTGCCTTCCAGCTTGGCCAGACGGCAGGCGCGCACCAGCGCCATCATCACCTGCGGGTTCGGGCCAATCCGCTTGCGCAAATTTTCCAGCCGCGCAAAGGCCGCATCAAAGGCATTCAGCGCCAACAATTGCCGCACCAGACCCATCTGAAACGGCAACCGCTCTGGGTCCAGCTTGACCATAGCCTCAAAGTGCTCGCGGGCCTCGGCAAATTCCTTGCGGTCTTCGGCGATCAGCGCCAGCTTTTGATGCCCGCCAATCGATTTGGGATCACGTTCCACCAAAGCAAGCAGAATGGCGCGGGCGGCCTTTGTGTCGCCCAGGTCGCGCTGCACATCCGCCTCCAGCAGATCCAGCATCGCGCGCCCCTCTTCGTCATTGGCGCGCGCCCTTTGCAGATGTTCCAGCGCGGCCGCATTATCGCCGCGCTTACGCGCCAGATCTGCCCGCCAAAAAGGCGGCTGAAAATTCTTGGCATGTGCGGTCTCTGCTGCAACCAGCGCTGCCTCGGCAGCCTCCCAGCGGCCCAGTTCGCCCAGCAATTCCGCCTGTAACAGCCCAACCCCGATGATCTTGCCGTCTGGATCCGCCTTTCGGGCCTGTTCCAACATATCCAAAGCCGCAGTTTTATCGCCCCGTGTATGCGCACCGCGGGCGTCTTTCAGATAGCCCTGCACCACATCCGTCACGGGTTTCTCACTCTCCGCCATCCGCCCCCCCGGATTTGTTGTGGTGCACAGGGTGCCTTGTAACCCTAGCCAGTTGCAAGACATCGCATGTGATTTACCGAAGTTTGACACATGACAATCCAATCGGCCAAACATTGCCGACTGAAACGCCAGTGTTTTCGCCCCCAAAACCACCCTGCCCTACCGGTTTCCATACTCAAACCGCATCCAGCGCTTCGAAGTCCAATAATATTTGTCTGACATTCGGGACTTACAAAAGAACACCTTGAAGTGGCCTTTTTCGCCGAATAAAAACCCCAACAACCAAGTATCTATCGGTTTTTCCGAAACTTCGGACCGGTTCGTTTGGCAGTTTACAGTTCAAAGTTCCGCTATTCCAACCATGAACACTCTAAAACAAGGACATCACATGTCAGACTCCCCCGAAATTGGCTTTGAAGCCGAAGATGACGTTCTCGCTCTGACGACGGATATTGTCGCCGCCTATGCCAGCCGCAACCAGATGCCGCAAAGCGAGCTTGCCGGTCTGATCAACACCGTTTTTGGCACACTCAGCGGTTTGGCTGGCGGTGCCGGAGCACAGGTAGAGACCGCCCCAGAAGCGCCCCCTGCCCCCGCAGTTCCAATCGATGCCTCGGTTGGCAAAGATGCGATCATCTGTCTGGACTGTGGCAAAGGTTTCAAGACGCTGAAGCGTCACCTGTCGACAGAGCACGGCCTGGCCCCAGCCGAATACAAAGCCCGTTGGCAGCTTAGCAAAGACTATCCGCTGGTCGCGCCATCCTATTCCAAGCGCCGTGCGGACACTGCCAAGAAGATCGGTCTGGGTCGCAAGCCCAAGGCAAAGTGATCTTTCGACCTTAGATTTTGATTGGAAACGGCCGCTACAGATGATGCAGCGGCCGTTTTTGAATCTACCAAATGTTTCGCGCGCGAAACATTTGAGCCTGGTTTGGCCGTCAGTTGTTTTCTGACAGCCAGGTCAAAATCCGCAATCGCAGAGCCTCATTGACCCTAGGGCCACGCAAGGTCAGTTTATTTTTATCATAGCTGACTGCAACGCCATTCACCGTGGTGTCAGGATGGACCTGTATGGCGGTATCGGTGTCTAATTCTGCATTCAGAGCCTGTTTTTTCTGCCTAACCAAGAACCGTTCCAGACAGCGCCGCTCTGCTTCCGCATCCTTGAGGGGCGCAGCGACAAGGGCGGCGCGCAAGGCCTCTGTTTCGGCAGGGTCGCTATCGAGTTGCTTGGCCAGCGACAGCCCAAGGCGTTCGCCAATCGCCGAAGGAAACTGCAACAGGTCATCCGCCGCGTGATACAGCGCCAGGAACGAACGGATCTTAGAGCGGCGCGTACGGCTTGTGGCGGAAAACAGGTACAACAGAGCCTTCTTTTCAGTCTCATAGACCCCCTGCTCTACCGCCTTGGCCGCGACGCGCGCGCGCTCGTAGTAGCTGAGGCCGACGCGAATTTCGTTTTCCTCGACCATGGCGACATAAGCATCGGCGGCGGTATCAGGGTGGCGCAAGATCGCCTGCACCTTGGCAAACCGTCCGCCGCCGGGTTCGGACGCCAGCCGACGCAGCGCGGTCAGGCGCCGCCAGCCCGAGATCAGCCCATAGAGGCCGTCTTCTAGTTCCATGACCTCAATCGGGGTTTGCTGGCCACGGGCGCGCAGGGATTCCATCAGCACCTGCATCTCGGCCTCATCCGCAATCATGCGGTCGCGCACAAGATACCCCTCTTCGATCTTGGCCTCTTGCAGGCTCAGGATCATCCGGCCTTCGTCTTTGGCGCGCTTCACCTCACTGGCGAGTTCCTGCAGTGCGGCGGCGGCAGACGCGTCACCAGCCACCTGGGCAATAGGCGCACGGGCGGCGGGGAATGTCATTGATTTCGTCTCTAACTCAGCCGGATTTGCATCAAGATAATCCGTTTGTGCCGGGGTGAGACGCTTGCGCTTTGCCATATCCTGTTCCTTTTCCCCTACCCTATACCGGTGATTTTATCGATCCGGTTACCACAACGAACGGTCATGCTGCACCGCAGAATGTTTCGCGCGCGAAACATTTTGAGCCGTCTCGGAAACGATCCGGGGGATCGTTTCAGGCGAGAAAGGGCGGAGCCCAGGGTGGTTTTACGTGCCATTTTCTGCCTCTGCCGCCAATTCATCCCGCCTCCAAACCCCCAACAGCAGCTTTTTGAAGGCCGCATAGGTGTCGTCAAAGGCCTCGCGCCCGCGCACATAGGTCTCGCGGTTGAAATCGCGATAGTCCGCCTCGTAGATGCCGCTGACCTGTTCGCCGGCCTGCCCGATCAACGCGGTGAAGTCCTGCCGATGCGGCGACAGGGTTTGGCCCAGATAGGCCTGCATCAGACTGGCAAGCTCTGCCTGCTGGGCGCTGTCATATCGGGTCAAAACCGCCCGAACGGCATCCCATTCAAAGGCCATTTCAGGACGGCCAAGCGCGCGGGCGGCGGTATTTTCGCCATCCTCAATCGAGCTAAAAGTGGAATGCAGCATGTCAAAGAACCGGCCGGTGCTGTCGAATTCCAGGAAGGACGCGCCAAGCGGCACCAGCAGAATGTCCGACGCAGCAAGCCCGTTGATCGTCAGATAGCCGAGGGCAGGGGGGGTATCGAGGAAAATCAGGTCGTATTGCTCAAGCACGCCGTCGGCCTCTAGCCGGTCGGTAAGGGCATCCCACAGCTTCCAGGTCCGGGCCTGCATGCGCCAGACCGGGATCTGGAATTCGGCCCAATAGAGGTTCAACTGCGCGCCGATCAGGTCAATGTTGGGCCAATGGGTGGGTTGGATGACATCCTTTGATGTGAGGTTCAGCGCCTCTGTCAGAGTCTCATCCAGCGGAATAGGGGCCTCTCCGCGATCAAGGCGCGATTGGTTTTCGGTGCGCAGATGGCTGGCGTAATGCCGCGCGAGCAGGGGAAACACGGTGCCCCATTCATCGTCGACCTGACCACCAAATATCGAGGTCATCGAGCCTTGGCTATCCAGATCGATCACCAGCACCTTGTAGCCGTCAAGGGCTGCGGACATCGCGAGATGCGCGCAGGTGCTGGTCTTGCCGACGCCGCCCTTAAAGTTCGCGACCGCCACCATCTTGGCCGGCAGACCTTTTGGCCTGTACGGCACGTACTCTTTGGTCTTCGAGCCTTCGACGCTAAAGTGGGCGCGCAGGCGCAGAACCTCATCCAGGGTGAACCACTTGGCGCCGCCATCTGTTTCGCTGCGCCCCTGCGGTAAGTTGGGATTGGCCTTGAGCACCCGACGGAAATGCGGCGTGGCGACGGGGATCAGATATTTGGTGATCTCCCAGGTGGAAAACAGCCGCAGGGTCTTGCGCCCGTCTTCTTGCAGACCGCGACTGGACAGATCATCGCGACCGCGCGCGCAGGCCGTGGCAATAGCAGCGAAATCGCCACTAAGGGTTGTCTGCCCCAATTCGGCCAACGCCTGATCGGGGTTGATGTTGAAATAGGGGGGCTGCTCTGCGCCTCGGTTTGCTGCCATGATATGCCTGTTTTGTTGCAGCGCTTTATCCACAGATGGGCTCTTTCTACAAGGAGACACCACCCATGATATGCGCCTTTTCAGGTAATATACCGCAAAACAGCGCATATGGAAGGAAAACACGCAGAAGCTGGCATTTTCTAAGCAAATCCGACGGTTTGGCCTGAACCGATACGGGGGTTTGTAGCGCTGTAAATTTTTTTAGCCGTTAGAATCCTGTTATTTATTAGTTACGGGAATTCCCTGATTTTGGGAAAGCCTTTATTTTATGGCCTGAAGAGGTGGATTTTTCAGGGGCAGTGACTCTGAACCCCCGAAAGGGTGACTCTGATCCCACGCTTGGGTGACTCTGATCCCACGTTTGCGCAGCGTCGCCGGACTGGACGCAGGCTGTGGATAACTTTAGGTTGGGTGTTACTGAAACCACGATAGCGAGTCGCAGGGAAACTGTGGCCGAACATAAGCCCGGAATTGGGTATGAGAGAGCAGGCACAGGTTATGGGCAGGGCTGATGAATAGCGCAGGCGCGCTGTTGCCTGACAGGCATCCGACGGGCGATTTTTTCGTCTGTGATATCTTTGGGGCGCTGCCCAAGGATGACCTGGCCTCGATGGAACATCCGATATTTTCGCTAAGCACCCGGCCGGATCGCAAGGTACTGGAGTATCAGCATAACGGCTCAGAGATCACCATTACCCCGAGTGTGAAGGGGCGGGCGACGATCCACGACAAGGACATCCTGATCTATTGTATCAGTCAGCTGATGGCGGGGCTGAACGCGGGGCGCGCGGTCAGCCGGACGTTGACCCTGACGGCGCATGATCTGCTGGTGGCGACCAATCGCGAAACCTCGGGCGATGCTTACCGACGCCTGCGCGAGGCGTTTGAGCGACTGGCGGGCACGCGCATCACCACCAACATCGTGACCGGCGAGACGGAAACGACCAGCGGCTTTGGCCTGATTGAAAGCTGGGAGATCGTGCGCAAGGCGAAAGGCGGGCGGATGGTCAGCGTGGCAGTGACGCTGAGTGAATGGTTGTACAAGGCGGTTCTTGGCCGGTCGGTGCTGACGCTGAGCCGCGATTATTTCCGGCTGCGCGGCCCGCTGGAGCGGCGGATATATGAACTGGCGCGCAAGCACTGCGGTCGTCAGCCGGCCTGGCGAATTTCTGTCGAGACTCTGCTGAAGAAAACCGGGTCAAACAGCCCGCGACGGGTGTTTCGCGCCATGCTGCGCAAAATTATCGCCGCAGACCATTTGCCGGATTATACCCTTAGCGAAGAGCCCGGCGATATCATTTATTTTGCCCCCCGGGCTGCGGTCATCGATGCGGCTGACACGCCAAGGTTGACTGAGGGCCTGCTGGAGGAGGCGCGCGCGTTGGCACCGGGCTGGGATGTCTATGCGCTGGAGGCAGAGTGGAAAGCGTGGTGGGCAAGCACCGGGCGCACCCCGTTGCGCAGCCCGGATCGGGCCTTTATGGGCTGGCTGAAAAAACGCATAGGTTGAAGAGGCTACCTGTGTTTTGGCTGCTTTGGAGGCGGGGAATTCCCGGCGTGATAGAGGCGCGACTCAATTGCCAAAATTTGCCAATTAAGTATGATGCCCACAGGTTTTAACGTTTAGAAGTCTTCTATGTGTCGCTTGGATGCAGGGGCTTTGTTTAATGATTGCCGGAATACGAAATAGATGCAGAGACAATAGAAGAGACGTAATTCGCCGACCCGCCCAAAGATTGCACCAAAGATCATACAGCGGGGATTTGGCACAACGCCGGGGGCTTTGATTACCCCGGTGAATCACCAGCAGAGAGGGATAAGGGCAATGACCCATAAAATGAAACTTCGCCGTAGCCACGCCAGCCTGACGCTTGCCGCAGGCGCACTGACGCTTGCCGCCAGTGCCGCCAGTGCCGATCAGGTGATCGCCGACGATCTGATTGTTCAGGGCTCGATTTGTGCCGGGCAGGACTGTGTGAACGGCGAAAGCTTTGGCTTTGATACGCTGCGGCTGAAAGAGAACAACCTGCGCATCAAGTTCCAGGATACCTCGGTCTCGGCCAGCTTTCCGTCGAACGACTGGCAGATCACTGCCAACGACAGCGGCAATGGCGGGGCCAACAAATTCTCGATCGACGATATTGATGGCGGTCGCACGCCGTTTACCATCGAGGCCACCGCGCCCAACCATTCGCTGTATGTCGATGACGGCGGCCGGATCGGTCTGGGTACCTCTACCCCGGTTGTCGAACTGCATGTGGTCAACGGTGACAGCCCGACCATGCGGCTAGAGCAGGATGGCAGCAGCGGCTTTACCGCGCAGACCTGGGATGTGGCGGGCAACGAGACCAACTTTTTCGTACGGGACGCCACCAACGGCAGCAAGATTCCGTTCAAGATCAGACCGAATGCTCCGGTCAACTCTCTTTTTGTTGACACCGATGGTGATATTGGCCTGGGAACGCAATCGCCAGGCGCGGATCTGCACCTGGTCCGCACCGGGACAACAGACGCGACCATGCTGCTTACCAGTGCCGGTGGCGGCACACGGCTGACCGTCGAGGATACAAACGCAGCCGCCAGCAATACCCGCATCCTGATGCAACTGACAAACAACGGGGCCGCGCAGCTGTCGCTGAACAGCACCGACCCTGCCCATGCCTCTGACTGGCGGGTGCAGAACTTTCAGGACACGCTGCGTCTGACCCGCGCAGGCACTGGCGAAACTGAGTTTTCGCTGGATGCCTCTGGCAACCTGGCAGTGTTTGGCAACATCACGGCCGGCACGGCTGGCTCGGTTATCCCTGACTATGTCTTTGCGCCAGATTATGAGCTGATGCCGCTGTATGAGGTCGAGGCGTTCATCATCGAAAACCAGCATCTGCCGAAAATCCCGTCCGCCACGGAAGTGAAGGCCAACGGTCTGAACATGACCCAGATGCAGATCGCGCTGTTGGAGAAGGTCGAAGAACTGACGCTGTACACACTTGATCAGCAAAAAACCATCGACGCGCTGCAAGAGCGGCTGGAGACGCTGGTCGACTAGGCACAGCCTTAAACGCGAATGATAAAACAGGCGGGCACCCTATGCGGGTGCCCGTTTTTCGTTTGTCTCTGGGATACCCCCAAATAAGTGCCAAAATCTGCTGGTTTTCCCGATGCGCCGCCTCAAGAGGTTTTATTTATATGGAAAAATCGGTTATAATGCCGCCACGATAGACTTCTGTGTATTCCCGCGCCTGATTTTCATTTCCGGGTCGTGGCGAAAGTTTTTAGAATTTTAGGAGGAACTCTCATGTCCTATCGCACCCTTCTGGCGACCGCCTCTGTCACGGCAGGTTTGTCGCTGATGGCCGCAGCCCCAGCCCAAGCGGTCTTTTTCCACGTCGGCAGCGGATCGATCGACGGATCGCTTTGTGTCGGTCTTGACTGTGTGGCAAGCCCAAGCTTTGGCTTTGATACGGTGATCCTGCGCGAAAACAACCTGCGCCTGCTGTTTGATGACACCTCGACGGCGGCATCCTTTCCCCGCACCGACTGGCGGCTGACCGCCAACGCCAGCGCCAATGGCGGGGCCAGCAAGTTTGTGATCGAAGATGCCTCTGCGGGCCGCGAGGTCTTTACCGTTACGGCGGGCGCGCGCGCCAATGCGCTGTTCGTTGACAGCCAGGGCGACGTGGGTATCGGCACCAGCACCCCGGCCACCGATATCGACATCAAGGTCGGCGACAGCCCTACCGTGCGTCTGCAACAGGACGGCAGCAGCGGTTTTGCGCCGCAGACCTGGGACGTGGCCGGGAACGAGACCAGCTTTTTCATCCGCGATGTCAGCAGCGGCAGCACCCTGCCGTTCCGTATCATGGGCGGCGGTGCCCCCAGCCAGTCACTGGTGATTGATGACAACGGCAATATCGGCATTGGGGCCGGCACCAGCCCGGATGCGTCGCTGCATGTCAAACGCACCGACGGCACTGCGCAGATTCACATTGAAGAAGCCAGCAGCACGACGGCCAACAATCGCATTTTGCTGAGCATGGAAAACAACGGGTCCGCACAGTTGGCGATGATCAACAGTGATGATGGCAGCGACTGGCGGTTGCAGAACTTTTCCGACACGCTGCGGATGACCAAGGCCGGCACCGGCAATGTCGAGATGGAGCTGGATGCCTCTGGCAACCTGACCATCGAGGGCGTGCTGATCACCACCGGTGGTGGCGGAGCCTGTACGGTTGCTGATCCTTGTGACGCTGTGTTTGACCCAGCGGTCTATACCGTGCCGTCAATTGAGGAACACGCGGCGATCATGTGGGACAAAAAGCACCTGCCTGCGGTTGGCCCGACCGGCGCAGATATGCCGATCAACATGACCGAAAAGATGCTGCGGATGCTGAACGAGCTAGAGCATGCGCATATCTATATCGACCAGCTGAACCAGCGCGTGCAAGAGCTGGAAAGTCTGGTTGACGCCAAGGACGGCTGATCTGACAGGACTCCGGTTTAAGCCGGGGTCGTCGTAAATCGAAAAGCCCCGCGATCCGGCCTTGAATGGGCCAGGTCGCGGGGTTTTGCATTTCAGAGATCAGGGTCGGGCGGCGAAGAACGCCTTTATCAGCTCGACGATCCGCTCAACCCCTTGCAACCCGTCATACATCGGCAGCCGCAACAGGCGCGAGGAATGCTCGGTGGTGTAGGTATCGCTGCCGTGGAACCGGCCGTAGCGTTTGCCCGCATCGGCACTGTGCAGCGGAATATAGTGGAACACGCTATGGACCTCGGCCTTGGCCAATTCGGCGATCAGCGCGTCACGTTCAGATGCGTTGCGGGTCTTTAGCCAGAAGATCATGCCATTCAGCGTGCTGTCGGGCAGGGGGTGCGGGATTTCGATATGCCCGGATGTGGCCAGATCGGCCAGCCCGCGGTGATAGGCCTGCCACAGCGCGATGCGGTTCTGTGTGATCTGTTGGCTGGCGTTGAGCTGCGCCTGCAAAAAGGCGGCGCGGATGTCATCCAGCGCATAGGCAGAGCCGATGTCCTTCCAGGTATAACGATCCACCTCGCCCCGGATGAAATTCCGCCGGTCAGTGCCTTTTTCAAGCAGCACCTCGGCGCGGGCGATATAGGCCGGATCATTGATCAGCAGCGCACCGCCCTGGCCGCAATGCACGGCCTTGGTCTCATGAAAGCTGAAACAGCCAAGCGCGCCGATGGTGCCGCAGTTTCGGCCCTTGTATTGCGCCAGAAACGCATTCGCCGCATCCTCGACCATCACCAGATCATGTTGCTGGGCGATCAACATCAGCGCGTCCATATCGGCGGGCTGGCCACCATAATGGATCGGCACAATCGCGCGGCTGCGCGGCGTCACAGCGGCGGCAACGGCGGCGGGATCAAGGTTCATTGTGGTCGGGTCGATATCGACGAAAACCGGCACCGCACCGACCCGAACAAAGGCATTTGCCGTCGAAGGGTAGCCGAAAGAGGGCATGATGACCTCATCCCCCGGGGTCAGTTCCAGTAGCATCGCCGCGATTTCCAGCGCGGCGGTACAGGACCCGGTCGGCAGCGCCAGTCTGGTGTCAAACTTATTGCTCAGCCAGTCCTGACAGCTTTTGGAAAACGGCCCGCCGGGGCCGATCTTTTGCCGGGCCAGCGCCTGACTGACAAGCGTGGCCTCGGTGCCCATGAAGGCGGGGCGGTTAAACGGGATGTGGTCGGGTTTTGCTGGCGGCTGTGTCATGTCTGCTGTTCTGAATTTATGGTTTCGTCTGTTGTGGCCGATGGTTCCGCCCGTGGTTCTGCCGGGGGCAATGGGCTGAACATATCGGTTTTGCGCTGCCAAAAGCTCCACCTTTTGTGGAGCGTATCGGGCCGAAGCTGCAGGAAATCGCTTTCCAGATAGGCCCATACTTTGGGGTGGGTGTTTTTGAACATCAATTCATCGCGTTTATCCAGCGCAACATTCTGGACCAGCGCCCAATTGACCTGATTGTCGGCCAGATCACGGATGATCTCATCCTGCTTTTCCTCGCCCTCGGGGAAATGCAGAAAATCGCTGTGAACCGGGGTTTCCTTTTGCAGGAACGGATACAGCAGCGCGCCCATCGGGGCGATGAACAACCGATCAGACGCGGGCAGATGCGTATCAATCAGATCGCGGATGCTGTTCAGTTGGTTGGCCATGCCGTGCAGGGTGAAGATCTGCTCGCCCAGCACGTCGACAGCCACAAACCGGTCGGGCGTTTCCAGCATTTGCAGGCGGGGTTCAATCGGGCGAATGACCAGCAGGCCGATGACGAACAGGACCGGCGGCGTCAGCCAAATAAGGGCGGGGGCCTGCGTGGCAAAGACCAGCGCAAATATGGCCACCAGAAACGGCTGCGTCACCTGACACAGATGGTTCACGTCTGACCGGCTGGTGGCGTGGTGCATATAGAACAGACCGGTCAGGCAGGCGGCAATCAGGCAAGGATTGTTCAGCCCCTGCGGGCTGACGGTCGCCCAGCCAAGCGTGCCAAGGTAAAACAGCGGAAGAACAAGGAAATGCAGCCCGGCAAAGAACCGCGACAGCCCATTCAGCAGCGATAGCCCGGCATAGCCCTGCAGCCGCCAGGGCCAGGGGATCGGCAAGGTCAGGTCAATGCCGCCGCGGCTGGCAAACACCAGCACCTTGTCATCGAGATAGCGCCGGAACATGTTTGGCACGAACAGGAACATGCCCAGCATCGGCGCATAGCCCACCACGATGCCCAAAGCCCAAAGCGCCAGCAAAGCTGTGGGCTGATCGACCGCGCCTTTTAGGGTCAGCAGCAACAGCGTGCTGCCTGTGGCGGCAAAGCCATAGACGCCGTGGTTGCGCCCCATGAAAGCGCCAAAGCCGACGGCGAGCCCGGCCCCAAACGCGGTGGCCCCCGTGGGCGATTGTATCAGAAGGGTCAGCGCCAGCAGCGTGATCAGCGACATGGCGTGTTCAAAAATCTTGTGACGCGGCAGCATCCACAACACCAGCACCACCCCGGCCAATGCGAGCAAGAGTATGCTATCGGTTTGGGTGGAAATGGCCGTCAGCCCGGCCCAAAGCCCCAGCACCTGAAAGGCGGCGACGCTGCGGCGCAGGCCAAGGATGCCGCGCCCAAACAGATGCATCCAGGCCCATACCCAGTAAAACCGCCCGGGGTCATAGGATTTGTAATCGCGGATCGGGACCTTGCCCTGATAAATGCGCAGGGCCCCGTTCCACAGAAACCCCTCGTCGGCCAGATTCAGACCCACGCGGACCCGTACCGCATGTGAAACGGCAACCAGCACCAAGGCAAGAATTGCCGCGACCATCCAGATTTCCCCAACCCTGTCTTGCAGGAGCATTTAGCCATATCCGGCGAATTCAGACCAGCTTATCAGGTCAGATATCACCTCGCCATCAAAGATTAGGTGTAGGCCCTGAGATCTACCGCAGGTGGCGGGCTTTTACGGTTTCGATCATCGCTAAGCGCCGCTCGCGGATGTCGATCTCAGTCGGCGTTGCGATCTTATGGGCACCGGGGCGCAACTGTGGCAGCAGCTCGGCGCAGCGTTGTGCCACAGCGCCGGATTCAGGCGGATTAGTGACAATATCGGGCGTATAGCCAAAGGCGCGCATCAGCGCATGACAATGCAGCTCGATATATTCGATCTCCGCAGCACTCAGCGATTGGCGGTATTTGCCGGAGTTCCCACTTAGCACCGGCTTGGCAAGGTTCTTCCAGGCGTCGATGCGCTTGGCATTGCGCCGGGTTCTGTCATCGCGGTGAAAGGCAAGCATTGCGGGGTCATATTCCAGCCCCAGAAACGCAGAGATTTGGCTAAGGCAGCCCGGGGCGTCGGCCAGCAGATCCTCGTATCGCAGGGCATGCAGCGTCTGGTTGGACGAGTTCTGTTGCAGGCGCAGGTTCTCGGCCTGATCCGTGGCCCAGACATCTATGGCGCGTTCCACGCCGCCCGGCATGCTATCGGTCGCCAGATAAGACGCCGCAACGTCGCGCGGATCACGCACCATATAGACAAAGCGACAGCCGGGCAGTTGGCGCTGCAACACATCGGCAAAGCGCGCGGTGTGGTTTTCCTTGACGAAGACCATATTGGCCCCGTCAAACGCAGCCTCGGCGCGGTAAAGTTCGGCGATGGGCGCAATGACCGTGCGGGGCAGATCGCACGCCAACAGGTCAATGACATCAAGCGAGGTATTCCAACTGCCAAGTTGATGCGCGAAGGCCTGCACCACGTCTTGCAGCAGGATGCGCCAGTTGGCGTCTTTATCTAATGCGCCGTAATTGGCGGCATTGCTGGCGAACAGGCGAAACAGATGGCTCGGTGGCGGGGCGGAAATATCCGGGTGGCCGTTCAGCATATTGGTTAGCAGGTTGCTGCCGGACCGCTCTGTGCAGATCAGAAAGGCAAAGGGCGTGTTGTGTGTCATGTGCGGACCGCCAAAAGGGGCGTTGGCCGGGTCAGATGGTCAAAGGCAGCTTGAAACAGGTGCAGGCGGGGGGTGAAATCCCCGGTGTCTAACCCGGTTAGGCGCTGGTGTTCGGGCTGCAGGGCGATATCGTCCCAGACATAGGCGGCCAGTTGTGCACGTGGGTTGGGGCAGGGTTCGGTGATGGCGGTCAGGATTTGGCTGCGATCGGCGGTGGTGTGTTGCGGGGCGGCATAGCCAAGGGCGTGCATCTCTGGGCCGCACAGTGTCTCTATCGCGCGGATCAGAGGGCCGGGCAGGGCAGACAGGCCGCGCCCGATGCTGTCCTGCGAAATGCCATGCACCGGGTCATGCGACGAATTTGACAGCCATTCCGCCCCGGTACTGTCACGCAAAGGCCCAGACAGCGGATCGGGAAACGGGGGCAGGTCCAGCCAATCGGCAAGGGCGGCCATCTGTTCGGCGGGTTGGCTGACCAGATCCTCATAGCGCAGCAATTTCAGGTTCGGGTTGCCCAGATGCGCCAGGGCAAAACCGACGCTTTTGCGCCAGTGCCGCAGCACGAACAACAGCGGCAGCCCGGCACCGGCATAGCGCGCGCCGACACCGCCAAAGACAGAGGCGACGACATCACGCGGATCACGCAGCAGCAGGATCACCCGGCTGCCAGACTGCAGGAAGTAGGGAATATACTCTTCGGCAAAGACCTCTTTGCAGCCGCGTTGGGCTACGTCGCGTTCGGACACGGCCGCCAGATATTGCGTGACGAAAGCGGCGAGATCGGTGGGCCCGGTGGGCACCAGCGCCTCGGGCGGCAGGGGTGGCTGCACGCCGACACCGGAAAACCCCTGCATGTCGCGCAAGGTGGCCAGCAGCCAGTCGGGCGCAAGCGGCGTGTCACGCAGATAGGCGGTGAAGGTGGCGGGGTCGGCGTAGGTGTCGGCGAACAGGTCAGACAGGGGAAAGGCCTGCGCCAGTTCTGATGACGGGCCACTTGCCAAAAACCGGCGCTTTGCCTCGACATAGAGCCGGGGCAGGGGCTGTGACAGGACATCCATGTCGGGATGCTTTGACAGCAGCTTATCCAACAATGAGGTGCCAGAGCGGCTGGCACCGGTTACGAAAAGGGCGGGGGCGCACGATGTTTTTGCTGACGTCATTTATCCGGCGTCTCATCCGCGTCAGACACCACCTGACGCACCACGAAAGGCGCGCGCAGGCTGGTCAGTTCGACAATGCGGATAAGATATTCGCCGACAATCCCCAACGCCATCAGGATCATGCCGCCGATCAACATCAGCATCGCCAAAAGCAACAGCCCGATCGTGCCCGCGCCAAAGACCAAAGCCACCAGCAGACCAGCCAGCAAAGCCCCCCCCGCCAGCGTGAACCCGATGCCGATGATCGCCCAGATGCGGGCGAAAAAGCCCGAGTTGCCGATGATCAGATTGCTGAACTGACGCATCCGCCGATACAGATTATAGCGGCTTTTGCCCGCCTTGCTGACCTGATGCTGCAACGGGACCGGGTGGAAATCGGACGTGCAATGCGCCAGCAGCGCCGGGATATACGGCCGCCCGGAATGCATCTTCAAAATCTCGTCGATGATCTGTCGCTTGATCAGCTTTAGCGGCGTCATCCGAAACGGCAACCGTAGCAGATACATGTCAAACTGACCCTTAAGCCAACTGGTCAGACGCAACGCACGAGAGGTTTTTTTGTCATGATAGGTGGCGACCACCACGTCATGGTCGCGAAATTTTGCCAGATCGGCGATATCCTCGGGGTTTTGTTGCAAGTCGTCATCGATGGTGACGATCCACTGGCCGCGGGCATGGCTGAAACCGCACAGTACCGCGGCGGGTTTGCCGAAATTCCGCATCAGGCGGATGGCACGCACACGGGGATCGGCCTTGGCCAGACGCACCAGCATCGGCCAAGTTTGCGCCAGATCAGAGCCGTCGTCGACCAGTAAAATCTCAAAGCTTTCGTTCAGCACCTCGTCAAACAGCCGGGTGGTGCGCGCGACCAGCTCGACCACGCTGTCGGTGCTTTGGAAGATTGGCACAACCACGGAAAACGCAGGCGCAGGGGCTGATCCTTGTGGTGTGCCGGGCATGCGGAACCTTCCGTTATGGGCTTTTGGCGAAAACCCTTGGGTTCCGGGATGCCAAAAGTCCAGTGTCGATACAATATTGTTCCATTGAGACAGCCAAGGATATTGTTTAAAGCGTTTCAACTTAACCTCGTATCACCTAACGCTGCCTGAAATCAAAGATTTCAACGCATTAGGTGATACGTTCCGCTTCAAGTTAAAGTCGAAACGCGGTAAAGCCGCAGCTATACAGAAATCCGGGCAGGCCCATGTGTTCCAAGACCATCGCCATTATTCAGCCGGTGTATCTGCCCTGGCTTGGATATTTTGAGCAGATCGCCCGTGCCGATCATTTCGTTTTCTATGACGACGCCCAATATACCAAACAGGATTGGCGCAACCGCAACCGCATCCCCGGCGCGAACGGCCCCGTCTGGCTGACGGTGCCAGTGCAAAAGGCACCTCTGGGGGCCAGGATCAATGAGATCCAGATCGACAATCGACATTACTGGGCGAAAAAACAGCTTCGCTCTGTTAGTTTCACCTATCGTCGCGCGCCGTATTTCGACCGGTATTTTGAGATGCTGGAAGGTATCCTAACGCAAGACTGGTCACTGCTGGCCGATCTTGATGTGGCTCTGATACAGGCGATTTGCGCAGATATGGGCATTACGCCAGAGATGTCATTGTCGTCGCAGGTGCCCGGCGATCCGGGTTTTATCACTCAGGTGGATGCCAGCGCCGCCGACCCGGTCGTTGCCCGGCGCAACCTGCGCCTTGTTGACCTGTGTCGGCATCACGGGGCCGATCTGTTTTATGTCGGGGCGCGCGCCAGCGACTATATCGACACCGCGTTGTTCGGGCAGTTCGGCATAAAGGTGGTGTTTCAGGATTATCAACATCCGAGCTATCCACAACCTGAGCCACAATCGCATATGGCGGTGATTGATCTGTTGATGAACACCGGGCCCGATGCGCGTGATATCTTGCTGTCTTCGCCCGCGCCCGGCTTTGCGGGATCAGATACGGTCAGATGAAATCATCGCGCCGCTGGTGAAACAGCCCTGTGGCGCGGGTGAATATCGTCTCTAACTCGGCGGATTTCAGGCCCAGATCCGCGCGGCGATTGATGTTCGCAAGCTGGTGTTTCAGATAATCGGCTCGTTTGTCGGGGTCCGCGGCCCAGTCGGCAAGATGCGTGATAAGCTCTGGGAAGGTCTGATGCTGGGGCGGGTCTGGAAACATATTGGAAATATCGCGCGCATCGTTGCGGCAGACCAGCACCGGCACCGCCTTGCGCAGGGCAAGCTTTGCCGTCGTGGCACCGTCGCCGATCGCATTGGCAAGCTGCTCTGCCTCGGGCGCGGTGACGATGTTCAGCTTGTCCCACAACGTCCTGGTATTTTGGCTGCCGTAAAAAAGCGTGTTCGAAGAATTCAACGCGTCGGCAAAGGCCCTTATTTGTCGGTTCCGCACGGCTGGTTGCCAGACCCGTGGATGCACGTCCGCCGAAAAGACCACATCCACCTGATCAAGGCTTTGCATCGACAGCAGTGCACTTACGAAGTTGCTGACCGCGCCAAGATGCGGGCCGCGCCCGAAAAACGGCGAAAGGACAGAAACGCGCCTGATATCAGAGCCGGGCTTAAGGGGGGGCAGATTTAGTGGTCTGCCCGGCAGCAACTGGGTGTACGTGTGCAGGACGGCTTTTGGGGTTTCGAGATCCTGCTGTTTGTCATTCTCGATATAAGATCGGAACATTGCCCTTAGCTGAACCAGATCGGATAGCTTTTGCTGTGTCAGATCAATGCACTCAAGTGATTGGTGCAGCAAAACGGCAGAAGGGTGCCTGCCGTAACGCTTTGAAATCAAGCTTGGGACACATTAATATCTTCCGTTGTCAGTAGGTCCAAGCGTGCATCATTATCTTGAGGCTTCTCGATAGATCATGGCACGTCGCCGATTGGCAAGACAGAAGTGCCAAACCGCTGATTTCCCAATAGGGTCATTCGAGCACTCGAAACTTGTTTTTCCGGCGGGTATCATTGATAGGAAACCATAGGATTCTTGAGGTTGCAGAAATAGATATGATTACACCGGTTATTCTGTGCGGCGGGTCGGGCACCCGGCTTTGGCCCCTGTCCCGCAAAAGCTACCCCAAGCAATTCGCCGGACTTTTGGGCGAGGAAAGCCTGTTTCAAGCCTCGGCGCGGCGTCTGGTCGGGCCGGAATTTGGCGCGCCGCTGGTGGTGACCAACTCTGATTTTCGTTTTATTGTCACTGAACAGCTGACCGGTGTCGGCATCGATCCCGGTGCTGTGCTGATTGAACCCACGGGGCGCAATACCGCGCCTGCGGTTCTGGCGGCGGCGCTTTGGTTGCAGCAGAACGACCCTGATACGCTGATGCTGGTGGCCCCGTCTGACCATGTGATCCCCAACACCGCCGCCTTCAAAGAGGTACTGAAGGCGGGCGAGCAGGCCGCGCGCGCCGGGCAACTGGTGACCTTTGGCATCACGCCAGACCGCGCCGAAACCGGTTATGGCTGGCTAGAGCTGGACGTGGCCCCAAGCGGCGCGACACAGGCGCTTGATCTGGTGCGGTTTGTTGAAAAGCCGGATGCCGAAAATGCGCAAATCATGCTGGATCAGGGTCGATTCCTGTGGAACGCGGGGATTTTCCTGTTCTCTGTAAAAACCATTCTGAATGCCTTCCGTGCCCATGCGCCTGATATGGTCGCCCCGGTAAAAGACGCGGTCGATCAAGGTAAAAGCGATCTGGGCTTTTTGCGGCTGGCCCCTGATGCCTGGCAGCAGGCCGAAGATATCTCTATCGACTATGCGGTGATGGAGCGGGCAGATAATCTGTCTGTGGTGCCTTTTGGGGCGGGCTGGTCCGACCTTGGCGACTGGCACGCTGTCTGGCGTGAGATGCCGCGCGACGAAAATGGCGTCGCCACATCCGGCCCGGCGCAGGCGATTGATTGTAAGGATACGCTGCTGCGGTCAGAGGCCGAAGGGCTGGAGCTGGTCGGTATCGGGCTGGAAGGTATCGTTGCCGTGGCGATGCCCGACGCGGTGCTGGTCGCCGATGCCAGCCGCAGCCAAGAGGTTAAGCTGGCGGTCGCCGCGCTGAAATCCAAAGGTGCCAAACAGGCAGAGGCGTTCCCCAAGGATCACCGCCCCTGGGGTTGGTTTGAGACGCTTGTGCTGGCCGATCGGTTCCAGGTGAAACGCATCGTGGTGCATCCCGGTGCCGCGCTGAGCCTGCAAAGCCATGTGCATCGCTCTGAACATTGGATTGTTGTGTCTGGCACTGCGAAGGTGACGATTGACGAAGAGGTCAAACTGCTGGGCGAAAACCAGTCTGTCTATATCCCGCTTGGCGCGGTGCACCGGATGGAAAACCCCGGCAAAGTGCCGATGGTGCTGATTGAGGTGCAGACCGGCGTTTACCTGGGCGAGGATGATATTGTTCGCTACGAAGACGTTTATGCCCGGAGTTAGAGACGGATGTTGATTGAAGAGACAGCGCTTGAGGGCGTCAAGATTTTGACGCCACGGCGGTTTGGCGATGATCGTGGGTTTTTCTGCGAAAGCTGGAATGCGCGGGTCATGGCGGAGGCCGGGCTGGATTATGGCTTTGTGCAGGACAATCATTCGCTGTCGTCCCAGGTGGGTACAATCCGCGGGCTGCATTTCCAAAGCCCGCCACATGCGCAGGCGAAACTGGTGCGCTGCGGGCGTGGGGTGTTGTTTGATGTGGCGGTGGATATCCGGGTGGGCAGCCCCACTTATGGCCAGTGGGTCGGGGTGGAACTGTCGTTTGAGAATGGCAAGCAGCTGATGATCCCGGCGGGGTTCTTGCATGGGTTCGTGACCCGCGCGCCGGATACGGAAATCATTTATAAATGCACGGACTTCTATGCACCGGAATGTGACGGTGCGGTGCGCTGGGATGACCCGGCGATTGGCATTGATTGGGGCATAACAGACACCCCGGCGCTAAGCGAAAAAGACGCCAAAGCGCCATTTTTGGCCGATTTAGACCCTGTTTTTACCTATGAGGCTGTAAAATGAAGTTGTTAGTGACCGGAGGTGCCGGATTTATCGGATCTGCCGTGGTGCGCCAGGCCATCGCGGCGGGGCATCATGTGGTGAACCTTGATGCGCTGACCTATGCGGCCTGTCTGGAAAACGTTGCCTCTGTCGCGGACAATCCCGCCTATGTGTTTGAGAAGGCCGATATCCGCGACCGCGCTGCGCTGGATCAGGTGTTTGAAACCCACAAACCCGATGCGGTGATGCATCTGGCCGCCGAAAGCCATGTTGACCGGTCTATCGACGGGCCCGGTGATTTCATCGAGACCAATATCACCGGCACCTATAATATGCTGGAGGCCGCGCGCGCCTATTGGGTGGCGCAGGATAAGCCTGACAGCTTTCGCTTTCATCACATTTCGACCGACGAGGTTTTCGGCACGCTGGGCAAGACCGGGCAGTTCACCGAAGACACGCCCTATGCGCCAAACAGTCCCTACTCCGCCTCAAAAGCGGCCAGTGACCACCTGGTGCGCGCCTGGCACGAAACCTACGGGTTGCCGATTGTGATGAGCAATTGTTCCAACAACTACGGCCCCTACCATTTCCCGGAAAAGCTGATTCCGGTGGTGATATTGAACGCGCTGGCGGGGGCTCCGCTGCCGATTTATGGCGATGGCTCGAACGTGCGGGATTGGCTTTATGTCGAGGATCACGCCGACGCTTTGCTGACGGTTTTGGCGCAGGGCAAGAACGGCCGATCCTATAACATTGGCGGCGAGAATGAGCGCAGCAATCTGGAACTGGTGCAGACCCTGTGCGAGATTCTGGACAGGCTGCGCCCGGGCAACAAGCCCTACGCCGAGCAGATCACCTTTGTCACCGACCGGCCCGGCCATGACGCGCGCTATGCGATTGACCCGACGCGGATCGCCACAGAACTTGGCTGGCGGCCATCGGTGACGGTGGAACAGGGTCTGGAAAAGACCGTGCAATGGTATCTGGACAATGAGGACTGGTGGCGCGCCTTACAGGATCGTCACGGTGTCGGCGAGAGATTGGGCAAAGCATCATGAAGCTGCTGGTTTTCGGAGAGATCGGCCAGCTTGGTCAGGAACTGCAGCGTCGTGCCGGGGATGTCTCCCTAGAGGTGCGCGGGCTGGAAGAGGCGGATTTTACCAATCCCGATGTTTGCGCTGGATTCGTGACGAATACAGATGCGGATGCGGTGATAAATGCGGTGGCTTATACCGCCGTCGACAAGGCCGAGGAAGACGAGGCGCTTGCGCTGCAAATCAACGGCACCACGCCGGGGGCCATCGCACGCGCGGCGGCGGCACGCGGTCTGCCTCTGGTGCATATCTCGACCGATTACGTGTTTGACGGGTCCGGCACTGCGCCTTTCACCGTGGATCACCCGACCGGCCCGCTGGGTGCCTATGGCCGTACCAAGCTGGTGGGCGAGGATGAGGTGCGCGCCGCGGGCGGGGTGCATGCGATTTTCCGCACCTCTTGGGTGGTGTCGAGCCACGGCAATAACTTTGTGAAAACCATGCTGCGGCTGGGGGCAGAGCGTGATCGGCTGACGATTGTCGCCGACCAGATCGGCGGGCCGACCTGCGCCGCCGCTATCGCCGACACCTGCCTAAGTGCTGCCGCGCAATTGCTGTCTGATCCGGGCAAGTCAGGCACCTATCATCTGTCGGGTGGGCCTGATGTCAGCTGGGCTGACTTTGCGCGTGAGATATTCGCGCAGGCGGGTTTAACCTGTGAGGTCGCGGATATTCCGTCGAGCGATTATCCGACCCCCGCCAAGCGCCCGCTGAATTCGCGGATGGATAACAGTACAACAGAGACTGTTTTCGGCATTAAGCGGTCTGATTGGCGTGTTGGGCTTCGTGATATTTTGAAAGATCTGGAAGCGGTGAAACTATGACGCGTAGAAAAGGCATCATTCTGGCAGGTGGCTCTGGCACGCGGCTTTATCCGATCACGATCGGGATCAGCAAACAGCTGTTGCCGGTCTATGATAAACCGATGGTCTATTACCCGCTGTCGGTGCTGATGCTGGCCGGTATCCGTGAGATTGCGATCATCACCACGCCCGAAGATCAGTCTCAATTCCAGCGGCTTTTGGGGGACGGCAGCCAATGGGGCGTTGAATTTACCTATATCGTCCAACCCTCGCCCGACGGGCTGGCGCAGGCCTATCTGCTGACATCGGATTTCCTTGATGGCGCGCCCTCGGCGATGGTGCTGGGCGACAACATCTTTTTCGGCCACGGCCTGCCGCAAATTCTGGCCCGCGCCGATGCGCAGGCATCAGGTGGCACGGTGTTTGGCTATCATGTGGCCGACCCGGAACGCTATGGCGTGGTGGCCTTTGACGATGCCGGCAAGGCGCGCGAGATTATTGAGAAGCCAGAGGTGCCGCCGTCAAACTATGCGGTGACCGGGCTGTATTTCCTGGACGGGGATGCGCCGAAACGCGCCGCAGAGGTCACACCCTCGCCGCGCGGCGAGCTTGAGATTACCACGTTACTAGAGGCCTATCTGCACGATGGGGCACTGACGGTTGAACGCATGGGACGCGGTTACGCTTGGTTAGACACTGGAACCCACGGCAGCCTGCTGGACGCGGGTAATTTCGTGCGCACTTTGGAACAGCGCCAGGGCATGCAAACCGGCAGCCCCGACGAGATCGCCTTTGATGCGGGCTGGATCAACGCTGATGAACTGGCAGAACGGGCCAAAAAATTCGGCAAGAACGCCTATGGCAAATACCTGCGCTCGTTGCTGACGACTTGAAACGCCTGCTACAGCGTTTCGCGTTTATCCGGAGACATCAAGCATCACCTAACGTATTGAAATTTTTGATTTCAGGCGGCGTTAGGTGATTCATTGTTAACGCATGCCGCTTTAGGCACCCAGTATCCTGTGAAGGACCGGCTCTAGAATTTCGCGGTTCATTTTCAGGCCTTCGGCTTTTCTCTGTATTGCCTGATCGCCCAGCAGGCGCAGACGCTGCGGCGACATGTCGGCAGCGGCAAAGTCATGGCCTTTGCCCTCTGGTGTTTCGATCGCGGTAAAGCCGTAGACCTCTCCGACGCGTCTGGGGGCGATGATCGGCATGCCCATGCCAATGGCGGCCATGATCCCGGTGGTGATCTTGAAGGTCAGGTAATGCTCGGCGTTTTTCGGTAGCAGGGCAAGGCAGACGTCGCAATCATAAAGACGACGCAGATAGGTGGCATGGGGGATTTGTTCGAATCCAGGCTCTAAATCAGCAAAAACGAAGTATTTTCCGATATTACGGCTTGCGATGTCATCCTTCAGACGCCCCAGATCACGCCCGCCGGTCAGGATGTGAATTTCGAACGGATCCGTGTCGGAAAAATCGGCGGTTGCCAGATAATCGACCAGACCCGCGTAATCGCGATTGTTGTAATTGATGGCACCGGGAATGCAGATTTTGCGCACCGGGCCGTAGTCTCGTTTTGGGGTATAATTGTCTGGCGTCCACTCATATGGAAAATGCGCGTGTACCCGGCCCGCCATATTGGGCACTGCGGCCTCTATGGCAGTTTTGACATGCGGGGCCAGCCCGACCAAATCCAACTGCCCGGATTGTGCCAAGGCCATACATTCGGGTGAGGCCGTGAACTTGCGCGGGTTATGAACTACGCCGATTGTAGGCAGCTTCAGCTTATCGGCCATCTCGGCAGGGCCTGATAGTTGCAAGGTATTGGAAAAGATGAGCCTGGGGTTTGCCTGTCTGATCCGATCGGTCACCCTGTCCCATTCGGGCACCCCCCGAAAGCCATGAAAAGACACCTGGGAATTCGGATAGTTGTTCACAGTATCAAAGAAACTGCCCCTAAGGTGGTTAATCTTCTCATTCAGGATCACGAGAGTTCTTAGGTTCAGGTCTTCGAACACCCGAAGGAACCCCCCCATCAGATCTTCGTGGACGGCACCAACCTGAATGGAAACGATATCAAAATTGGTTGGACTGGACATGAGATTACGGCCTAGGTGGACAGGAGAACACTTTAGGAAGTCGGCCGACCGAGCCAGTGTCGCTTGCTGGCGGGGTCTTCCGGGAGATCTATATCGGCAGGCAAAGCAGAGCCGCTATTGCGGAACATATCACCGTAATCCGTGCACAGTTTTTGCCAATCGGCGGCATAAACCTCGGCGTGTTCAGGCTCTATTTCAGAGGAAAATGGCGCGATGGCCTGGAAACGGGCGGCCTTGGAAATATTGTACAGGAACTGCTTGGTCAGGTTATGAACCTGACCGTTCGGCGTACCTTCAAACTCTGTTATCAACTTGTTCATCACCGGATTGAGGCGCCTTTTCAGTTCCAGAATAGAGGGGTCCATCGAGGCGTTTTTGTTGGGCACATCGAATTTATCGGCCAGTTCATTGCCGCAGACCAAACGCAGGATGCTTTTGTTCGACGAATCCTGAGCAGAAGAGCGGTAGAACACTGGCGCAACGTTGTCTTTGCCGAAAACAGTGCAGAGATGGCCCAGTGTTTCGCAATAGTTGAAATGCCGCCGGTCGATGTAACCGGCTGCGAATTTATTAAACAAGGCCGCGTTGAAAGTGGCACCGATGCGCTGCAGATATTCGCTTTTCAAAAGCGATTTATGCTCTCGGAAGGTGACAATGACGGTGGTTTCGGAAAACACCTGCGACAGCTCTCTGTGCAGTCCTTCGATATCTTCGGGGGTCTTCTGGGCCACGGTTTCCTCGGACATGAAGACCGATTGATAGCCTTCGGATTGCTGGCTGATCGCGCTTAGCATGTCTTGCAGTTGCAGCTGCGGATTCGTGTCCTCGGTCAGCCCGAGTTTCTGGTAGACGCCTGCGTTTGGTTTGACGGCCCCCAGCGTCTGAAGCAGACGATGGCGGTTGCCCTGGGCCGGCGGAATCAAGATTCCACCCGCTGCAAAATCATCGCGGAACTGCGCCATAAAGGACTGCAGGCTGGTGGTCCCGGTCCGGGGGTAACCAATATGCATGTATAATTTGGGCAAGTTGATCTCCACAAACCGAATCCGCGACAGACAACATTTACTGCATGGCCGTGTGAATTGGCAGGTTAAAAGGCCTAGATCACAGAGTGCTTCTGCAGGACCCGCTTTAGACTTGTGTGATTATCGGCCAGACCCTTTTCCCGGATTTCCAGGCTTTCACGGCGCCGGTCGGCAAGAGTTGCCTCGGACAGATCGGCGCTGGTCAGATCAAACGGGCGATCCGCGGGCAGCTCAATCGGGGTAAAGCCATAGGCCTTGCCGACAGCGGGGGGCGCGATGATCGGGCGGGCGATGCCAAGGGCGGTCATGATCCCGGTGGTCACCTTGCTGGTGAGGTAATCCTGACGGCCAGCGGGCAACAGTGGCAGGATTGCGTCGCAGGTATACAGCTTGCGCAGAACATAAGGGTGCGGCACCCGACGCGTCTCGGGATCCAGCGGGGCCAGATTGAAGAACCGATCCAGTTTGCGGTTGGCGATTTCTTCTTCCAAACGGCCCCGGTCCGGGCCACCGGCCAGGATCGACAGGCGGAACGGGCGCGAGGCATTATCGCCGTCCGCTTCCAGATAATCCAATAAGCCCTCAAAATCGCGGTTCATAAAGGTGACGGCACCGGGGATCACAATATCCAGACAGTCACGCCCAGTCTCATAACGGTCGGCCCCCTCGGGCATCCAGGCATAGGGGTAATGCACATGGGTGCGCCCGGCCAGACCCGGAACCAGTTCGACCAGCTTGTCGGCCACATGAGGCGACAGGCAGAACGCCTCATAGCGCTCATCCTGCGCCATGCTGACGCAAACCTCGTCGCGGGCGAATTTACGGGCGTTGTGCACCACCCCCAGGGTGGGCAGGTTGAACTGTTCAGCCCATTTAAAGATGTTGCCCCGCTGGAAGGTGTTGAAAAACAGCACCTTGGGATCTTCGGCTTTGACGTTTTCGACGATGGCGTCCCAGGCCGGACGGCCAACCATGCTGGGATAACTGATTTCCGCGCCCGGATAGGGGAACAGCTCAAAGAAATCGCCTTTTGAGTCGCGGATACGCTGGTTGAAATAACCACGCGAGGTCATGTTCAGTTCGCTGAAGACCTTGAAAAAACCGCCAGACAGATCCTCATGGACCGCCCCGAACTGAAAGCCGCAAGCATCGACTTTGCGGGGGGGAACAGCGTCATGCATATTCGTTCTTGCCCACAAGATAGCGGTAATGCGCCTTCATGAAGTTATGCGGATCATATAGGTTCTTGTTCAGGTAGATGTAATTGAACTGCCGTTTGCGCTGAATGTCCCGCGCGATAGGCACAAAGCCTTTGGAAGACAGGAAGGTGAAGACATCGGTATCCAGCCATTGCCCTTCCCATAGCGGGGCGGATTCAACCTCAATCATGATCGCGACGGTTCTGTCGAGCGCATCCGTCACATTGCCCAAAACGGTTTCACAGGCCCCTTCAACATCAACCCACAGGGCAAGCCGGTCATCTGGTTGCAGGTCGATATCATCGTCCAGCCGCACGCTGTCGACTTCGAAGCTCTCGCTTTTCTCGGAAAAGTTGTTGGACATCAGACTGCCGATCTGGTTGTCGCGATTACGCTCTGATCCGCGAAAATCAATCGGCACCATGAAGGTCATTTTTCCGGCCGTGTCGCTGACACAGGAAAACCGATAGTCGATCCCAGCCTTTTCCAGCCCAGCCTTGAAACGTTCATAGACATACGGGTTGGCTTCATAGGCAATCGACGGGCAGTCCGGGTATTGCCCCTTGAACCGCTTTGAGAAGCTGCCTTCATAGGCCCCGATCTCAACCGCTTTGGTAACATCGCAGGATTGCAGAAGGGAAAAGAAGAGCTCATCAAGGTAATTGCCGATCTGGTCACGCTCTCGGCCAGAGGCCCGCAGGGTCAGTTCAAAGAACTCGCGCTGTAGCTTGTACATGGAAAGGGCGGCGTCTGACCGGTCGTTGTTTTCGTGCACAAGAATCTCCGATTTTTATTAAAGCAAATCTACCGTTTTGAAGTGCTTACATATGTTTCTGCAGCCCCTGAACCTCTAGTGTTTTGCAGGGTTGTTTGCAAGTTATGCGCGACTGCTAGCCTTCATAGGTTGTCAGCTCCTGACCGAACCGCGTGCATTCCCCATCCAGTCCCAGATCGGCCGCCTTTAGGTGGGCCTTTTGGCGGATGTCAAATGCGGCACCCTGCCAGTTTTCGATCAGCCAGAGCAGCTTGGCGCAATAGGCCTCGATGTCCTGAAACGGCACCAGACAGCAGTTGTCATCAAAATCGCAATAGAACCTGTTGCCAAAGGCATCCGGCGTGATCACCACATGGCCCGCCGCCATCGCCTCTAGGCCCGGCAGATACAGGCCTTCTTCGGGCAGGGGGGTCGACAGAAACACCGAAGACGCCCGGTAAGAGGCCTGCAGGTTCTGCCAGCTGATGCCGCGACCGGCGATCTGGACGTCGGCGATTTCGGGGCGTTCACCCAGGGCGGCCATCACTTGTTTGCCGAAATCACCCTTGAACATGTTGAAGTTGACCACAATCGGGTCATCGCGTTCCGGCGCGCGGGCAAAGGCCTCAAAATCAAATCCATGCGGGATCAGTTTCAGCCGGTCGGGGTCTTCGACCAGGGGCGCGACGGCATCCAGTACTTCCTGGGTGATGCAGATACGGTGCAGCGGCTTGGGCAACAGCCGATAGGAATAGCCGTTGTCAAAGGCGGTATTGGCCACGCGGACGTTCTGCAAAAGATGGATGAACGCGGGCGCGGGCTTGCCGGCGGCGGCATAAAGGCTGCTGAGGACCGCATGCGACGAGGGCAGGGTGAACAGCGCGATATCGTCAGCGCGCGGTTCCAGATCGGCGGCGACGCAAAGTTCAACGTTACTGCCGTATTCGCGAAAGTACGGTTTCTGAAACAGCGGGCTTTTGCCAACTTCAGACTCTGCATTTTGCATGCAAAACACGACATCAACACCATGACGCGCGCCATGCACCGCATAATCAAGAAGCTTGGCAATGCCCCCGACCGGCCGGTCAGAAGGCACGAAACAGACCAGGCGGCGGGTCATTGGATGCCTCCGAATATCTTGCGGTCATTCAGCACGGCTTTGTTCCAATCGGCGGCGCGGCGCAGATCGCCCGCATAGGCCCCGCTGGCGGCCTTGTCGATGAAGTCGCCCAGGACCTGCGTGTCAGGCTCTGTCTCTGTGTTGGCACCGGGGTAGCCGCCCCAATAGTTATCAAGCCCGGTATCGGCATTGCCAAACAGGGCCGCCCCGCTGCCCACCGCCTGAATTAACCGGGTAGAGGTCGAATAGCGCCGTTCATCATTGACGGCGGACCAGTCCATAGCGGCCATGCAGCGCGCCAGAACGACCTGATGCGCCGGGTAGGACAGCGCGCTCATCTGGCGCACGTTGGGCATTTGTTGCAGCCGCGAAATAGAGATGCTTTCGGGGTTCTCATGGCTTTTCAGCGAGGTCATGAAATAGGCCGGCAAGTCAGGTCGATCACTTAGGTAGTCGGCCATCGCCCGCAAGAAAGCGGCGTTATTGGTCCAGGGCTGGGCCGCCGAAAAGAACAGGATGTGATCGCGCGCGGGAGTATCCCCATCCGTTTTGGGCGGCACCGGGCAGAACGGGTTGTTGATCACCTCGTCACGGTGCCGGCCCAGGATCTCTGCCTCTAGCTCTTGCAGCTTTTCTGCGTTCACCAGAACCCGGTCGGCTTGCTCGATGAACCGTTGCTGGCGTTCTTCGAATATTTCGACCTGATTGGGTTTGGCATTCCCACAGCGCAGCTCCAGCGTTTTGGACGCCAGCATGTCATAGACCACGTAATGCCGTTTCTGCGCCTGTTTGAAAAACGCATCCATCTCTAGCTGCGTGAAAACAAAGACCGACGGCTCTAGCCGCGCGACGAACAGATGCAGATAGCTGTCATGCACCACGATGAAATCGGGGTGGCTGCGCAGCCCGTGACAAACCGTATGGCTTTTGGTCAGCATGTCATAACGTGATTTCATCATCACATAGCGGACACGGTCGAATTCCAGCTCTGCCTGCTGCGCCAGTTGCTGTGCCCGCAGTCCGGGGGCGCGGACGACATCCGACACCAGCGGCGGGAACATGTTACATACGATGTAGCAATCCACAGCTTATCCTATCTCGTAGATCAGGCAGGCCAGCATACGCCCCTGCGGCAACCGCGGGCCAGGCACCACACGCATCAGATTAACCGGCACCTGCGTTGCCGTGGTGACCGTGCAATTGATCGCCTCGACTGGCAGGTCAGCCCGAATGATCACCGGGCAGATCAGCGCGCGGCAGCCCGGATGCGCCGCAAGCTGTGCCTCGGCCTGATCAGGCTCGGTGCAAATCACATCCGGCGGCAGGGATTCAACCTCTGCCATCATGGTATTGGCCATGTTGCAGACCACGCCTGTCAGGCTGCGGCAGGCGGGCGAGGTGCCCAGCACCGGGTCAAACTGTACCAGACTTAGCTTGCGCATCTGGGTCGCCACCTGGGTCATTGTCGCCTTTGGCAGATCTTCGAACCCGGCAGGCACCGGATGCAGCGGTTGTGCAGCCTGCTGGCTGATGAACCCGGCCAGATCTGTCGATGTCAGCAACAAAGGGTGAATCCAGGGGGCCGTGAACGACGCAGGCCCAGACATATCGACCAGCAGAAGCGCATCATGCGGCGTCAAGTGTAACCGCCCGGCCCGAATATGCATTTCCACATGCAGAATGTCGGTGGCATTGGTCAACACAAGCACCGCAGGCACCCGGTTGATCAGCTCAAAGTCCTTGTCGTTCAACAACCGGGGACCAATCACCACCACACGGGTCATATACCGGGTCGCACCGGAAAATGCCTCGGGGGGGGTGATTTCCGTGGTGTCCGGAAGCCCAAGTTGCCCGGCTTGCTCAGACGGACCGACGATGACGCATGACATAGCTGGAATTTCCGTTTTCGTTATTTAGGTTTTTTCCAGAACGCCACATTCGCAGGCGCGCGGGCTTCATGTTCGTTGACCCGATAAGCCCGGGCCCATTGCCGTTCCAGACGGTCCTCAAACAGCACATCATAGACGGCCTGGTCACTTATGCTTTCGTTGTACATCTTGACCTTCAGGATTTCGACAAGCTGCTCTAGCGTCAGATCCCGCGAGACTTGCTCCAGCGAGGGGATCCGCTCGACCTCGACCTCAAGCACACGTTCGCCGCGCACCGAGATATTCATGTCGCGCTGCCCGGCCACTGACAACGCCATGACCTGACTGACCGGATCGTGGCCGGTAAAGACCGGAACGGTGATCAAATCGACCTGGGCTTTTGGCTTGGCTTGCCGGCTTACGTTTTTCATTGGGCACTCTCCATTTTAACGGGCGCGGGCTGTGTTTTTGTCGGCACGATCTGGTCTTCGAATTCCAACAGCTGCGTCCAAAGGCTTTCGGCCGTCTTGCGCAGTTCTGGATTGATCGGCAGGTCCTGTTGTTCCTTGGCCTGAAACAGCGCAGGCTCGAAGGTTTCGCCAAGCAGGATCGGGTTCAGAGCGATATCAAACCGCTCTGTCAAAGCCCCCGCAACCGACATGTCATTGGACAGCTTGTCGACCCGCAGCACCAACGCGTCGGCCTTGCGAAAGGCGAGGAATTTCAGAACCACGCTCATGTAGACGCACCAATTGGCGCAGGCGGCATCGTAATTCACCGTGCCTTGCCCCAATCTATGGGCAAGCCGGGGATCATGCACCCCAAGATAATCACGCAGCCGCCGCCGCAGAACAGAGTCTATACAGGCCGAGTAGTGCCGCAGACAGACCAGATATTTCGGGTTCGGCAGCACCGAATGCCAGAAATCAAGCAACACACAGGTGCGCGGATCTTTAAAGCCCCAAACCTCAAATTCCGCGTCGCGCTTGGACACCAGATCGGTTGCCATCTTGAAACAATCAGGTCGCAACACCGGCATGAAATCCGTGATCATGTCCCAGCGATTAAAGTTCAGCTTCAGGATACCTTCGTTGATCTCAAAGAATTCGCGGTCTTCATAATGGCCAAAGGGGTTGGTTGGTTTGGCCCCCAAAAGATCTTCGCCAACATGCAGCCCCGCGGCCTGGCAATTCTGCGCAATGGCAGAGGTGCCGCTGCGGTGGTAACCGACAATTGCGATCTGTGTGCTCATGCCCGCCCCCTTTACCTATCTACTCGTCTGATCATCATGAACAACGGTTGTGCCGGTCTCGTCCATCCTGACACGGTCGATTTTCTGCCCGGCCAGCGCCGCTGTTACCTCTGCGCACCGATCTGGCGCATGAAGCAGCAAAAAGCCTGCGCCGCCAGCACCCAGCAATTTACCACCCCGCGCCCCGGCGGCACGCGCCCGGTCATAAAGATCGTCGATTTCAGGGCTGGAAATGCCCTGTGACAGGCTTTTCTTACGTTCCCAGCCGTCATGCAGATAATCGCCCAGACAATCCGGATCGCGCAACAAATCCAGCGACAGATCATGCGCCTGCTGCGCCATCTGTTTCAGGTTTGCCGTCAGCTGATCGGAACTGGCAATGTTGTTTTTCTGGCTCAGCAACTGCTTGCTGGCCGACCGGCTACCGCCACAATAGACCAGCAGCAGGCTGTCCTCCAGCCGCTTGCGCTTGGCGTCATTCAGCAGCACGGGCGAGGCCAGCACGCTGCCGTCCGTATTGAATTCGATCTTCTTCAGGCCGGGCAGGGCACAACCATATTGATCCTGCTTGCCGATCGGTTCACCCAGCCGGTTGATTTCCACATCACAGGCGGCCTCGGCGATATCAAGCTGTGACCTTGTCTGCCCGGTATAGGCATCACACAGCCGCAAAATACCGCAGGTAAAAGCAGACGAAGACGCCAGCCCGGTGCCGGCCGGGATATCGGCGGCGCTGGCAAAATCGACGCCGTCGATACCGTACATCTGGAACACTTCGCGGATAATCGGATGTTCGATGTCGGCGACCTGTTTCGGGTTTTCGGTCTTGGAATATTTGATCAGATAGCCGGTATCGTGAAACCCGCTGTGCATCGACAAATAGGAATATTTCGCCATCGCCATCGACAGCACACAGCCGCCATGCTGTTCAAAGAAATAGGGCAGGTCAGTGCCACCGCCAACAAAGCTGATCCTAAATGGGGTACGCACGACAATCACAACAAGGCCTCTTTCTTTATGATGGACCAGGCAGACGGCAAATCCTGCGTTACATGGTCCGCCAGTGACATATCAAACCTCTCATCCGGCAGCGTGGTTTCAGCGTTGCGATGCACCAGAATGGTTTGCGCCCCCGCCGCACGGCCAGCCATCAGATCAGTAATACGATCACCAATCATGTAGGACCCGGAAAGGTCGATGTTGTAAAGGGCGGCGGCCTGCAACAACATGCCCGGCTCTGGCTTGCGGCAACTGCAGGCGCGTTTTAGTTCGGGCACTTCGCCGTCAAACCCTGTCGCTGGGTGGTGCGGGCAAAACAGCAGATCGTCCAGAAAGCCACCGGCGGCGACCAGTTGATTGTCCATCTCGACATGCACGTCTTCCAGATCGTCAAAGCCAAAGAACCCTTTGGCCAGATCGGGCTGGTTGGTGACGCCAATGGCGATCATCGGCGAGCGATTGATCTGGGCAATCACATCGGCCACGCCGGGCAGACACTGCATGTCGGCGGCGCGGTGCACGCCGTTGATCTCGCGGTTGATGACACCGTCACGGTCTAAAAACACCGCCCGCTGCGGGCTGCGCATCGAACGCGCGGCGACAAAGCCGCTTTGGAAATGGCCCTCGGCGCGTTTCAGCCGGTCAGGCGTGCCGATATCCTTTAGGTATTCCGCCGTGCGATAGGCGTATAGTTCCTGCCCCGCGCGCACGGCCGCGGGAAATACATCGCGGCCCCAGTCAAACAGGTCATCGCCTTTCGGGATCGCGTCAAAGATGGCCGGACGCAGGTAATAAATACCGGCATTCACCAGATTACGCGCGCGCAGACCGGGCGCGTGCGGCTTGTTCAGAAACGCCGAAATCCGGTGGCTGACCGGATCACAGGCGACAAGGTCGCTGTCTTCGGGGTGGTCATTCGGATGCACCGCCAGTGTGCCGTTGCCGCCAAACGCACGACTGCGCTGCACAAAGCGATTGAGATCTATATCAAAGGCCACATCGCCGTAAACCAGCAGAAATTCCTCGCCCAGCAGGTCAGCGGCTGCGCGCGTTGCAGGTGCCGTGCCCAGTGGCGTGGTTTCAACCGCATAACGGATGCGCACGCCAAAATCGCTGCCATCGCCGAAATGCGCCTCTATCACCTCGCTTAGGTAGCCAGACAGGAACACCAGATTGCTGAACCCCTGGTCGCGCAACTGACAAACCGTATGTTCGATCAACGGACGGCCCAGAAAGCCAACCATAGGTTTGGGAATACCGCTTAGACCCAGTCGGGTGCCTTTGCCCCCTAACAGGATGGCAACGGGAATGTCGTCCCCAGGAATGTCCGCGTGTGCGTCAGCGGCCATCGCGCTTGTTCGCAATCATTTGCACCATCATGTGCAACAGCGCGGAATGGCCATCCTCGACCACGCCGTAGTTGTCCATTTCCAGAAACAGCGAAATTCCTGCCGCGTCCTTCAGTCCGCCACCCTTAAAGCCCGACAAGCCAATGGTCGCCGCGCCAAGGGTGTTGGCCGTCGCCACCGCACGCAGGATATTTTCGGAATTACCTGACGAGGACACCGCAATCAGCACGTCCTGCGGCCGCATGCGCATTTCCAGCTGAAAAGCAAAGACATCCTCAAACGAGCGGTCATTGGCGGCGGCGGTATAAAGCGCGACATTTTCGGTCAACGAGATCGCCTGCACCGGGGGGTGATCGGCGTGGAACGTGCCTTTGATAAAATCACAAACCAGATGGTCGCAAATTGCCGCCGACCCACCGTTGCCGGTGAAATAAACCGTGCCGCCCGCCTGTGCGCAGGTCTCTACCGCATCGATCGCGCGGGCCAAAGCATCGCTGTCCACTGACTTAAGGCAGGCGGTCAATGCATCGGCATAGCCCGCTACAAAAGAGGCCGCAGCCTGTTGGTCAAAGGCGATATTCTTATGCCGCGGATCAATATAATCTGTCACTGATAACGGTCCATTCAAACTGCCCTATCTTGCGCGGTTCCAGATTCGAACTATGCCCGTAAAGCGATATTTCATCAAAGGAATTTCCGGTTGTCTACAGGACGTCAGGCCAGAGTCAACCAAACGGAATTATCGTCTTGGGGGGATTTTTGCCAACATATTCACCCCGAAATCGACAGTGTTCTAAAGTTGTTCCAACCGGAGCAGGCACTGCCCCTAGGTGTTCAGAAGGTCGCGGTGATAACGCAGCAGAAAAATCATGCCAAAAACAGTTAGAATCAGCCCCACCGCAAAGACATAGATAACCGAGACATAGGCAGCCTCGTAGTAAGGATAAAATGACCGGCGCATCTGTGCGATGAAATGCACGATTGGATTGTACAGCATATAGCTGCGGTAGGGTTCGGGCACGTTTTCCGGGATAAAGATAATACCGGACACAATCAGCAATGGCCGGTTCATCACTGCCCACACTCGGGCCCAAAGCGGGAATTTGGTTTGCAGGAACGCGTTCATCGTTCCAACCCCAAAAGCCAGCACGGCCAGCATCGCATAGCTTAGCGCAATGCCCGGAAAATTCAGATAGGTCTGCGTATCATAGATCATCAGAACGGAGGAAACGATCACGTAAGAGACCAGCAGCTGGGTGGCGAAATCCAGCAGAAAGCGTGCAATCAAGGCGTCAAAAAAGGTGACGCTGGGGTAGACCAGCAACTGGCGCGAAAACGTCAGCGCTGCGGCCACCTTACTGCTGACGCTCATGTACATCAGAAACGGCACCAGGCCTGTGGCATAGAAAATCGCAAAATTCGTCCCCAGCGGCGGATTGCGAAAGCCCAGTGAAAAGATCGCCACCAGCAAGGCGACCCCCGCCACCGGCTCCAGAATGGCCCAAAGATACCCGCCAGGAGACCGGCCATAGGATGTCGCCATTTCCCGCATCACCAGCGCCATGATCACCCGGATGGTCGCAAAGCGGCGCGTCCCGGTGACCACCCGCAAAGCCTGTTCTTCAGAAGGAGGAGGGAGAGAGGACACGCTTATGTCATTCCTTTTGTTATGCGGTGCTGGAGTTTGCCCTTTCAAATATGTATCAGGGGCCTGAAGGATTCAATCTCCGTCCGAGAGGTTCCATTGAACGCATCTGCAGCACCAAAGCCCGACAACGGCCCCGCCAAGGGGAACACGCCTGCTGAGCCGGAGGGCGCAAAGCCCGATGCCAAGCGCAACGGACCGAAAGACGGGCCTCAAAAGGACGGGCCAAAGGGGAACGATGACCCCAAAAAAGACGGCGCGCAGGTCACGGCCCTTGCCGTCACCAAAGAGGCCCCCCCGCCTCAGGTCAAGCAACCGCCCAAGCCACCTGCAAAACAGCCTCCCAAGCAACCGCCGCCAAAACCACAACCCGCCGCCGCCAAAATTCCGCCACCCGCCAAGGCCGGCAGCTTCAAGCGGCGCCATCTGTTTATTCTGCTCAGCTTTGTGCTGACTGTTGTTGTCCTGCCCAGCATCGTCGCCTGGTATCTTTGGGCGCGGGCCGCGGATCAATATGCGTCGACCGTGGCATTTTCCGTGCGCACCGAAGAAAATGCCTCATCCATCTCTTCGCTTTTGGGGCCGCTGAACCTGTCAGGGTCCAGCACGTCAGACACGGATATCCTGTATGAATTCGTGCAAAGCCAGGATCTGGTCGCGCGCATCGACGCCAAGCTTGATCTGCGCATGCTGTGGGCCAAGGCGAACCCCGATATCGACCCGGTGTTTTCGTATCATCCCCCCGGCACCATCGAGGATCTGGTGGACCATTGGGGTCGGATGGTCAGTATCTATTACGACAGCGGCACCGGGCTGATGGAACTGCGCGTACTGGCTTTTGCCCCCGAAGACGCCCAGGCCATTGCCGAAGAAATCTATGCCGAAAGCACGGCCATGGTGAACGAGCTAAGCCATGTCGCGCGCGAGGATGCGATCGGTTATGCCCGCGACGAGTTGGAACATGCGGTCGAGCGGCTGAAAACCGCGCGCGAGGCGGTGACCAAGTTCCGCAACCGCACCCAGATCGTTGACCCGACGGTCGACCTGCAGGGCCAGGCCGGGCTGCTGAACATCCTGAACCAGCAATTGGCCGCCGCGCTGATCGAGGCTGATCTGCTGAAACAGACAACCCGCGAGAATGACCCGCGCATCGCCCAGGCCGAACGCCGGATCGGGGTGATCGAAACCCGGATTGACGAGGAAAAGAAAAAGCTGGGCAGCGGCGGCTCGGACGCTTTTGCCACCCTGCTTGGCGAATATGAGCGCCTCGCCGTAGACCGCGAATTCGCCGAAACGACCTATACCGCTGCATTGGTCAACTTTGATGCATCCCAGGCCGAGGCGCGGCGGCAAAACCGTTATCTGGCGGCCCATGTGCGGCCAACATTGGCCGAGAAATCCAAATACCCCGAACGGCTGACGCTTCTGGGGCTGATCGCGCTGTTCCTGTTTCTGATCTGGACCGTTCTGGTGCTGGTCATCTACAGCCTGCGCGACAGGCGCTGACGGGGCAGGGCGATGATCCGGCTGGACCATCTGTGCAAGATTTTCGTGCTGAACGGCCGCCGCAAAGTTGTGGCCGATGACATCTGTCTTGATTTCCCCACCGGGGCTTCTATCGGGCTGTTGGGCCGGAACGGTGCCGGAAAAAGCACCCTGATGAATATGATCTCGGGCAATATGGATCCGACCTCAGGGCGGATTCTGTCAACCGGCACGATCTCTTATCCGGTGGGGTTTTCCGGCTCGTTTCATGGCGAACTAACCGGCGCGCAGAACACCCGTTTCGTGGCACGCATTTACGGCGTCGACACAGAGGCGCTGGTGGAATTTGTCGAGGATTTCGCCGAGTTAGGCACGCATTTTCACCTGCCGTTCTACACATATTCCTCTGGCATGAAATCGCGCCTGTCCTTTGGTGTGTCGATGGGCATTCCGTTTGACACCTATCTGGTCGATGAGGTGACATCGGTGGGCGATGCCGCCTTTCGCAGCAAAAGCAGCGCGGTGTTCAAGGACCGCATGGCCAAGTCCGGCGCGCTATTTGTCAGCCACTCACCCGCTGCTGTCCGAGAGCTGTGCGATATGGGTGCCGTTCTGGAAGGCGGCAAGCTGACGCTTTATGATAACGTCGTCGAGGCGATAGACCAGCATGAGGCCAACATGGCTGCCCCGGCCCCGCGCTGATCTGACCTACATTCTGTTCCACAAAACCGCGACCCACATGGCAAGCTGCCCCAGGCGGGTTTGCCGGTATAACCCCAGCGACAGAAAATCACGCAACCGGGGCCAGAACGGTTTGATGCGCATCGCCGCAAACTGCGCTAACAGATCCCGGTTTTGCGCGGTCAGATACGCTTCTGTCACGGTCAGCGCGGTGACATTTTCCGCGTTCCAGCGAGAGAACCGCCCGCTGAACAGCATTTTCAGCCGGATCACCTGCGCGCGCCAGCCGTCATTGGCGCCAATCACGTTGTCATCATGCTGGCGATACAACAGCGTTGGCTCGGGGTCGCAAATGACAACTCCCCCCACCCCGGTGATCATCTGATAGATCCACCAATCATGGGAAGCCACATCTGTAACGCGCAGAACCGGAGGTGCCGCATTCCGCACCAGTGCCACGGCCGCCCGGTTCAGCAAAATCGTATTGCCGCCCACGATATTCTGCACCAGCGCATTGGCGAAACTCGGCGGTTTTCGGTACAACATTGAGGCGCGCCGATTGCCCAGCCGTTCATCGGTAATCCAGGTGCGGCTGCAATAAAGCGCCGGTCCTTCATCCTCCACGGCCTCAAGTGCTGCGATGCCACGGACCAGACGGTCGGGCAGCCAGACATCATCCTGATCGCAAAACGCCATCCAGTCGGCATCGTCCGGTATCTGTGCCACCAGACTAAGAAAGTTCGCGGCAAAGCCGCGCCCCGGCCCATTGACCAGCGACACACGGCAGCCCGCAGGCGCAACCTTGCGGGCAAAATCACGCACGATCTGCGGCCCCTCATCGCGTGACGCATCATCGCTGACAATCAGATCCCAGGTTGGCCAGGTCTGGTCGGCCAGGCTTTGCAGCTGTTCTGGCAGGTCAGTGGCCCCATTATGTATCCCCATCAGAATACACACCCGGCCCGATTCAGTGCTGTTTATCATGCCTTGCCTTCGCCTGCGCGCGGTCCCATTCCTTGGGGCCTGTTCCAATGGCTGCCTCTCTGTGCGTCCTCAATTACTGGTGGTATCTTGCAGCCTTGCACACTAAGAGCGGCCCCATAACCAAACACGTCGATCAAACACGTCGACCCCATTGGATCAAGGCTGTTTTTACATGTCTATATTCTCGTATCTGCGCAAGGATATGTTGGCGCGGTTCATCGCGGCCATCCGCCAAGAGGGATTTCGCAGCACCGTTGCCCGGACATGGGCCTATATAAAGGCAGATCGGGCCGGGCAGGGGCGCTCTGCCTTATTGAATCTGGGGGCGGGTCATCCCTCAATTTCTTCGGTTTATCTGGCGCGGTTCTGGCAAGAGCTGGCGCGAAAAGACGCCTTTCACATCAGCCAGCCGCCCAGCACCACAACCACAGCCCGCCGGATTGCGATGATCGGCGATCTGAACCTGCCGCAATGCCGTAAATACCGGGTCGAGCAACTGGTGGAATTCTGGGGCGCGCAGGGCATCGATTTCGCCTATGCCCACTATGAGGATATCCCCCGCGCCACCGGCATCCTGCATAACGCCACCCATCTGATGTTCTACCGCAGCCTGAACACCCCCCTGACCAGCATGTATCTATATGAGGCCCGGCGCCTGCGCCTGCCGATCCTTTATGATCTTGATGATCCGCTGTTTTCGATCTCTGCCTATGAAACCTATGAAAACATGAAAGCCCTGCCGCCACGAATGAAGGCGCATTTCATCACCGAGGCCCCGAAGTACCTTGATGCGATGAATTTGGCCGATATTGTCACTGTTTCGACCCCTGAAATGCGTGACCACACGCGGCTTTATACCAACCGCCCGGTCTATTTTCGGCGCAACTTTGCCGATGCCGAAACCTTTTCCGCCGCCGATGCCGCGCTCAGGGCTGTAGAGCGCGGTGATGACAGCCCCTTCCGGGTCGCCTTTGCCAGCGGCTCTATGGGACACGAGATCGACTTTGCCCTTATTAGTGACGATATTGTCGCCTTTCTGGCCGCTGATCCCGCCCGGCAACTGGTTATTCTGGGGCATTTCGACAAGACGCTTTTGCCGGACGGTTTGCAAGGCCAGCTCGAGACCCACGCTTTTGCTGGCTATGACGCCTATCTGGAAACCCTGGCCTCGGTCGATTGCGCGGTGATGCCGCTGACCGATGATATATTCAACCGCTGCAAAAGTGCGGTGCGCGTCATTGATGCCTCTGCCGTGGCCGTGCCCAGCCTGGTCACCACGGTGGGTGACATGGCCAATATGGTGCGTGACGGCGAAACCGGGCGTATCCTGGCGGCGGGCGATAGCTGGCTGGAGGCGCTTGAGGGGCTAGCGGCGGACCGCGACGCCACAAAACACATGGGGCAGGCGGCGCGCAGCAATCTGGAAGCAAACTGGAGCAATCGCACCGATCTGCCCATTGTAGAGCCCGAAGTGCTGGATTGGGTCAAAGCATGAGCGGGCCGAACCACATTGTTGTCGTAAACGTCTTCTTTGCCCCCTATTCCTATGGCGGGGCGACGGTGGTTGCCGAACAGGTGGCGCAAAAACTGGTCCACCAGCATGGCCGCCGCGTTACCGCGATTTCGGCAATGAACCGGCCCGACCTTTTGCCCTATACGGTGATCAAAACCGAAAAGGACGGCATCGCCAATTACCTGATCAACCTGCCCGAAAAGCGCAGCTATGCCGAGGTTTATGCCAACCCGCGCGTCACCGAAATTGTCGCAGGCCTGCTGGATGTGCTGCAACCCGATCTGATGCATGTGCATTGCATACAAGACATCGGTGCGGGCGTTCTGACATTGGCCAAGCGGCGCGGGCTGCCCGTGGTTCTTAGTGTGCATGATTTCTGGTGGCTCTGTGAACGTCAGTTCATGATCCGCCCCAATCAACGCTATTGCGCGCAGGATCCTGTGCAGGTCGAAAACTGCCGGGGTTGCGTCGAGGATCTGCCGCGGGCCCGGTTGCGCCAGCAGGTCTTGATGGCACAGGCCGCCGCCGCCGACATGATCACCTTTCCCAGCCAATTCGCCCATGATCTGTCAGCTCGATCAGGCATGACGGCCCCGCGCATGGCGGTCTGGGAAAACGGCGTGCGTCTGCCGGGGCCGGGGTTTTCTGCCGCACAGGCCGCGCGGCGCGCCAAGGATGACCGTCTGGTGTTCGGCTTTGTCGGTGGGCCTTCGGGCATCAAAGGCTGGCCGGTAATAAAAGCCGCCTTTGAGACCCTGGATAGGGATGATTTCGCCGGATTGCTGGTCGATGGCAGCCTTGATGGCAGTTGGTGGCGCGGTCAGAACATCAGCAAAATGCAGGGCGACTGGCAGATTTACCCGCGGTTTTCCCAGGATGAGATGGACGCGTTCTATGCCAAGATCGACGTGCTGCTGTTCCTGTCGCAGTGGAAAGAAACCTTTGGCCTGACCATCCGCGAGGCGCTGGCGCGGGGCATTCGCGTTCTGCAAACCGATAGCGGTGGCACCACCGAATGGCAGGGGGCAAACCCTGATGAAATGCTGGCCATCGGGGCAGGGCCGGGCACCCTGCGCAGCGCCCTGACCCGCGAGCTTGACCGCGCCAAAACGCATCCCGCGCCAGTACCGGTCGCCAGCTATGACGATCAGGCGCAGAGCTTTCTGGAGCTGGTGACGCCACTGGTGAACTGATTTTCTATTTATAGCTACCGGGGCTCAGGAATTCAGTGATGCCTTGCAGACCCTCGGCATCAGGCTGCGGCACCGACAGAAAATCCGCCATCTGGGGCACGAAAACCTCTGGGGCCAGAATTGCCTTTTCATATGACACCAGCGCGGTCGGAATCTGCCAGCGCTCCAGCAGGAACCAGTTTTTCTGCTGCTGAAGCATGATCTCATGCACCGCAAGCTGCTGGCTGCGATTGTGCCAACGGACATGCGCCTTCATCGTGGCAACCGTATCGCGGAACACCACGATCAGATGCGGATTGCGCACAGAAGGCAGAAGCATTTCCAGGTAATTCGCCGCATTTGGGGCTTTCCAGCCCCAGACAGAATGCGCCTCATTTCTTTTCTCAACTGCAGCCCGCATGTGAGCCTGATTCTTGTTGATAAAATCCAGATCTTCATAATTGTTGGTCAGATTTTCGCCCATCTGAACGCCAAGCCGCTGCATGACACCGCCTACGGCGCTGGTACCACCACGGGCAACCCCAAGACAAATGAACGTCTTTTCTGCATTGTCTCGCGCTTCGTCAGAAGCGTACATCTGAACAAGAGCGCTTTTACTGTTGTCTTTGGCCATGCCTGCCCTCATCTTCAATCTTGCACTATGTCCTGCTTTCTAGGCCATGGCCTTTGAGGCTACAAGAGCCTCAAAACAACCAGTTCTATAACCTAGAAAATAGGGATTTTGCATGACAAACGACACAACCTGGGGCGTTACGCTATCCGTGCTTGAGCCTACACAGCTTGTGGTTGCAAATATTGCGCATCATCTTGAACTTGGTGCCCAAGAGGTCATTGTTTTTCTGGATAAGCCTCAGAAAGATCTAGAGAAAATTCTTTCGAGCCATCCCAGAGTCACCACTTTCGTCTGCAACAGCCGTCACTGGTTGGGGCGGCTGCACACCCGTCGCCCGAACAAAGTAATTATCCGGCAAATTCGAAACGCAAGATACGCCATGACCCGCACCAAAGTGGATTGGCTGCTGCACCTAGACGCCGATGAGTTCCTGTTCCCAAAGGGTGACTTTTCCGCTGAACTGGCCGCTTTGCCAGACACGTTCGGCGGTCTCTGGCTTGAAAACTATGAACGGGCCTTTCGAGAGGGCAAAGATCAGGACACCATCTTTGACGGCGTATTTCGCGTCTTTCCCAAAACAGATCCCGCGGCCGTCGCCTTGCCTGCGCTGTCTTCGCTTTATGGCAACAACACTGCCTTTGCGCGCAATGGGTTCACGGCGCATAATTTGGGCAAAAGTTTTGCCCGCAATGATCCGCGTTATGCCCAGGGCATTCATCAGGTGCGCATGGCCACCGATGAAAACCCGCAGCCGCTGGCAAAGATGTATTGCAGCACGATGGCCAGGATTTTGCATTTCGACGGGCTGACCAGGCTACATTGGGTTCGAAAGCTGGTGCGCATGGCAACAGAACAGGGCAGCGCCGGGGCGATACAGGCGCAGGCGCGGCGCACCACACGGGAATTTCAGCTGGGCATGATCCGCGAACAACTGGACGACCCGAAATACCTGATCGGCGTACATGACGCCCACAAAGTCGTTTCGCCCGAACAGGAACAGAAACTAGGCGCGCTGGGACTGTTGCAAACGCTTGCCTTTGGTCCCACCGAGGCGATCCGCCGTCAGTTCCCGGATGCGGGCGTCGATCTCAGCCAGAAAACGTTTGATCGTGCCTTATTAGAGACGAATGAAGCCCTGAAACCCATTTTTTCAGAGATTTATGGTTAGAATAAAAAGTCGTTGCCATCGGACAGATCGGCAATGGTTACATCCTCAACCGTCAATCTGAAGATGCCAGCGCGAACCACCACATTATTGCCGACCTGATCCATATGATTGTTGACCAGATCATTCAGATCGGAAATCGCAGAGACCGCTGACAGGTCGATTCTCTCGGCATCGTCGTTCGGGTCAAAGTCTGTAATGACATCAAGGCCAAAGTCATTGGAAAAGATGAACTGGTCGCTACCGCTGCCCCCCGACAACGTGTCGTTGCCGCGACCGGCGCGCAACGTGTCGTTACCGTTTTCGCCAAACAGGCTGTCGTTACCATCGTCACCGAACAACAGATCGTTCTGATCCGCCCCAAATAGCGTGTCGCCGCCGGTCCCGCCGCGCAGCGTGTCCGCTCCGCTCCCTCCGAACAACCGATCATGACCGCCATCACCATTCAGAAGATCATCATCAGCCTCGCCGTAAATCCAGTCATTGAACCAACCACCTGACAACGTGTCATTACCGGTCCCGCCGCGCAGACTGTCCCGGCCGCCATCGCCGAACAGGTTATCCTCGCCGCTACCGCCAAAGATGGCGTCATTGTCGGACCCACCAAACAAATAGTCATTGCCTGTATCGCCATTCAGGATGTCGTTACCAGCATCCCCATAAAGCCAATCACTGGACTGGCCGCCTGATAGCGTATCAGTGCCAATCCCACCCCGAAGCGTATCAGTGCCGCCTTCACCGAACAGGCTGTCATTCCCTGTACCGCCGTCCATCAGGTCGTTCTGGTCCGCTCCGAACAACGTGTCGCCGCCATTGCCACCGTATAAGGTATCCTCGCCCGCGCCACCAAACAACCGGTCATGGCCGCCGTCACCATTGATAAGATCATTGCCGGATTCGCCGTAAAGCCAGTCGTTGAACCAGCCCCCCGATAGCGTGTCCTCACCCACGCCGCCGCGCAGACTGTCGCGGCCACCATCGCCGAACAGCAGGTCATTGCCATCGTCACCGAAAATCCCGTCGTTCTGCCCGCCGCCGCGCAGGGTATCGTTGCCGATATTGCCCAGCAACCTGTCGGCACCGCTACCGCCATCCAGTTCGTCATTGCCCGTGCCGCCGTCCAGGTGGTCATCATCACCGCCGCCCAGCAGCGTATCAGACCCATCGCCACCACGCAGCGTGTCGTCACCGGTGGCCCCCTCCAGCTCATCATTCCCGACCCCGCCGTCCAACAGGTCGTCGCCCTGCATCCCCTTGATCACGTTGTTCTCGCTGCCGCCGATAAGCTCGTTGGCATAGCCATCGCCCTCCAGGTAGCCGTTGACCGCCTGGCGAATGAGCTGGAAATGCGTCAGGTCGACCAGATCGCCGATCTGGAAGGTGGCCGGGTCCAGTGGCAGGCCATTCGCCGAATAAAGCTGAATCTCTTCATCGCCAAAGATGACCCGCGCGCCCCAACTGGTTTCCAGAATGGTAAGCTGTTGCAGACTGTAAATCCGCCCCAGCCCCGAAAGATCAAGCCGATCAACGCCGAGTTCGAAATCCTCGACCCTGTCGATCTGCCCGTCCGCACCAAAGACAAAAACATCCGCGCCAGCCCCGCCCTGCAGCGTATCAGAGCCTGCACCGTCAATCAGAATATCATCCCCTGCCGTGCCCGTGGTCTGCCCGCCGGAATTTCCCGCCTCTAGGGTTTGACCAACCTGGGATAAATCGACACTAAGATGGGTAATTCCCGCCTCTGCCTCGCCGCTGGCAAAGATCTGCAACACGCCGTTTTCCACATGCAACGCCAGCGCCGAAATATTGGATAGCGCCGTGTCGGCACTATCGGCGATCTGGGCCAGATGCAGCAGTCGGCCACCGGGTAGCAGGGTGAACAGCGACAATCCGTCATCGCCACCGCCCGCCACCAGATAGGTCTGCCCATCGACCGTAATCGTCTCAAGCGCGGTGACGGCCTGAAACCTTGTGTCCAGATCATCCAGAACATGATCGGTGGGCACCAGCACGCCGTTTGATTGCAGCTCTAGCACGCTTAAGGAACCGCTGCCCGCCGCAGCCACAATCACATATTGCACCCCATCCACGACAGCCGTCACCAGATCGGTGGGTGCTGCAATGCTTAGACCAGTGTTGGAGCTCATCTTGTCGATCTGCACCGGAATGCCATCGGCATTCAGGCGGTAGGTGGTCAGACTGTTGTCCAGCGCCGACAGTGACAACAGAAAGCTTTGCCCGCCGATTTCCAGACACTCCAGCGCCACCAGGTCGGCTCCCTGCGCTGGCTGGCCAGACGCGCTTGGTATCTGGCCAAGCTGCACCAGTTGGCCACTGGCATTGGCTTCGTAAACGGTGATCCCGTCCACTCCGAAGTGGCTGACATAGACAAAGTCGCGCGCGCCTACTGTCATCGTCTCCATCGACACGATTGCCGCTGAAAAGCCGCCCTCTGCCACCAACTGGCCAGAGCTGACCAACTGTCCGTCAGCCCCCAGATCAAAGCATTGCGGCGTGGTATCGTGATGCCCCAGCGTCACCATAACGGTCTGTCCGCCCACAGTGACCTCTTCGGTGCGCGTGCTGCTGGCTTGTATCTGACCCGGCTGAAACGCGTCCTGATCCAACAGAACGGGGCCGCCCGCGCCCAGCGTAAAGCTGGTGATGCCACCGCTTGGACCGCTGCTGGCATAAAGCACCGGTGCCCCATCGCGCATATGGATATCCAGATCGGTAATACCCGTGAAATAGCTTGCAGGCCCCTCAGCCAGCACGCCTTGTACTGTAAAGTCGACCACCCCGGTCTCCACATCTCATGCGTCCCCACGCAAGAGGTAGATTGGCCGATGGCGGTTAATCACCTCTAACCGGAACATGGCAAGACCGTGACCGTTAATGAAAATGCAACGGAATCAGAGAGGCGAAAAAGGCCAGCCTCACATCAAAGCTTTTCGGAAAACACCTAAGGCAACCCGGGGCATTTTTCGGGTTCGACCAAACGGAGAGGCCGCGAACAAGCGATTCAGGTTTTCCACGAAACGCTATCGGGGCTGGTCTAAAATCGACCCTAAATGAGTGATTTAGAACAAGAAATCATCCCCGTCTGACATCTCCGCCAGACTGACGCCCTCTATCGTGATCGTATTGCTGCCGTCGGTGATCACCACATCACTGCCAACCTGGGTCATATGATTGCTTACCAGATCCATCAGATCGGTGATCGCGGTGACACCCGACAGGTCGATCCGTTCATTCAGGTTGTTTGCATCGAAGTCCGTGATCACATCCGCGCCAAAGCCATCGGCAAAGGCGAACACATCGCTGAACCAGCCACCCGTCATCGTGTCGTTGCCCGTGCCGCCATCCAGCGTATCGCGGCCGCCCTCGCCAAACAGGCTGTCGTTGCCCGTGCCGCCAAACAGCATGTCGTCCTGATTGGCCCCAAACAGCGTGTCGCCCCCATCGCCGCCGTTCAGCGTGTCGGCCCCGAGACCGCCAAACAGCCGGTCATGGCCACCATCACCATTGAGCAGATCGTTGTCGTCCTCGCCGTAAAGCCAGTCATTGAACCAGCCGCCCGAGAGCGTGTCATTGCCCGTACCACCGCGCAAGCTATCGCGACCACCTTCGCCGAACAGCGCGTCATTGCCATCGTCTCCGAACATGGCATCGTTCTGGGCAGCCCCGAACAGCGTGTCGCCGCCATCACCGCCGCGCAAAGTATCCTCTCCGCCGCCGCCAAACAGCCGGTCGTGGCCACCCTCGCCGTCGAGTGAATCATTGTCGGCCTCGCCGTAAAGCCAGTCATTGAACCAACCGCCCGAAAGCGTGTCCTCGCCCGCACCACCGCGCAAGCTGTCGCGACCACCTTCGCCGAACAGCGCGTCATTGCCATCGTCTCCGAACATCGCGTCGTTCTGACCACCGCCGAACAGAGAATCGCCGCCAATACCACCGCGAAGCGTATCCTCACCGATACCGCCGCTCAGGCTGTCGTTGCCACGCATGCCCAGGATTTCATTGTTCAGCTCATTCCCGACGACTGTATCGTTGCCATCACCCGTGACCACATTCTCGATCTGCGAGGCTGCGGAGATTGACAGCGTCATCGGATCACTTGAAAAGGCGACAGTACGATTGTCTAGCCGCACGGTGACGTTAATCGACCCCATTGCGGCGAAATTCAGCCAGTCCGTGCCGCCATTAGTGTCTGAAATTGTGTTTCGGCTGGCCTCGACGCCGACCAGATCAAACAGGTCCTGGGTGAAATGATGCACATCATCCGTGCTAGCCTCAGAGCCGAAAAACTCCAGCGTGACATCGCTGATTGTGCCAGAATCGCCCGCCGCATCGTCTAGGATCCGCAGCGTCCAGGTGCCCGCGCTCATCATGCCCAGGGCGGCCGTAATCCCGAAGGTCCAGGAAAAGCCGCCGTCCATCAACGAGCTGCCACCATCGTGAACCATCAGCGGAATTTCCTCTCCGTTCGGGCCGATCAGCGTCAGGATCAGATCGTTGCTGTAGGAGTGCTGCATGTCGACGGTGACATAGATATCCTCGATCCGGATATCCTGGGTCACGTTCAGCGCCACATCGACCTGTCCCAGAGACGGGATCGCCAGCGGTGCCCCGGTATAGGACACAGATGTCGTCTCTTCATTGGCGCTGGTGGCGGCCTCATCATACAGCGTGTTCCAGACCTCTGCCATGCGCACGGCGGCGTAGGCATCGACCATGCCAAAGCCATAGTTGCCATGAAATGTCATGCCGCCGCCGTTCCAGTTTGTGGCGGTGTTAGACCCCCAGTCGTCCAGCTCAAAGCCGCTGGCCCCGCTGCCATAGGCAGACCCGGTCTGCGCCGCTGAAATTGCCAGGATGTTCTGCACATCGCGCCAGCCCAACCCGCCGTTGGCCTCTAGCATCAGGGCAACCACGCCAGAAGTCACCGGGGTCGCGGCCGAGGTGCCGCCAAAGGTGGTCGTGTAATCCCCCGCTTCATAGCCATTGTTCCCCGTGCGGTCGGTTGTGACCGAGGCTGCCGGGGCCGCCACCAGGATCGCAGCACCGTAGTTGGAATAATCCGTGACATCGCCCGAACTATCCGTCGCCGCCACGGTGATCGTATAGCGCGAGGCATTCAGCCCGTCGCCATTGGCGCTGCGCGTGTCATTGCCCGAAGCCTGCACAATCACCGTGCCCAAGCCGCCCCGCCCAAAAGTGACGACATCGCTATATTCGGCATTCTCGCCTGCGGCCTGACTAAAGCCATTGGCCAACGATCGTTGCGACCCATAAAGCGGCGTATAGCCCCAGCTATTGGACATGATATCAAAGTTGCGCGCCCAATCCATCGCGGCAAGCGTCAACGGCTCATTCAAGAACGCGCTGTCGCCAAGAATGTTTACCCCGGTCAGCATCGCCCCATAGGCAACACCAACCCCGCCGATGCCATTATTGGCAACCGCGCCGATAAGCCCGGCAACCGATGTACCATGGCCATCACTCGGGAGAATCGGGGCAGGGTCATACGTGATGCCGCCGTTTTGGAAATGTAGCGAAGAATCGTAGTTCCCGGCCAAATCAGGATGGGTATATTCCACCCCATCATCATACACCCCGACATGCACCCCGGCCCCGGTGTATTCGCCCCAGATGGTCTCTATGTCGCCAATAAGCGGGAAATGCCATTGATCACCATAAAGCGGGTCTGTCAGAGTCGCCATGATACTACTTTCCTCATTCTTCAGCGCAGTACGGTTTTTCAGTCGCGCGCGGGCTCAACATTAAATTCTCGGCCTTGCATACATTTCGATCGACCCACCCAAAGGCCGGAAAGGGTGATCGGCTGGCCTATGACCAGCTTTGGATAGGCCCCAGACAGGCTGATGGTCTCGCCATTGGTCAGGCGAAACTGCGGGCAGGGGGCCCCGGGACCAACATAGGCACCGGTAATGATTTCTGTGCTGGTTTGGGGCGACATGGCAACAGCATTTCCCGGTATCAATGTCATGACTGGTATCTGGGTCAAAAGAATCAGTGCAACCACAACCGGTCTTTTTTCAGGCCAAAAACAGACCCGTCCGAAACAGGCCCATATACTGTAGCCCAAAAGCAAACTGGGGGCCAAACCCGGTATCCAGCGGTTTCGGGCAACGGGAACACTCACAACACATCCCTCTCTTTGCCCCAAGTAACATTATCCGGCAGGGCATAAAAAGGGGCACCAGATGCCCCCCAAAAACAAACTGACGCGGGATGACATGGTTTTCAACCCGCTCAGGATTTGCCCATTTGACCTGTTTCTGCCGACATATTGGCCAGTTTCCGCCGAACGGATCGCCCAAAATTTCATCTTTTGATGCGATATAGACAGTTGCAGACAAGAGGAATAATAAGAGGCAGTGATTTCTCAACGGTTTCCTGACACACGCTTGAGCATACATACCGGTCCCGGTCATAGAGGCATTATCTGCGGCCCCACAATAATGTCGCAGGCCATTGTCAGGCCATTGTACAGTGATGAAAGATTCAGGTTTTTTGAAATGCTAAATTACATCAAGACAATGACCCGGACACAAAAGCAGATTACCCTGCTTGGGGTTGATCTGCTGATGGTTCCTCTGGCGCTGTGGTTTACCCTGGCCGTTCAGGGTGAACGCGGTGATCCGTTGGCGCATCTGATAGATATCGGCCCGATTGTCGGGCTGAACATGGTTCTGGCCGCCGCCCTGTCAACAACTCTGGGCATCCCGAACACAAAGCTTAACGCCTATGACATGAGCGGCGTCGGCAAGACCGCGTTGTTTGCCATTCTGCTGGCGCTGGCGACCTATACCATCGGCGAGGTTGCCTCGCTTGACTATGGGGCCGGGGTTTATATCGTCTTTGGTCTGGTCTTTTTCCTGTTCTCGGTCGCCAGCCGGGTGGTGATGTTGCACGGGTTGCTGGCGATGTATCGCCGTGATCTGCCCCGTTGCCGCGTGCTGATCTATGGTGCCGGCACCACCGGAATGCAGCTGGCCAGTGCGCTGAAAACCCATGAAATGATCGAACCGGTCGCCTTTGCCGATGACAATACCGCGCTGCAGCGGCTGACGATCGCAGGCTTGCCGGTGATCAAGCCCAGCCAGATCGAACAGGTCGTCCATGAAAAGCGGATCAACCGCGTGCTGCTGGCGATGCCCTCGCTTAGCCCCCCCAAACAGACCCAGATCGCGCGACGCCTGGAGCAGATGGGCCTGGAGGTGCAGGCGCTGCCCTCTTTCGCGCAGTTGATCGGCGAAGAGGCCCTGATTGATAAACTGGCCCCCCTGATGCCCGGGCAATTGCTGGGCCGTGCACGGCTGGATCAGGACATTGCCACCGATGAGGCGCATTTCGCCGGCCGCTCGGTTCTGGTGTCCGGCGCGGGTGGCTCTATCGGGTCGGAACTTTGCCGTCAGATGCTGGCCAGCAAACCGTCCAAACTGGTGCTTTATGAACTAAGCGAGCTGGCGCTGTACAACATCGACATGGAATTGCGCGCGCTGGCCGAAGGCACAGAGACCCAGATCGTGCCGGTGCTGGGCTCTGTCACTGACGCGCGGCTGGTGCGCAAGGTGCTGGGCGCGCATCAGATCGACGTGGTGCTGCATGCCGCCGCCTATAAACATGTGCCGCTGGTCGAGGCGAACCCGTTGGCTGGTCTGGCCAATAACGTACTGGGCACCTCTACCCTGGCGCGCGAGTCGCGCGAGGCTGGGGTGGAACGCTTTATCCTGATCTCGTCTGACAAGGCCGTGCGTCCGACCAATGTGATGGGGGCCAGCAAGCGGCTTGCCGAACTGGTGGTTCAGGATCTGGCCACGCGATCGGGCAACATGGTGCTGGCGATGGTGCGCTTTGGCAATGTGCTGGGATCAAGCGGGTCTGTCATTCCGCTGTTTCAGGATCAGATTGCGCGCGGCGGCCCCGTCACCGTGACCCACGCCGATGTCACCCGCTATTTCATGACCATCGAAGAGGCCGTGCGCTTGGTGTTGCGGGCTGGCAGCTTTGCCCGCGGCGGCGAGGTCTTTGTGCTTGATATGGGCGCGCCTGTCGCAATTCACAAACTTGCCCGCCAGGTCATCGAGGCGTCAGGCTATACCGTGCGCAGCGCCGAAGATCCCGACGGCGATATTGAAATCACCACCACAGGCCTGCGCCCCGGTGAAAAGCTGCACGAGGAATTGCTGATCGGCGAGGGGCATCTGACCACCGGTCACGACAAGATTTTCGTCGCCCGCGAGGCGCGCCTGTCAGAGATCGAAGTCGCTTCGGCTCTGCGCACCCTGCGCGAGGCCGTCGCAACCGCCGACGATGCCGCCGCCCGTGCCGTCATTGCCCGCTGGGTCGAGGGATGGCCACAAGAACAGGCAAGTGGCGACCAAAATCTGCCAACGGTTTCCTAACCTTCCCCGACGTGGCAACAAGGGCTTCAGCATTGCTCTGTAAAGGCCGCCCTCATGCGCATTCTTCTTGTTCACCGTAATTTTCCCGGCCAGTTCCGCTACCTTGGCCCCGCCCTGCACAAGGCGGGCCATAAGGTTGGCGTGCTGACCTGGGATCAGAACAAGAACCCGCGCGTGCTGCCCACGGCGCATTACAAGCATGACAAACCGCGCAGCCAGGGGCTGGGCGCGTTTTACAGCGACCATGTCGAAATCGGGGCCTCTGCCGCCCGCGCCGCCTATGCCATGGCGCAAAAGGGCGATCAGCCCGATGTGGTTTTCGGGTCTATCAACTGGGGTGAAACCCTGTTTCTGCGTGAGGTTTGGCCCAACGCGCGTCATCTGGGCTATGCCGAGTTTCTGTATGACACCAAGGGCCGTGATACCGGGTTTGACCCTGAATTCACCCGAAACAGTCCCGAAAGCCACATTCGCACCGTCGCGCGCACCGGCCATCTGTTGCTGGCCGCAAGCCGCGCCGATGCGCTGCTGTCGCCGACCAATTGGCAGGCCTCGACCTTTCCCAGCGAATTCCAGTCAAAGATGTCGGTCATTCATGACGGTGTCGACACCGCACGCATCGCGCCCGACCCCGGTGCAACCTATCAGGTGCCGGGCGGGCCGCTGTTGAAAATGGGCGATGAGGTTCTGACCTTCGTCAATCGCAACCTTGAACCGTATCGCGGCTATCACACGCTGATGCGCGCCCTGCCCAAGGTGATGGCCGCGCGGCCCAACCTGCAGGTGGTGATGGTCGGCGCGCATGGATCAGGCTACGGACCCGGCCCCGGTCCGGACAAAAGCTGGAAGCAGGTATTCCTGGATGAGGTCGCGGATAAGGTGGATCAGAGCCGTATTCATTACGTCGGGCGCATCCCCTATCCTGATCTTCTGAACGTGCTGCGGGTCGGTCGCGCGCATGCCTATCTGACCTATCCCTTTGTGCTGTCCTGGTCGATGCTAGAGGCCATGTCACTGGGCTGTCTCGTCGTCGGATCAGACACCAAACCCGTGGCCGAGGCGATCACCGATGGCGTCACCGGTCATCTGGTCGACTTCTTTGATGTGAATGCCTGGTCTGACAAACTGATCGAGGTTCTTAGCAATCCGCAGGCGCAGATGCCCATCCGCGCCGCCGCGCGGCAGCACGTGATCGACACTTATGATTTGCAAACCCAGTGTTTGCCCAAGCTGATGAAGTTTGTCGAGACCGCAGGCACAGAGGCGCGCAATAACAGAGTCTAATAAAGGCTATCAGACTCTGTTTTATGGTGTTTGACGAAATACCTGAGGCATCGCGTATCGCTTAACGCGTTGAAATCTGTGATTTCAGGCAGCGTTAAGCGATTCAGTTTTTTCGCATAACGCTTTAGTGTCTATTTGGTGCTGTAATGCCCGGCCGCGACCTCTTCGATGACGCTGTCCAGTGTCAGCTTCAACGACGCATCAAAGTCACGATAGGCAAACTCTGGCAACAGCCCCAACAACTTGGTCACATCCGGCGCACGCCGCGCAACGCTGCCCTTGGGCGAGTCTTTGCAGTCGATGTCACCGGTCTTGCCCAACACCTTCATGATCTGCTGACCCAGCTCCAGCATGGTCATCTCGCCCCTGCCGCCAACATTGATCACCTGACGCATCGCATCGGGGCTGGCTGCCAGCCCCTGCATGATATCAACCGCATCGTCGACATACAGGAAGGTGCGCGTATCGGCATGACCGTACAGCTCAAACACGTCCCGCAACGCGCGTTCGGTGAAATCAGGAATCACGTGCTTGGCACCCATGCGTGGCCCGAAACAATTGTGCACCCGCCAAATCTGCCAAGGCACGCCAAACTGATCCGCCGCCGTCGCCAGCGCAATCTCGCCATGCAGCTTGCCTGCCGCATAGGACCAGCGCGGGTTGACGATATCCTCGATGATCAGCGGCGTATCCTCGGGCGTTGGCACCGGGGTCAGCCCGCGTGTGACCGCCGCCGCATAGCTTTCGGACGAGCCAGTATAAGCGAACAGGCTGACCTGCTCGCGCTTGGCATAACGTTCCAGCAGGTTCAGCGTCGGGATCGTCGAATTGCGGATCACGTCATGCGGGTTTTCATAAAAGTTCTGCGTGCCGTTGTGGGCCGCCAGATGAAACACCCGCTCGACCGAGGGCAGATCGTTCACCAGATGCGGGTCACACAGATCAGCCTCGATGAAGGTCACACCGGGCCGCGCCAGCAAATCAGCCAGCCGCGGATCCGCCGTCGAGCGCACCATGTTGTCGACAATAACCACATCACGCCCGGCATCGGACAGCCCGCGCGCAAGGTGGTACCCTAAAAAGCCGGCCCCGCCGGTGACAAGATCGCTCATGTTTGAGGCTCCAAAATAGTGACGGTCTGTTTGAAGCCGGTCACGTTCCAAATGTCGATGATCACGCGGCGGCGATCCTGCGGCCAGTCGCGTATCTGCTGGCCCAAATCTTCGTATTCGCTGTGGTTGGCACCGATAAAGATCACATCAGCCTTATCGCGCACCTGCTCCATCGGCACACCATTCAGCGGCGTCAGGCCCAGCTCGATGCTTTGATCCACCAGATACGGGTCCTGATAGATCACATGTTCGCTTTCGGGCAGCAGCAGTTCGGCCAGCTTCAGCGCCAGCGAGTCACGAATGTCATCGACGTCTTTCTTGAAGCCAACGCCCAGAATGGCGACCGTCTTATCCGTCAGATCGACATGGCGCTTGGCGGTGTCCAGCAGCGACAGCGGCTGACGCTCATTGACCCGCCAGGCAGCAATGGCGAAATCGCCCAGCACCCGGTCCTGCACCAGCAGGCCATAATCCTTGCGCAAGCACGTGCCTGCGGTAAACCCCGGGCGGTCCGGAATAGGCCGGGGATAGCCGTCATTGGCAATCTCAAGCAAGGTATGCGGGTCGATCCCCTGATCCAGCACAAATTCATGCACCCAGTTGGACACCGCAAAGTTCATGTAACGGCTGGTATTGCACAACAGCTTGATCAGCTCTGCCTGCCGGAAACTAACCCGATGCAGACGTGGCGCACTGCGCGAGAATATCTGCTCGCACAGCGCATAGCTGGTGTCATTCGCCGCCGAGATAATCTGCGGCAGCGTCGCAATTTCAACCCGCGCTTTGCCCTCTGCCAGACGTTCCGGGCAATAGGCAATCAACGGCTCGCCGTCCTTGCAGGCCCCGGTGCGCACCAGATATTTCGACAGCGCGCGCGTCACACCCAGCCCCAGCGTACTGCGGAAAATCAACAGCGTGCCGCGTGCCAGATCGGCGTGCAGGCTATCAATCACCCGCTTGATCGGGCCTAGATTGGGCGTCAGGTTTGAATCCAGCGGCGTGCCCACGGTGACAATCACCGCATCCACATCAGCCCCATCACCCAACCCGTTGCGCACCGTCCAGCTATCGGAAATCTCTGGCAAGGTATCAAAGCCCGGCTCATGAAACGGAAAGTCACCACCCTGCGCCAAACGCGCGATCCAGGCCTCATTTGTGTCGATCCCGACAATCTGGAATCCCGCCTCATGCAGGCTGACAGCAAAAGGCAGCCCCACACGGCCAAGCCCGATAACGGCGACTTTATGAATAGATACGGTCATGATGTGCTGCGATCCCAAGAGGTTACTAAGCCAGTCACCGCCAAGGTACGCCGGGCCAAAACCCCAGACCCCCCCCCGCAGCTGACGACCTGTGCCGTTGAACTATTAAGGCTGATATACATGACAGGTCTTGTAGCCATTGCCCCGACGGGGTCAATTCAAAAGCCAAGCGCAAACAAACTGATCGGCGGGATTATCCCGACGGGCAAGGGGACTACGCCCAAAACCCCACCAAAACCACGCGGATTTTGCCGTGGGGTTTTGGCACAGCTAAGCTGTTGATATTTGGGAGGCCTGCTAGAAGAGGCTAAAACCACATGGTGTGATTGCGGCGGCCGCTCTCCGGTGGCGAACGAGGTCCGGTATATTGGCCTCATGGATAAAAGCCGTGAGGAAAACGACCATGAAGAATTATGCCCGATTAGACGTATCTCTCAAAGAGATTTCGATCTGCGTTGTCGATGAAGACGGAGATGTCGTGGCGCGGGGTACTGCGCCTGCGGACCCTGCTCGGGTTGGGGTCCATCCCACGATGATCCATCAATGGAAACGAGCGTTGCTTGAGGGCGCGTCTGGCGTATTCGAGCGAGGTGGCAAGAAAGTCCCTGAGATCGACGAAGAGCAGGTAAGAGACCTGCACGCTAAGATAGGGGAGCTGGCCGTCGCCAACGATTTTTTGGCCAGAAAGCTCAAACCCTGGACCGGCAAGTGAGGCGCAAGATGATTGAGCCGAACCTTTCAGGGCTGTCGGTTGGCAAACAATGCGCCCTGTTGTCGATCTCGCGGTCGTCATTTTACTATGAACCGAAAGGCGAGACCGAGATGAACCTCGACTTGATGCGCCTGATCGACAAGCAGTTTCTGGAGACGCCTTTCTATGGCGTGCGTCAGATGACATGGCACCTGCGGAATGACGACCACCTGGTCAATGAGAAGCGCATCAGACGCCTGATGCGGCTGATGGGCCTCATGCCGATCTATCAGAAGCCCAACACCAGTAAGGCCGCGAAAGGGCACAAAATTTACCCCTATCTTCTGCGTGACCTTTGCGTGGATCGCCCCAACCAGGTTTGGTGCGCCGACATTAACGATCTGCCGATGCGCTGCGGATTCTTGTATTTGGTCGCGATCATGGGCTCGCACACGCGCAAAGTGCTGGCATGGCGCATCTCGAACACGCTGGAGGCAGAGTTCTGCGTCGATGTATTGAAGAAGCCATTCTCAAGTTTGGCCCGCCAGAGATCATGAACACCGATCAGGGTTCGCTGTTCACGTCATTTGCCTGGACAGACCAACTGCGTAGGTCAGGTGTTCGCATCTCGATGGATGGCAAGGGACGCTTCCTGGACAACATCTTCGTCGAACGTCTGTGGGGATCCATGAAATACGAATGCGTCTATCTGCACGCCTGGGAGACCGGATCAGAAGCCAAGGCGGGCATCCAAAAATGGATCAAGTTCTACAATCACAGGCGTCCGCATTCTGCCCATGGCGGCAAACCGCCCGCCGTGGTCTATTGGCAGCGAAACGAAACAACCAACCCCGATCAGCAGGTGCAAAGAGTAGCTTAATTTATGACAGAACCTGTCCAACAAATGGGGAGTAGCTCAATATTTGTAGATATCCTATATCGGATAAACCATCGCAATATTAATGTTTCGACACGCGAAATGAATTTGATTAACGCGTTTCTGCAAGGTGGAGGAACTGCCATGATTCGAGGTAGGTACTACAATTTTCTTTCGGACAAATTTGCAAGTCAGAATTCTGGGTTGTTTGAAATGTCGATTGAGTTACGTACCAGTTATGAAGAGATGCTTTTAGAGAGTATCAAATATAGACCGATGTCAGCAGCTGTGTGGTCTATGCTGTCCCTAGTGTCATTTTGAATGGAGATTGCGACAAGGCCATCGAAAAGATTCGCACGGCATTGCATTGGCAGGACCCCGTAGCTTCAGAAGCTCTTGTCAAAACACTTAAATTTTATGAAGCTGGCCCCCCGCAATAACCCGATGAATTTGGCGCATTGGGACGTGTCAGACATTCGGGCGTCGGTGTTATGGCCGCATCGGTATGATCCGGGGCCGGTTTGAGCCCTTTTGGACGGAGTCATCCC